>Ga0209358_10000026_pt1 | contig 156231 bp, 125 predicted proteins | sample LauGreFa1BDMLBSN_2_FD_187574 | JGI IMG/M metagenome (GOLD analysis project Ga0209358, IMG submission 187574) | Freshwater lake microbial communities from Lake Michigan, USA - Fa13.BD.MLB.SN (SPAdes) (version 2) | ecosystem: Environmental > Aquatic > Freshwater > Lake | place: Lake Michigan... | reverse complement strand
TGAAAAGCCCTACTTGCATCACTTACTTTACCTAACAGAGTAGCATGTGTACCAGTGGTTGTGTCAGTGGCATTTACTTGAACCGCATGGGTATCAAAGCCCCCAAAATTAACCATGTATACACGGGTTTTTAATCCACCCTTAATCAGTCTCGCAACGATTTTTAATTGATCTGCCAAAGAATTACTTGTTGGATACGTCACTTGTGTTGGCACTTTAGCTGCAGCATCTTTTATAACAGATGCATACTGCTGTGTTTGTTGCGCCACCATGCGCACGAAATTTAATTCTTTTCCGGCGGGGGTATTTGGTGCCGTATCACGAACTCCATTGATTAAATTATAAAAACTAGATGTGTTACTAATGCTCATACCCATACTTACTGCTGGGCCCTGAAATGTTAATGATGTAGCAGAACCAATTTGAATCGCTAGTGGATCTGTCATTGTAGCATTGGGATATCCATTGGGAAAATTTGGAAACTCAGCGTCTAAAAATCTTCCAGCCCATCCACTATTGACAACCGTATTACTATCACTCGCACTCATCCAAATATCGGTAGCCCTAAAGTGAGAAAAACTTGGTTGCGGATAACCCACCGATTGTACAATATTTAATTCGCCATCGTCATACATGGCCTGAAGACCAGTCATAGCAGGGTGTAAGCCCGCTTTGGTAACGCCTGATAATTTTAAAACTTTATCTTCCGGAATATAAATATTAGAACGCGCGTTTACATAATTAGAAAAATTATCGAGCGGAATCACCATGTTCAATCCATCATTACCGCCATTTAATTGAATGATAACAAGTACGTGATCATTTTCGATGGCGGCAGGAAGTAATAATGATTGTGCAATAGGATCTTCTGCACCAAATGCCTTAAATGAAAATCCACCCACAAGCGATGGTATCACTACACCAGCGGGGACAGTATTTTTTAAGAAATCTCTACGTTTCATGGGGGGATGATTTTAGGCTAGTTGATACTCGGCTAGATTCATTAAATATTTTACAAGGTCGCGTATTTTAGTACGAACCGAAGTGGTATTGGCAGCGTTGTTTGGTGTTGATATATATAAATCCCAAGCCTGTGTCCAATAAATATCTAGGCTTTGACCATTTAGTAAGATGTCTTTTTTGAGCTGTGCCTTTGATGCAGCAGAGATATCAAGCCCTAATAAGCGTTCTGTTAATTCTGTAATGAAAGCATTTGGATCGCCAGGATTAGCAAAGGTTTTAGCATAAGCTAGTGTATCGAGTTGAATTTTTTTACTATTAAACGTATAGCCGTTCACTAGCATCGTATCCGTAAACTGATTTCGCTTTGGTAGCGTATCACTATTGATCCAGATTTCATTGAATTGAGGCTCTTGGTAATACGCTTTCCATCCACTTACATCAGGAGGATCGCCTACGTTTTGTTGCATATTACTAAGCCAACTAACCATGTAATTGTAAAATCCATAGTTGGTTACATAATCTGTGTCAGGCTGAAAAACAATTTCCGATTCTCTGCAAAATCCAATCACAAGTTCGGCAGGACTTTTAATAACACAACCTCTAGATAATGCATCAAAAAAATGTTCGCTTTTTAAAAGCATATCTAACACAGGAAGTATTTCATAGTTACTGGAACGAAATAAATTAGCAAGTGGTGTAATAATATTTTGCTCTACTGTATCATCAATGTCATAATACACAAACCACCTGTAAAGCCTTCTACACATGTATTTTGCCACTTCTTGCGTTGCAAAAATCATATTTAGTAAATCATCTAATTCCTGTTCTCCAGCTGTCGCAGTATTGCGACCGGTGATGACTGTATTATTAAAAAAAGATGAAAATGTTTTATTGCCGGCGTCATGTCTAGATGCCGTAAAATAAGAACTTAACGTGGTAGCATTATTGCGCCATCCCGTTAATACCCTAGCAGCAGCTTTTACATCCGCCTCTGTATACAAAGAATCTGGCCCTTTCCCGCAACAAAAAAGTTCTTGAATTTCACGCGCGTAGTTTTCGTCAGGTGCCGTAAGGGTATTGTACTGCCCATTTAAATAAACGAGCATGCCCGGATCAAGGGTTATATTTTTTGTAAGTGTTTTGAAATTTCCAAGTGCACTGCTGCGTAGTAAATGATGATGCTTGTAAACGTATTGCGCATTGCTGATATCATTCATTTCAGTGGCAAAATGATTGTGCCAAAAAAGCGTCATTTTTTCACGAATGCTTCTGTCTTGATTGATTAGATTTCCAACCCACCATTTTTTAAATGACGAGCGTCTATAACTAGCAATGGTGCCGTCATTGTTAATATCACCTACCCAAGTGGTTCCCGCTGCAATATTGGTATCTGGAACAAGTGTAGTAGCTGCTACTACATATTCTTTTACCGGAGGCGCCGGTAACGGCGCCGTAGGATTCAATAATTCACCAACAACCTGTGTAACAGATTTGCCAGAAAAATATGCCATATCGGCTTTTGTGGCACCAAAAAGGGTTCTTCGTAAAAGATGCCTGAGTTCAGGTGCCCCAAAACTACCAGCATACGGTTGCAAGCCAGTAGTTGGCGGTGGGGTAAACTCAGTGAATCTGTTTTTTTCCATAGTAAAAGGGGGGCTTTGCAGTATAAATCGAGTATTAAAATACTGAATTAATACGTGAATTTTACTGTTTTTCACCTTTTTTTTACCTAAATTAGAGGTACTATCAAACCAAGTCTATGACCGAGCAGGTTATTATTGCGGGTTGCCTTCAAAACGATGCTGCTGCACAAAGGGAGCTATTTAATAGATATAGCCCAAAAATGCTAAGCGTTTGCTACCGGTTTGCTCAAAATAGAGAAGATGCAGAAGATATGCTGCAAGAAGGGTTTATTAAGGTTTTTACACAAATGCATACGTTTCAAAACAAAGGTTCATTTGAAGGTTGGATTAGGCGCATTATGGTTCATACCAGTATTAACTTTTTGAAAAAGTATAAAAAATTTACGGAGAGTTTAGACTTAACAAGTGCTGAAAATTTAGAAGTAAAGGAGGAATCCATTGCTTCAATCATGCAGTCTAAACAAATAGTAGAATGTATCCGGTTATTACCAATTGGTTATAAAACGGTGCTCAATTTATTTGCTATAGAAGGATATAGCCATAGAGAAATTAGCACTTTACTAGACATCGAAGAAAGTACAAGTAGAAGCCAATACACAAGGGCTAAAACAATGCTTTCAAATATTTTAATTAAGAAAAGAATTATTGATGCACCCAAAGAGAAATTTGAGTTGTTGTCGGTGATACAAAAATAATTACGTGAAGCGGGTAGATATGGAAAAGAGGAATCAACTAGATGCTTTTGAGGAGTTTATACTTGACGAGGTAAACGAACACAAGATGTACCCATCTGGTCGTGTTTGGGCCAACATACGAACCGAAGTGCAAGGGAATAAATCATGGCCAGCCCTTACCATCATTGCTTTAACGGTCCTTGTAGCGCTTTCGGTTTCTACATTTATTGCAACGCAAAAATCCGCACCGGTTGTGCTTTCGAGCAATCGTTTGAAGCAAAAAAATACCAGCAATTCACTTGAAAAACCTTTTACTACCTATCAATCTAGTGCGCAAATGATAGCTTCAAAACCTACCATAAAAACGCAGGTTGTAAAAGCTTCGCCTACTATACCTTCGCGTGTTATGGATGTTGAACCTACGGCCACGTTGTCAACTTCTAATACTAGCAATGAAATTTATTCAGACAATACTTTGGATGAAATTGAATCACTAACGGAGACTAAATCAGAAAGCCTTGAGGCAGCAAATATTATTACAAGTATTGATCCTAGAAACAAAATAAATACTACTTCCCTTTTACCTGCACTTATACATGCACAGGTCAATCATAATTTTGAACTTGCCGCTAGTGCTACTCAAGTTCAAAAAAAGAAAAAATACAGCGTTCAATTTTATGCTACCCCTTCTGCTAGCTTTAGAGTGCTTAATGATCAAAAAGTAAAAGAATTAATTCAACCTTCACTGATTGCCATTCCAATCAATTCGCCTGTTGTCCAAACCACCTCATTTAATCAGGCGGTGAGACATAGACCTGATATTGGATTAGAACTTGGATTTACATTTAATTATCCGGTTACTAAAAGATTACAATTCAAAACAGGACTTCAGCTTAATATCAGACAATACCAGATTGATACCTATGAAACCGGTGCAAATGCTGCTACCCTTGCATTAGTGAATGGTGGTAGGGTGCAAAATATTTCTGTAATGACGAGCTACAATAACAATGTTGGCTTTAGGGCAGCGCAACTAAATAATAAGGTTTACCAGCTGGCCCTGCCTATTGGTCTCGATTACCAGCTTATTAGGTTTAAGAAATTTGGCATTCATACTCAGGCTACCATTCAGCCTACTTACAATGTCAATAAAAACGTTTACCTCCTTTCTACCGATTATGCAAATTATGCTGCTGGCAATGACTACGTACGCAAATGGAATATGAATACCAGTGTTGGCATTCAATTTAGCTATCAAAAAGGCAATACCATTTGGCAGTTAGGGCCACAAATCAGATACCAGGCACTTCCTACTTACAACAACCCTTACCCCATCAAAGAAAATTTGATTGATTACGGCTTCCGAATAGGTTGGAGCAAACAGTTTAAGTAATTTTACGGCATGAAATCAGTATTCATTGCATGCATTGTTTGCGTGATTGCAAGCGCCTGCAACAATAACAAACTGTCCACCAATACGGGCAATACAAGTTCTGATACCACCAGCTTTTACCCGATTGCAGCCTATTTTAAAAGTCAATTAAACCATTTTGATAGTCTTGGGGCTAGGTATAGTATTGTTACAACAGAAGGTACTCATAAAGATAGCATTGTAGCAGATGGCTCTTCAATTACAACGCTTGTGCATTCGTTTATTGAATCCGATATTAGCGATAGTATCCAAAAAAAGAATTACAAAGAATCAGTATTTAGAGACGCAGGAACTGCTAGTTTTAATATCAATTACACACCATTTAATAATGACGTTCCGGTTAGAAATATTGACATCTTAATGGATGAACAAACGTCACTAATTAAAAGAATATTTATTAGAAAACAGTTTACCAGTAAAGACACAACAAGCACAGAGCAATTGAGCTGGAAAACCAATGAGGGTTTTACTAGATCCATAAGTAAAGAAACGACTAACGGATACTTACTCAACAAAACAATTGTTGTTCGCGTTATACTTCCATAAATGACCCAAGAGCAGTACCAACAATTAGCACACAAATTACCAGCAGACCCAGGTATCTATAAATACTATGATGCAAAGGGTGTGCTGATTTATGTAGGTAAGGCTAAGTGTCTTAAAAAAAGAATCGCTTCTTATTTTACAAAAAATCAAAGCAGTTTTAAGACCATCGAACTGGTTCAAAAAATCGATCGTATTGAATTTACGATTGTTGACTCAGAGCAGGATGCATTACTACTAGAGAACTCCTTAATTAAGCAGTACAAGCCTCGCTACAATATTTTATTAAAAGATGACAAAGGCTATCCGTATTTAGTCATCAAAAAAGAACGGTTCCCGCGCGTTTTTTCGACTTGGAAAAAATACAATGACGGATCCATTTACCTTGGACCCTTTACCTCTAAAGGAACCATCAGAGAAGTGTTAAGTTTTATCAAGCAGTTTATACCACTACGCACTTGTAAGCTTAATTTAAGTCAAGAAAATATCGACAAACAAAAATTTAAACCTTGCCTAGAATACCATTTAGGTAATTGTTTGGCCCCCTGCGCTGCATTACAAACAGAAGCAGATTACAATGATAGTTTAGAGCAGTTAAAAGGTTTACTAAAAGGTAACATGAGTCAACTCATGAACCATCTAAAAAAAGAAATGCAATCGCATGCAGAGGCCCTCGATTTTGAAAAAGCAGCCCAACTAAAATATAAAATGGACCTCTTACTTACTTACCAAGAAAAATCGGTGGTAGTAGGCAAGCACTTTTCAAATTTAGACGTGTTTTCGATTATAAAAGACGGCAAACTAGCGTATGTCAATTACCTGATGGTTCAAAACGGAAGTATCATACAAACCCATACGGTTCCATTAGAAGGAAAACTAGATGAGCCCGAAGATGAACTGCTTTGTTTTGCTATCGAAAGAATAAGAGCCGACTTTAATAGCCTTAGCACTGAAATTATTGTTCCCTACCCAGTCGAGTATTTTGATAAGAATATCATTATCACCGTTCCAAAACTTGGAGACAAAAAAAAATTACTCGACCTCTCTATTAAAAACGTTACCTATTTTACCAGAGAGCTGCAACTTAAAAAAATATTACAACTAGAAGGCAAAACGCCATCTGAAAAGAAATCTGTACTCACCGAACTACAATCCTATTTGCATTTACAAGAATTACCTACCCATATCGAATGTTTTGATAACTCAAACTTTCAGGGAAGCTTTCCCGTATCCGCCATGGTATGTTTTAAAGACGGTATGCCTAGCAAAAAAGATTACCGCCATTTTAATGTAAAAACGGTAGAAGGCATCAACGACTTTGCCACTATGAAAGAAGTGGTGTTTAGAAGGTATAAAAGAGTACAGGAGGCAGGTGATCCTATGCCGCAGCTGATTGTAATTGACGGAGGAAAGGGACAACTAAGCGCCGCGCTGGAAAGCATAGAAGCCCTAGGGCTCACTGGCAGCACAACCCTTGTAGGTCTTGCTAAAAATGAAGAAGAACTATTTTTTGCAGGCGATAGCCAGTCCTTAAAATTACCTTGGGATAGCGATAGTTTAAAACTACTAAGGGGCATCAGAGATGAAGTGCACCGTTTTGGTATTACGTTTCATAGAAACAAAAGATCCAAAGGCACTTTTACAACTGCACTAGAAAACATTGAAGGCATTGGGCCAGCCACAAGAGAAATTCTTCTTAACCAATTTAAATCGGTGGCAAATATTAAAAAAGAGCCTACCCAAAATATCGCTGCAATTATTGGCGCCAAAAAAGCAGCCGCGCTCCAAAAATTTTTTGAGGCTAACCCATAAAAAAAGGGACTTGAAAAGTCCCTTTTTTTATTACTATGTTTTACAATTAGTAAGACCATAAGTCCTGCTCGTAATTGAAAATTCTTTCTTTAATATTTTCGCCTTCTAACAATCTAAAGAGTGGGTTCTTAATCATTTGACTGATGAACTTGTCATTTGGATTGTTATTGCTAGATTTTACAATGTAGCTTGAGAAGAATCGACTTTCAAAAAGCTCTTCCCATGTCATACGGCCCGCATAGTTTTTTGGATTGTACACCATGTACTTATTAAGGGTCTTGCGTAAATCAGGATAGTATATCCAAAACAATGTTTTTGTTGTTGGCTTGTTGTTGATCATGATTTTTGCAACAGGAGCAATACCAATGATTCTGCAAAAAAGTCTACTCGCTTCTTTATCAACAATCCACTGCTCTTTTAAACGGAATGTATAAATAGAATCTGGATTAGGGGCAAACTTCGTATCAAAAATAACAGTCGTGTCATAGACATTTGGGAAATTGGCATTTTGAACCAAAATGGTATCAAGCTTTCCTTTCATCATTTTTGTAATGTCGTCATAAGCCAACTGCTTGGTAAAACGGTCATCTCCACCTTCTGCAGAAAACGCTGCAACGCTATCATTTTGAATCGCACTTAATAAGATAGAAAAGAAACGTTGGTCTCCAGAATTATCTTTACCAGGATAAATAAATGATTGATTCATTTTTTCTCTAGCGTCAATTTCACGCCAGATAAACTCTGAATACAAAAAATCATCTTCTCTTAAATACTCGTATTCTAATGGATTTTTTGAACGGTTTGTTTTACGATCAGAGACAGTTTCATTGCGCAAGCTTTTTGCAACCACTTCTCCAAAACCACCAACGATAGTCGTGTCAACTGTCTTGGTTGGCTTGGGTGCCACCGCGTTACTACTGTTACTAGGTGCCGTTACAGGCGCACCTGTAGGAGTAGCAGTTTGAGTGCCTGTTTTTTTGGTTGTATCAACAGCAGAGGCTGTTTTTTTGCCTTTTAAATTACCAAAGCCTTGTGCCACAGCACCAAAACTTATGGAAGAAATAGCAACACCAATTAATAATACTTTTTTCATAGTAACCTGCTTTATTGCAATATGAACGTTATGTTTTGATCTAATTTTCTACTACCGCCTCCTGGCTCCAATACTTTAATCTCACCAATGGTAACAGTAGTTCCAGCCTGACATCTTCTAATGAGTGTCTGTGCTGAAGCGTCTTTAAATGAAGCACTATTTACTTCGGCAAATTCAGGTTCATCAAAACCTTTACCTGTACAAATGAGCATGAATGACATTACTTTATAAGCAACACCTTCAAATACGAAATCTCTTAACTCCGCAATAGCACCACTTTGCACACGAAATACGTTTGCTGGCATAGCACCACCTGCGCTACCACCCACCACAACAATTGGATCTGGTACACGCTTAACAGGAATAGCTATTTTTTGTATGTTTTTGCCATCGTTTGCAACCACATTAACAGTACCTAATTGTGTACATGTAACGATGTATTGACCTGGACCCGCTTTTCTTAATGAAGCACCCGCACCTTCGATAGATACGTTTACTTTTTCGTCACCACCACCACCTGTTACACTCAATGGATTTTCTAACCCTTTGTAAAACACGCGTGTTTTATCGGTAGAAACGGTTAAGCCAGCAGGTATACCTACCGTATATTTAATTTCTTTTTCTACAACTGCTGTTGTACCATCAGGTTTTGCATAAGAGATTCTTACACGCTTAATACCAGTCCCAGAAGCACCAACACGTGTTTTGTACTCTGCAGTACCTTCGGCGTTAAGTGCCACATTGGCACCATCAATTGAAATAGAAGGTTGCGCCGCTTTACTAAACGCACCAATACCAGCGGTGATAACAAGCTCTTCACCTGGCATTAGATATTGTGTATTGGTTCCAGCAAAAGCTTGGAACTGATCGTAAATAATTTCTACTTGACCAATTTGCTTATGACAAAACTCAACTGCTTTTGATTCAGAGTTTCTTACGTCATTCTGAAATTTACTCATGATGGTGATCGCAGCAATCGTTGGTGTCATATGAAAATAAGCATAAGCCCAATCGTTTTTTCCAGCTTCACTAGAAGTAGGAGGAATGGTTAAATCAAGTGGCAACCCTACTTCAATTTCTTTTTTCATTTCAGGATCGATACTTAACAACTGCTGTTTGTAGGCTTTTAATTTTTCAAAAAGCTCTTTGCCTTTTCCTTTGCCTTCTGGAGCGTGTTGCACCAATAAACGAGTGCCAGCATCTAAATCATCTTCTTTATATTCTTCTTTACCCTCTACTGTTTTAAGACCAGACTCTTTTTTAAGTTCTTGCTTAAGTCCTTCAATGTAGTTGTATAACTCGTCAGATATTTTTCTGGCTTGTTGCGCTTTGGGTTCCCAAATCGCTGCTTTCTCTCTTGAAGTAGGATCTTCCAGCTTTGCTTTAAATGATTTGAAGATCTCTTCATTTTTTTGCTCAGCAACACCGCTCGCAATCATCAAACTGCGATCTACGGTTTTAAAAGCGTTTAAAATTTCGGCCGAAACATTCAGTGCCAATAGTGCTGTAAGCACTAGGTACATCATGTTGATCATTTTCTGCCGCGGTTCCTTAGGTAGTGACATATTGTACTATTTAGGTAGTCTTATTAATAATGAGTTTTAAATCTTGGTTGGTTACTATCTACCCTGCATTGCAGTTAACATGTTACCGTATACTTGATTTAATTTACCCAAATTATTAGCAAGGGCACCAATTTGTTCTTTTGCTTTTAATGCATCTTCTGCAGTACCGTTCATTGCTTCAGAAGCTTGCGCTAATTTGCCATAGAACTGGTTAAGTGCTTTAAGATGGTTGTTGCTTTCTTGTAATTCAAGTTCATAAATGGTATTTAATGAACCTAAGTTTTTAGCTAATCCTTGTACTTGTTTGTGGTATTCGTTGGTGCTATCAGAAGCCAAAGAAATACTTCCTAAAGAATCTGTTGCTTTAGTAGCAGCATCTTTAATAGAACCAAGCGCGATAGCCGCTTCATTTGTTTTAGCAGAAAAATCTGAAGTAGATTTTACAACATCACCAATTTGACCAATTTGATCTACAGTGGTGCCTAATTTTTGAAAGCTCGTGCTAAGCTTAGATAAATTTTCTTGTGTTAATCCTGCGTTCGCAAATAATTCATCAAATCTTTTTGTTACATCAGCAACCACAGAAGAAGGAAGATCTGCACCAGCGCCACCACCTGCAGGAGCATGTCCTTCTGGAGGTAAGATAGCATAGATCAAAAAGATAATCGCTTCTGTTGTTAAACCAATTTTAAGCGCCCAGTCTGCCCATGATAAGTGAAGAATTTTTGCCATTGCACCAAAAATTACGACAGATGCACCGGTACATACAAAAATGTTTACAAGTCTCATTGTTGTTTGAGCTGGTAAGCCAAAGATTTTTTCTTGTTGAGCTGACATGGATTGGATTTTTATGAATTAAAAAGTTGAGATGAATATTTTGTAATGGAATTATCTTTTTGATCTTGGCGCTAAATCAATAACAGTTCTAAAACCGATATATGATTTTGCAGTGTCTTGGTATTCGTAAGCACGCGCACTCACTTGTAAAGCGTTACCAACGTCTTTCCAGCTACCGCCTCTTACTACTTTACGTTTCATGCGTGGAGGATCATTTTCATCGGCTTCAATTCTTACATCCGGACTTAAGTCAGACATAAAATTGTAAGAGCCTTCGTAGAAATAAGACGCTGTCCATTCTGCAACGTTTCCTGACACATTGTATAAACCAAAATCGTTAGGCCAGTATGCATTTGCTTTAACCGTGTAAAAACCACCATCTTCTGGATAGTTACCTCTACCTGGTTTAAAGTTTGCAAGCAAACAGCCTTTTTTATTTCTTAAATAAGGAGATCCCCAAGGGAACATCGTACTGGTACGACCACCTCTTGCTGCGTATTCCCACTCTGCTTCGTTTGGTAATCTGTAATCACCATCCACAGCAATTTTCTTTTTTTCAAAATCTGCATTTTGAAGATGCGTTCTCCAGTGACAAAATGCAACCGATTGTTTCCAAGTAACACCAACTACTGGGTAGTTGCCGTATGCCGGATGCGCGTAATATCTTTTTGCTAAAGGCTCGTTGTAAGAATAAGAGAAGTCTCTGATCCAAACTAGTGTATCAGGATATACAGGAACTGCATAACTCACAATTTGATCACGACCTTTTTGAGTAGGATCATTTTTATTGATTTTTGCTGCGGCAGGTAAATCAAAATAACGAACTCTGTAAATTAAACTATCTGGATCGATGGCTAATTTTCTAGTAAGTGCGTTTTCGTAAGTAAGGCCATTTAACGTACCTAGTTGCTTGTTATCGTATTTATACAAAGCCACTTTTTTCCAGTTTACCGCTGTGGTATCTGAAGGATTGTTTAATCCAACACCAGAAGTTACTTTGTAAGCAAGTGAATCACGCACCCAGTTTACAAACTGACGATAATGGTTGTTGGTAATTTCGGTAGCATCCATCCAAAAACCAGGAATAGACACCATTCTATTACGATTGCTGTAGTTAAAACTAACGTCTTCATCACTTGGGCCCATGTGAAATGTTCCAGGCGGAACGTATACCATGGTCCTTGGTGTTAACATGCTTTGCTTGGCTGAAGGAGCAACGCCATGTAACTGCCCATCATCAGGCAGCCCCTTACCTTTGTTTTTTCCAAAGAAGCAAGAAGTCAAACTCAACGTAAAAAACGCCAAGGTAATTGTAGTTAAATATCCTTTCATCTGATCTGTGTGATTTATAGCAGTGACAAATATAAGTTTTGAAACGTCAGAAACCTGAGTTTTAGCGCTTAAAAACCAATAAATTAATGATCCAGGGTAAAATTCTATTCAGTAGTTATTTTTTTAATGTTTTCCCTGTTTTGCCATGGGGAATGGCTAAAACCGAAGTGCAAAATAGTTGATTACCAGTTACACAATTGCTAAAAAACTGTCAAAATCAGCGAGTTGATGGAGCTGGCAGGCATAATTTTCACAAATTTGAAACGTAACTTCTTGATTATCAATTATTTTATTGGAAATCGCCAAAATGCCTGTTGACCGATTTTCTGAAATATTTAAGATTAAATTGGGTCGATATAGGGGAAGCGCAGCCTCCAAATAGGATAAAACACCGGGTCCAATGAGGGTTAATTCCCTCATTCCTACCACCTGATTGTAGACAACGCTAGCCCAAACCCCAAAGGAACCCGGATGCTTGGCTATAGCAGGTAAAAGGGATTGACAAGTTTTTTTGCTTAGGGACAAATACTTGTCGCTAGCATATACGACACTTAGATGAAGCAAATTATTAGCCATTACCGCGTTTCCGCTAGGGGTCGCCCCATCGTACACTTCTTTTTTTCTTAGAATAACATCTGTTTGTGCATCATGGGTATAAAAGTAAAATCCAGTGCTAGATTCCATGAAATGATCATTCACATAATCTGTGATTTCACCCGCTTTTTCAAGCCAATGAAAATCACCGGATACGATTTGTAGTTGAATGAGCGCTTCAATTAAATATGCATAATCATCTAAAAAAGCAGGTGTTTTTGCTTGCCCATTTTTATACGTGTGAAGCCAACCGTCACTATTTACATCTTTGAAACATTCAAATAAGTGCGCCATATTTTTTTGCGCGCGCATTAAATAATTTTTATTTCCAGTTGCGGCATAGGCTTTACTGTAAGCCGTATTCATGAGCGCATTCCAACCTAGTAATTGTTTGTCATCTGTTTGTGGCCTAACTCTTTTATTTCGCTCCACCATCAAAACAGCATTGCAATTTTGAATCGTTGATAATAGCTCAGATTCAGTTATACCAAGGCTTTGCGCTACAGCACCAGCCGCATTTGGTGTATGTAAAATATTGGTGTGCTCCCAATTACCAGTTTCTGTTACTCCATAATACGCCATAAATAGTGGTGCATCATTTTTTAGTAACTGAATAATTTCTGCTGCAGACCATGTATAAAATTTCCCTTCCACACCTTCGCTATCAGCATCTAGCGCACTATAAAAACCACCATCAGCATCCATCAATTCTCTTTCAACAAATTGAAGTGTTTCAATAATAGCTTTACGGTAAGATTCTTTTTTTGTTAATTGATAGGCTTCAGATAATGTAGTTACGAGGAGTGCGTTATCGTATAACATTTTTTCGAAGTGAGGCGCAAGCCACTGCACGTCAGTACTATAACGTGAAAATCCGCCACCCAATTGATCATAAATACCGCCTTCAATCATTTTATCCAAACATAGCAGCGCATGCGCCAATGAATTTTCATGTGTGGGATTGAAAAAATGGTATTTCAATAAAAAACGAATCGATGCTGTTTGTGGAAACTTGGGAGCGCCGCCAAAGCCACCCCAAACGGAATCGCCTTGTGATAGTAGCGCCGATACCGCAGCATCCATATCACTGAGTGCCGGACCTGCCTCCGAATTATTATTTTGAAATCCAAATCCGTTAGAACTTAATAAGTGCTGCGTTAATTTATCTGCCTGCGCATCAATCTGATCTCTATTTTCTTTAAACCCTTTTGACACGCCTAGTAAAACATCTTTCCAGCTCGCCCTATTGTGCATAGGTTCAGGTGGAAAATAAGTGCCGCCATAAAAAGGTTTTTTATCTGGCGTCAAAAAAACATTGAGCGGCCAACCCCCACTTCCCGTCATGGCTTGCACGGCGTCCATATAAATATGATCTAGATCGGGTCTTTCTTCTCTATCAATTTTAATATTAATGAAGTGATCATTCATGATTTTGGCAGTAGCCAAATCTTCAAAACTTTCACGTTCCATCACATGACACCAATGACAGGCTGCATAACCAATACTCACTAAAATGGGTTTATCTAAATCTTTAGCAAGTTGCAAAGCAGCTTCTCCCCAAGGATGCCACTCCACAGGATTATACGCGTGTTGAAGCAGGTAAGGACTGGTTTCCTTTATTAATAAATTAGGTGTAGAATGATTCGCTTGCAAAAAGATTATTTTTTTGCGACAAGAGATTGCAAATAGTGGTCTAAAGCAGCTACTAAGCTTGGTCTTTGAGGAGCCGGTGCTTTAATATCTAAACGAAGTTTAGCATCTTCCACTGCTTTAGAAGTATTGCTTCCAAAAGCGCCGATAACAACTTTGTTTTGTTTGAATTCCGGAAAATTATCAAATAAACTTTTTACACCACTAGGGGTAAAAAAGCAAATAATTTCGAATCCTTTTTTTGCAAATAAAGGGGTAATATCATTGCTGATACTACGGTACATGAATGCTAATTCAAAACTGCATTTGTGTAGTTTAAGCCAGCCGCAAATATCATTGTCTTGCTGATTTTCACTACACACATAGAGGAATTTTTCGTTCTCTTTGTGCTTATTGATAACATCAAGCATACTTTTACTCGAGCCGTCTGCGCCGTAAAATACTTTACGCTTTCTGTATAAAATAAATTTTTGTAAATAAAGTGCAACAGCCTCCGTAATACAAAAGTACTTTGTGTCTTGACTGATAGAAGCTTTCATTTCCTCTGCGGTGCGAAAGAAATGATCAATGGCGTTTCTGCTAGTGAAAATGACGCCTGTATAAGCAGCGATATCAATTTTTTGTTTTCTAAATTCTTTAGCAGGAATTCCATCTAATTTAATAAAAGGATGGAACACCAGTTCTACCTGGTACTTGCGCTCTAAATCGTAATATGGAGATTTATCACTTTCCGGTTTTGGCTGAGAAATTAAAATTCGTTTTGGAGCGGCTGTTTTAACAGCTGTCCCAGTTTTTGATCCGATTTTTGCCATACTACTTATCTAAGGTTGTGCAAAGTTAAAAAGTTCCGCTAATAAAATCCTTCGTCAGTTTGTATAAAACCAACATAGGAAGTACTTCGCAGGTGCAAAGGTACAAGAAAAAATGGAAGGCGCTCACCTTCAAAGAGGACCTTACGATAGAGAAAGATATAAGATACCTGTACACAAACAGGATACTGATGACGATTAATGCAATATTATAGGCAAAATCCTGAACAGAAATCGGCGAAAATGCCAATAGTAAAATAGCAGGGATTAGAAATACGCCCATCACTTTATTGGTCAAAAAAACGATAAAACTATAATTTCCAATCGCCTCTGTTTGTCCAAATAGCCAACCCGAGAACCATAAAAACAAAAACTTGAATACATAAAGTCCTGCAAAGAGGGCAGCGCTATAGGCTATACATGTATACAGCGACAAGTCTACCCAGGCATTTTTAACAGCGAGTAGCGATACAAATATGGAGGCATTGAGAATAAACAAAATATTACTAAACAGAGCTGCCAAATTATTTTGTTGCAACTGTTCTCTCGTTTGCTTTTGTCTTACCGGACTTTGGAAAATTAGTTGAAATAGATTGGAAAAATACTTTGGAAATGTAACTTTGATAAAAGCCAAATAGAAAAGCATCCCAATAAGTAAATAGAACCGGCCATCAAGATTAGGTGCAATGCGAAGTTCATTGATTCTAAAGGACGGCTTTGTTTGCATGGGCAAATAAGGGTGCGTCATTAGTTTTTGATACGAGGTTGTATCGATAACCGCCTTTTTTTTGGCTAGTAATGATAAAGAATCAGAAGCCCTTTTGATACTGTCTGCGTACACTGAATCTATGGAAGAGATTATGGAGGAAGTGTCCTGCATATGTGTAGTATCCAAATTTTGCTGTGCCATCAAGCTAGAGCCCATCAAAAGCGATGCACTCAAAAAAGCAACCAGAACGAACAAATAACGGATTTGCATGGATACAAAAATAAGGAGCTTCGTCTAACATCAACGGCATAGTAGCAACTATTTGGTAGATTTGCAACATAATCATTTACATGGCAGGCATTTACGTACATATTCCTTTTTGCAAGCAGGCCTGCCACTATTGTAATTTTCATTTTAGCGCTTCTACCAAATTATTAGAACCCATGGTACAAGCTGTTTGCAAAGAAATTGAATTACAACAGCATTTTTTTGAAGACCCAACACTTGTTATTGATACTATCTATTTTGGAGGAGGAACCCCCTCTCTACTGCCCACGCCAAATACTGCGCATATCCTTGATACCATTACCAAGCACTTTACCCTTTCGCCAACTATAGAAATTACACTTGAAGCAAACCCTGATGATATTTCAATAGAAAAACTAAGCTCATTTAAATCCATGGGGATCAATAGACTGAGCATGGGTGTGCAATCTTTTGTAGACCAAGACCTTATTTGGATGAACCGGGCCCACAGATCTGAAGCTGCCATTGAGGCAATTAAGCGCGCACAAGAAGTTGGGATATCTAATATTTCGATAGATCTTATTTATGGAATCCCTACGCTCAGTCATGAAAACTGGATACAAAATATTGATACAGCCGTTGCATTAGAAGTGCAACATTTATCCTGTTATGCATTAACAGTGGAACCCAAAACAGCACTGAGTGCACTTATATTAAAAGGTGAAAAAGAGGATATTGATACTGCAAAACAAGCGGCACATTTTGATATCTTAATGGAGCGTACAAATAAGGCGGGCTATGAACAATACGAGTTTTCGAATTTTGCACTGCCCGGTTATAGGAGTAAACACAATACCAGTTACTGGCAACAAAAAAAATATTTAGGCATTGGTCCATCCGCGCATTCATTTACTGGAAATTCGCGTCAGTGGAATATTGCTAACAATGCGCTTTACATAAGTAGTATTGAAAACAATACCGTTCCTTTTGAGTCTGAAATATTATCGACGTCTACACAGTATAACGAATACATGATGACATCCCTTCGAACCATTGAAGGATGTTCGTTCACTTATTTAGAAGAAAAATTTGGTGTTGAGTCTGTTGTCAGAACAAAAAAAACAGCAGCAGACTATATTGACAAAGGTCAATTAATTGAACAAGGCAATTATTTACAAGCAACAGCACAAGGGAAGTTTTTTTTAGACGGGATTGCAGCAGATTTTTTTGAGGTGTAGCCTCCAATAAATAATTACAGGAGTATTTTTTCTATTTCAGAAAACCCATTTGCCGCGTGTACATGCTTCCACAAAATCTGGTAAACACCTGTAGCAATAGGCATTTCAGCACCATAGGTCTGATTGATTTCAAAAATACATTTACTTGCATTATATCCTTCGGCCACCATATTTAATTCGAGTTGAGCCGCTTTTACAGAGTAGCCTTTGCCAATCATGTTTCCAAAAGTTCGGTTGCGTGAGTACAATGAATAACAGGTAACGAGCAGGTCTCCTAAATAAACAGATGCATTATAATTAGGTGCGATCTTAGTTGCGCCTTCACAATGATCACATTTTTGTAAAAAATTGGCCATTTCGTTGGCGCAATTTGCAATATAAACGCTTAAAAAATTATCTCCGTAATCTAGTCCATGTGCAATACCAGCACCGAGTGCGTATATATTTTTTAATACAGAAGCAAACTGTGAACCATAGATATCGGTGTTAACAACGGTATTGATATAATCAGAGTTAAAATGCGATGCTACCTCCTGCGCTGCTTCATGCGTAGTTCCAGAAAAAGTTAAATAAGATAATTTTTCGGCGGCCACTTCTTCTGCATGACAAGGACCTAGTAATGTAAAATAATGATCGAGTGGAAAATTAAATGTAGTGTGCAGGTATTGATTGAGAAGAACATTATGATCTGGTAAAATGCCTTTTACAGCAGACACAATTTTTTTACCTTCTAGTAAGCTAGCATCAATACCTTCAAAAATAGAACTCACATATGCCGATGGAACAGCCACCACAACAACATCCACTGCGGCCACAAGCTCCTGCACGTTATCCGTTAAATGAAGTTGTGCCTGATTAAAATAAGCGGCGCTTAAATAATGTGGATTGTGTTTACGTTTTTGGATATACTGGATGGTGTCAGCATTTCTTACCCACCAATGAATAGCATTACCATTATCTGTTAAGATTTTAGCAAGGGCTGTTGCCCAACTTCCACTTCCGATAATTCCAAAACGCATATCTAATTGGGTTGTTGATCAACCACAAACATACGAAAGGATTTTTTATTGAAAATCTTAGTCTTTTTTCTTGTCTTCGAAGAGTTTATCCTTACTTACAACTTTTACAAGGCTGCTATCTTTAATAAGCTTACTAACTGTATTGTAAGGGCCTGTAATTACTTGATCACCTGCTTTAATACCATCAATAATTTCGATGAAATTAAGGTCTTGAATATCCGTTTTTACTTTTACTTTTTTAACACGGTTGTCTTTTTGTAGAACAAATACTACTTCTTCGGTATCATCTGCTTCTAAAGATTTTTTATCTGTAGCTGGTGCGGCTTCTTCTTTTTTATCTTCTTTACCAGTACTTGCACCTGCTTTACCTTCCGACTTGTCTCTTGTTGTTACCGCATTTAAAGGAATCGATAAAACGTTTACTTTGGTTTTGGTTTGAATATCGGCACTTGCACTCATACCTGGTCTAAAAGGAAAGCTATTGCCAGCCACAAGTAAGTCTTGATAGCTACTTTGTAATAAACGAATATGCACTTTGTAGTTGGTTACTTCAGAACTACCACCAGCCGCTGCACCAGCAGTAATTGGATTTGCAATTTTATATACAAGACCCTTAAACTTTCTATTGGTATATGCATCTACTTCTACTACAGCCGTATCGCCAATTTTTACTTTAGGGATATCATTTTCACCAACGTCTACTCTAATTTCGATGCTACGCATATCTGCTACACGCATCATTTCGGTACCCGCCATTTGCGCAGTACCCACAACACGCTCGCCTTTTTTTACTGCAAGCAAACTAATAATACCATTCATGGGTGCCACTAGTGTTGTTCTAGATAAATCTTTATTGGCACGCGCTAATTGAGCTTCTGCACCACTGATGGCGGCTTGTGTACCTTTAAGTCCTTCTTTAGCGCCATTGTAATTTGCTTCTGCAGATCTTAATGCTTGTTGCGCTTGTTCAAATTCTTGACGAGAAGTTACTTTGTCATTGTATAATTTAAGTTGACGATCGTATACTTGCTTTGCATTATCAAGCGTTGCTTTTAGCCCACCAATGCTTGCAGATGAATTTGCAAGCTGTGCTCTAGCCTGGTTTACACCCGCAGCTACTTGATCACGCTGCGTAGAATAAATGTCCGCATATATACGAGCTAATACTTGGCCTTTGGTTACACTATCGCCTTCGTTTACGTTTAGCTCAACAATTTCTCCACTGATATCCGGACTTACTTTTACTTCAATTTCTGGATATACTTTACCACTTGCATTAACGGTTTCAATGATGGTACGCATTTCGGCTTTTTCTGCAGAAACGGTAAGTCCATCTTCTTTTCCAATAACGCCGGTTTTTTTAAGTGTTACAAACAAAACAATTAAAACAACAAGTGAAACAATCGTCCAAAGTAATTTTTTATTCATGGTATTTTATTTCAAACTTTTTAAAAATGTAATGATGCTATATTAAAGTGTAATGCCTTGTCCTTTGTAAAACTCAAGCACTTTCATCTTAAATATATAATCGTATTGATTACTTAATTGTTGCACTTTAGCACGCAACAAATTATTTTGATTGGTAATTAAATCAAGCGAACTTAAAAGTCCCACTTCATATCTTTTAGAAGCAAAATCATAGGCTTTTTGTGATGTTTCAACAGCTTTGGTACTTGCGTTTAATTTTTGCAAAGCAGCAGTTGCGTTATTATAAGCCGTATAAATATTTTGCTTTAAAGTGATATTCGACTGTTCTTTTTGCAACTCCGCAGATTTAACACTCAGGTTAGCGCGTTGATAAGCTCCTTTAGCTTGACCGCCATTAAAAACGGGGATAGATAGGTTAAATCCAATGTTCTGACCAAAGTTGTTACTAAGTTGCTTAGCCCAACCATCCCATATTTCACTGATATTTCGATTGGTTTGATTGAGTTTATAAACGGGACTCTGTATAAAATAGTCTTGGCCTCCAATAGATACTTTTGGATCAAAGCCAGGTACTGGCGTTCCGTATCCTAAAAAGCTTGCGCCCGTTGTTCTTCTAAAAGAATTAGAAAAATTAGATGCCAAATTACCGCCCACCGTTAAGGTAGGATATTGCTGCGCTTTTGCCACCAATACCGATTTTTTAGCGGCTTCTAAACGAATGGCATTTGCTTTTTGCAGTGGTTGTGTACCCAGTGCCATTTCATATACCATAGCGGGTTGCAATTCTGCAAAACTTGGAATAGGAATGTTACTGATATTTGGTGTAGCCACTTCAAATGGCACAGCAGGATCTAGGTTTAATAACCCTTGCAAATTTAAAATATTTTGCTCATAGCCAGTATAAGCAGCAATATAATTACTACTATCAGAAGCAAGCTGCACCTCGATTTCAGCCAAATTCAATTCTGGTAATGAACCAGCATCTACTCTTTTTTTGGTGATTTCTAATTGCGCTAATGTTTGTGCGATTTGTACTTGTGTAATTTTTACTTGCTCTGAAGATGCTAATACATTTAAATAAAAATTAGCAACGTTTAAAGAGATATCATTGGCAATTCTATCAATATCGGCAAGAGCTGCTTTGGCGTTTAGATCGGCAACAGCAACGCTATTTTTAAGACTACCATAATTATATAGTTGCATACCCCCAGACAATCCAATATTTTGGTATAAAAATTGTGTGGTGGCGAAGGCGTTGGTGGTAGGGTCGATAGATCTACCAAAACGCACCCCCATTCCAGAATTACCTGAAACAGATGGATATAAAGCTAGTTTAGACAGCTTGGCTTGTACACCAGCAATGCGGGCCTGAATATCAGCTTGTTTAACAGAAATGTTATGACTGGTCGCATATTCTACACAACGTTTGAGGTCCCACTTTTCGGTTTGGGACTGAGCCTGCAATACAACAAGGGCAGCAAGGAGGGTAAATAATGATTTCATAGAAGAGCAAAAATAGTGCATTCCATGGCCTTTGCCCTAAAATTTAGACAGACGGAAAGAAAGGCGGTATTTTGGCTATTTATGGGGTATGAAGGGCTTTTCGGTACCTAGAAGTGGCAAAATAGAGCACCATAAAGGCAGCCAACACGGCAACACCCACTCCAGCCGTTTCTGGGGTTTGCATGGCAATACTTACCCCTACAAAGAGGTAATTGGCAATAAAAAACAGGGGTATGAGAGGGAATAATTTCATTTTAAAAATGCCCGTGCCATCTAGGTGTTTGGTTTTACTGCGCAGCTTAAAAATAGCAGCACTAGAAGCCACCATCCCAAAGCAGTCTAAAAAGATGGTGAAGTTTAAAATCTTTTCAAAAGTTTGTGCAAAAAATAAAATCACAATACATACCGCTGCAAAAATGGTTAACGAAAAAACGAGCACGTCTGTTTTTTTATCTTGCTTAGAAAAAACAGCGGGGAGTGTTCCTTCGGCACTCATAGCATACATCACCCTTGGGTTACTCATAAGAAGTGCATTCACATAAGCGAGTACGCCAAAAAATAAAAAGAATGAAAAAATATTAGCAGCTTGATCCCCAAAAGTTTGTTGAATAAGGGCGTATGCAATTTCCCTTTCCCCTTTCATATTATCAAAGCCAATAATCATGTAGTAACTAAAATTGGCAAGTAAATAAAGTACAATAATGATGGTGATACCAATAAAAATTCCTTTGGGTATGGTTTGCGATGGCTTCTCTACTTCATTACCAAAATTGATGGTTTGTTGATAACCGCCATAGGTAAATGAAACTGCAATTAAACTAATACCAAAGCTTTGAATCCAACTCATATTTGTTGCAGCCGTAACCGGCGCAGACGCAGCGTGCAAAAGGGTTTCATGCGGAAAAAATAGTGCAGCAATGATAACCAGTATCATGGTAATTTTTATAAGCATGAGTACGTTTTGCGCGCGCGCACTCATTTTTAATCCGCGTAAATTGATAAAATAAAAAACTAAAATAGCCGCTACACTCAAGAGCGCTTTATCAATATCGGACCAACTATGTCCCGGAAATAATTTAGCGATATAACCACTGCCAATAAGTGCAACGCCACTTAAGCTTGCCGCGTTACTAATTAAAATAATACAGTTAATGGCAAATGCAATACTTGGATGATAGGCATAAGAAAACACTTTATAATAGCCACCCGTAACAGGGTAACGACTTCCAATTTCTGCATACGTGAGCGCGCCACACATGGCAACGAGGCCACCTACAATCCAGGCACTAAAATAAACAGATGGTTCAATGGCGTCTTTTGCACTGGTAGCTGCGGTTCTAAAAATTCCCATCCCAATTACAAGGCCTACCACAATCATGGTGAAGCTAAATAAATTTAATTTTTGTTTCGATTGCATATCATAAAGTGTGGGCTTAAATGTAGTAAACTTTCAGGGAGTTTTCAACGCTTGGTGCAAAACTAAAAAGGACATTACGTAGCTAAATGCATTCAGAATAACTATTTTCGCTTTGTAATTGGTTTTCGAATTTTTCGGAATTAAAAGGGAAGCAAGTGTAAGTCTTGCGCTATCCCCGTAGCTGTAAACGCAAATAGGCAACCAACACCACAGCCACTGTTCTAATATAGAATGGGAAGGCCCGTTGGAAGCGCGTGAGCCAGAAGACCTGCCAGTCACAAACCATCATTCACGGCTTTCGGGCGAAAAGCATGGAATGTAAATGCTGTATCAGCGGCAATTTATGTTTCTACCGTTTTAACTCTTGAAAGCTCATTGTTCAAATTAAAAAAAAACAGACAATGGGCAAAAAATTAATGCTCCTCACCTTGCTATTTTCAGCGAAAATGGTAAGCGCACAACAAGACACCACCACCCTCGATGAAGTTGTGGTGACGGCCAATAAAATGGCACAAAAACAATCTACCACAGGCAAGGTTGTTACCGTAATTACCAAATCTGATTTGGAAAAAATGGGAAACAAAAACTTAGCCACCTTACTTCAAGAACAAGTGGGCATTACCGTTAATGGAAGTAGTAACAATGCAGGTAGTGTACAAACCATTTTTACCCGCGGTGCTTCGGGCGGAAGAACACTGGTTTTACTCGACGGGATCCCAGTTAATGATCCTTCATTTATCAACAACGATTTAGACTTAAACCTTTTTGCAACAAGTAGTATTGAGCGCATAGAAATTTGCAGAGGTGCACAATCAACACTCTATGGCAGTGACGCTATTGCAGGTGTTATCAATATTATTACGACTAGTAAAGAGATTTCTAGACCATTACAAATCAATGCCAGTAGTATTTTAGGTAGTTTTGGTACGCAAAAAAATAACTTACAATTAGCAGGTAAAAAAAATAAATGGTCTTACTCCGGACGTTTAGCGCATACCAATTCAAAAGGATTTTCTGCAGCAAATGACAGCACAGGAAAAAATAATTTTGATGCCGATTTATACAAAGGCCTCGCGCTACATGGCCAAATCAACTACGCGGCTACCCAACATTTTTCGGTTAAGGCATTTAGCATGTACAACAAATACAAAGCAGGTGTTGATGCGGGCGTTTTTAGAGATGATAGAGATTTTACCATCGAAAATAGCAGCTTACTATTAGGTACTGGTTTTGTGTACAAGAAAAATAATTGGCAAATCACGGGCACCTATCAGCACAATACTTTGGACAGACATTTTTTAAATGACAGTACGCATAAAACAAGTACTTGGTTTGAAAAAAACGATTACGCAGCTGCTTCTGATTACGCCGAAATATATACCAGCGTAAAATTATCAGACAGGCTAACAGCCCTTGCAGGACTGGATTATAGAAAAGGATCTTACAGTCAAGACTACCTTTCTGTGAGCGGTTGGGGGCCTTATAACTTTAATGATCCTACTAGATATGCCGAGCAGTCTGCCATCTATGGTTCACTACTTTATACAAGCCTAAATAAAAAATTAACCCTCGAATTGGGTGGTCGTGCCAACAAACATTCGGTGTATGGAGGCAACCAAACTTTTACTTTAAATCCATCTTTTGCACTAAGCGCAAACACAAGAATTTTTGCAAGTGTGTCTTCTGGATTTAAAGCGCCATCCTTATATCAAATAAGTATCAACGACAAACTAGATCCAGAAAAAGCAACCAGTTACGAAGCAGGTTTTAGTTACCAAAACAAAACGTTACAAACCAGGCTTGTATATTTTAACAGACAAACGGCCAATGGTATCGATTACAACTACATCAATTATCAGTATTTTAATTATGTAAAACAAGCAGTGAACGGACTAGAATTTGAAATCAAAAAATCATTTGCGAATGGCGTTACTGCTTTTGCTAACTATACTTTTTTGGCTGGCAAAGAAACCACGCAAAATAGAATCACCAATCAAGATACCATCACATACGATTATCTATTACGCAGGCCTGCGCACCAATTAAACATGGGCATTAGCGCGCAAGTCAATACAAAATTGCGCCTCGAAATTACAGGCAGGTATGCGGGTAAAAGATATGATGTTGGTGGTTATGCAGCGCCTGATATGCTGTTAAAGTCATATGCAACACTTGCTGCAAATGTTGGTTACCAACTTAATAAACATTGGCGCTTTACCGCGGACATTCAAAACTTCACCAACACCAAATATTATGAGGTCTATGGCTTTAAAACCATGCCACTCAATGCAAGTGTTGGAGCCGTGTTCAGTTGGTAAAATAATTGGTTATATTTGTAAGAAGGGCACCAATACTTACCAATATGAACTTCCAATTTGACCAACTCATCACCGTTACATTTACATTATTTGCGGTTATAGATATTGTGGGATCTATCCCACTTTTAATATCCTTGAAAGAAAAAATGGGTGGCATTAAATCTATTAATGCTACCCTTATTTCTGGGGCCCTCATGATTGCTTTTTTATATGTAGGTAAGCCATTTTTAAAAGTGCTAGGCCTTGACATTCGCTCTTTTGCGGTGGGTGGATCTGTAGTGATCTTTTTATTAGGCCTCGAAATGGTACTTGGGCACGAAATTTTTAAAGGCGACAAAGACGCCAAATCTAGCACCATGGTACCCATTGCCTTCCCCATTATTGCCGGAAGCGGGACCCTTACCACCATTATGTCATTAAAGGCCAATTTTGAAGAAGTGTACATATTATCCGGTATCGTTGTAAACCTCGTTATCGTATTTATCGTGCTAAAATCGCTGAATTGGATCCAAAAAGGCCTTGGAGAGGGCGGTTTAATGGCCGTTCGGAAGTTTTTTGGTGTGATTTTGCTCGCCATTGCCGTAAAGATCTTTAGCAGCAATATTGCCGCTTTTGGCAAATAATAGAGCTGTTTTTAGCCTACAATTGTTACCTTTGCAGCCCATTTAACCCCTTTGGCCTATTTGGGCCTCAGGCAAAACCTTATAAATAAGAAGACATGGCAAAAGTTACTAGAGAGAACATTGCAAAGCTTACAGACAAACTAACAGTAACCTTAGACAAGGCAGACTACTTAGGCAATTTTGAAGTGAGCCTCAAAAAATATGCAAAAACAGCAAATATTCCTGGTTTTAGAAAAGGAATGGTACCTGCGGGACTTGTTAAAAAAATGTACGGTCAAAGCGTTTTTACGGACGAAGTTTTAAAAACAGTAGAGCAGGAATTAAACAGCTACTTACAAGCAGAACAACTAGATATTTTTGCTCAGCCGCTTCCTTTAGATAGCGAGTTACGCAATATGGACATCAACAATCCAGAAAGCTACACCTTTGCTTTTGAAATTGGACTTAAGCCAGCAGTAGATATTGACGTGAAAAAAGTAAAAGTTACACGTTATAAAATAAATGTTACGGATCAAATGTTACAAGACGAACTTGAGCGTTTACAAATTCGTAGCGGTAAAATGACAGAGCCTGAAGCCGTAACTGGTGATGACAATGTGCTAAATGTAAAGTTTGTTGAGTGCGATAAAGCTGGTGTAGCTGTTGAAGGTGGTATTACAAAAGATAACTCTTTACTTGTTAAATATTTTGAGCCTAAATTTAGAAAAAACTTAATTGGCAAGAAAAACGAGGATAGCGTTGTATTGCAATTAGGCAAAGCGTTTGAAGCGAAAGAAAAAGAAGCAATTTTAGCCGATTTAGGTTTAACAGATGCAGACGCTGATAAATATTTTAGCTTACAAATTACAAAAGTAGGCCTAGTAGAAAAGGCTGAAATGAACGCTGAGTTTTTTGCAAGCGTATATCCAAATTCCGCAATTGCTACTGCAGAAGAATTTACTGCAGAAGTAAAAAAGGAAATGGAAGCTTATTATGATGCACAATCTCGCAATCAAATTCACGACCAAATTTATCACCACTTTGTAGACCATACCCCAATGGAATTACCAGAAGGCTTTTTAAAGCGTTGGTTACAAACAGGTGGCGAAAAACCTAAAACTGAAGCAGAAGCTGAAGCAGATTACCCAAGCTTTGCTGGTCAATTAAAGTGGACACTCGTAAGTAGCAAATTAGCTGCCGATAATAAAATTGAAGTAATGCCTGACGATATCCGTGATTTTGCTAAGCAACAATTGTTTAGCTACATGGGCGGTCAACTAGGTGCTTTAGGTGATAACCAACAATGGGTTGAAGATTATGCAAACCGCATGATGCAAGACCGCAAATTTGTGGAGGATAGCTACCACCGCATTAGCACCGAAAAATTATTTGGCATCATTGAAACACAGGTTTCTGCCAAAGAAGAAAGCATTAGCGCCGAAGATTTTGCAAAAAAATTGCACAATCACCACCACTAATCTTATAAAATCATAGGAAAAAGCTGGGGTAACCCGGCTTTTTTTATGAAAAGCAAATAACTTATCTTCAAAGCGAAAATGAAAGTATATGAATCTAGGAAAAGAATTTGAGCAGTATGCTATTAAGCACCGCGGTATTAGTAGTGCAACACTCCACAATTACAGCCAGGTAACCAATCTTACGCCTTATATCATTGAAGAGCGCCCAATGAACGTGGCTAGCATGGATGTGTTTTCACGTTTAATGATGGACCGTATTATATTTTTAGGCGAAGGCATTAACGACTACGTAGCAAATATTGTTACAGCGCAGCTTTTGTTTTTAGAAAGCACCGACCGTACCCGCGATATCCAAATGTATATCAATAGCCCAGGAGGCAGTGTATATGCAGGTCTTGGCATTTATGATACCATGCAATTTATTGGACCAGATGTTGCCACTATTTGCACGGGTATGGCAGCAAGCATGGGACAAATTTTATTATGTGCAGGTGTTAAAGGAAAACGCACAGCACTTAAGCATAGCCGAATCATGATGCACCAACCTAGTGGAGCCATTGGTGGTCAAGCAACTGATATTGAAATCACTGCAAGAGAAATTAAAAAATTAAGATCAGAATTATACGCGATCACAGCGCATCATACTGGTAAAGACGAAGCTACGATTGCAAAAGATAGCGACAGAGATTTTTGGATGACCGCCGCAGATGCAAAAGAATATGGACTGGTAGATGAAGTTTTATTAACCAACCCACGTAAAGAAAAAAAATAATAACGACATGACAGACTTAAAATATATTGTAAATCCATACTTAATGGAAGACGAGGAAGAATCTATAAAAGAAGATAAGCCAGAAAATAATGGTATGCTCATGAAAAAAATGGAAAAACTTTTCTTTGAAAAGAGAACCGTTTATTTATGGGGTGTAGTAGATGATAAGTCTGCTAAAGAAGTAGTAAACAAACTATTATTATTAGACGCAGACAAGCCAGGAGCAGAAATTAAATTCTATATCAATAGCCCAGGTGGCGTTGTAACAAGCGGCATGGTGATGTATGACACCATGAAACTCATTCAGAGTCCGGTATCAACTATATGTATGGGACTTGCTGCAAGCATGGGCTCTATATTATTAAGTGCTGGTACAAAAGGGAAACGCTTTATTTATCCGCACGGCGAAGTGATGATTCACCAACCGAGCCTTGGTGGTTATATGCAAGCGACAAGTGCCGATATTGAAATTCAGGCCGAGCAAATTAGAAAAACAAAAGAAATTGGCGCGCGCATTTTAGCAGAAAACTGTGGCAAAACAGTAGATCAAATCATGAAAGATTTTGATCGTGATTATTGGATGGATGCCAAAGAAGCCGTGGCGTATGGCATTGTGGATAGTGTATTAGAAAAGATATAAGGAGCAAACGTTTTATGGCAAAAGCAAATCAATTAACCTGTTCTTTTTGTGGCAGAAGCCGTGATGAGGTAAAAATTCTCATTGCGGGTCAGCAATCGCATATTTGCGAGAACTGTGTAGAGCATGCGCAAGAAATTATCGCACAAGAAGTGACGGTTAAAAAAGAGGGCGACAAAGGAAACTTTAAACTCAATGTGCGTAAGCCCATAGAAATAAAAAAGTTTTTAGACGAATACATTATTGGGCAAGACGATGCAAAAAAAATCTTGTCGGTAGCGGTATACAATCACTTTAAACGTGTGGCACAAAAGCCACAAGCAGATGATGTTGAAATTGAAAAGAGCAACATTATTATGGTGGGTGAAACCGGTACGGGTAAAACACTTTTAGCCAAAACCATCGCAAGACTTTTAAATGTTCCTTTTGCAATTGTAGATGCCACTGTTTTTACAGAAGCAGGCTATGTTGGTGAAGACGTTGAAAGCATGCTTACGCGTTTATTGCAAAACTGTGATTACGATGTTGCTGCCGCGGAAAGAGGCATTGTATACGTAGATGAAATTGATAAAATTGCACGCAAAGGAGACAACCCTTCTATTACGCGTGATGTAAGTGGCGAAGGTGTACAACAAGGTTTATTAAAAATGCTTGAGGGCACAGAAGCCCTGGTACCACCACAAGGTGGACGTAAGCACCCCGAACAAAAAATGATCAAGGTAGACACTAAAAATATTTTATTTATTTGCGGTGGTGCTTTTGATGGTATCGATAAAGTAATTGCGAGACGTATTAACACCAATGCTATTGGCTTTAGCGTTAATAAAGACGAACAGGAAAATGCAAGAAAAAATTTACTGCAATTTATTAATGCACAAGATTTAAAAAGCTTTGGACTGATTCCAGAATTACTAGGAAGACTTCCAGTGGTAACCCACTTAGAGCCTTTAGATGCTGGCATTTTACGCAGTATTTTAACTGAGCCTAAAAACTCATTACTCAAACAGTACCACCGTTTATTTGAACTAGAAGGTATTGAACTTATTATTGAAGAGGAAGTACTTGATTTTATGGTAGGCAAAGCCATGGAATATAAACTTGGAGCAAGAGGTCTTAGAAGTATTTGTGAAAGTATTTTAACCGACGCCATGTTTGAACTTCCGGGCACAGACACACAAAAATTTATTGTTACCCTTGATTACGCAGAACAAAAGTTTAGCAAAAGCAAACTTAGTTCTCTAAAAGTTGCTTAAAAACAATTGATATGAACGAATTAGTAGAACGCTTAGTGAAAGAAGCATCCTTAACACCAGAGCAAGCACAACAAGCCATTGTAACCATTGCTGGCTTTGTAAAAGAAAAATTTCCAATGCTTGGTGGCGCTGTAGATCAAATATTTTCGGCTGGCAATAAAGACTAGTCGATTAAAGCATATTTAATACGGTCTCTATAATTTCACCTTTGGTGATTGGGACTCCCATTACTTTATTGTATCCTTTTGCATCTACTAAATACTGGTCTCTAATTATTTTAATGAGTTGACCATTGTTGATTTCAGGAATTAATACTTTATCAAATCCTGCAATGATGCTTCCTAAATTTTTAGGGAAAGGACGCATGTATTTAATATGTGCATGGCTTACCGCATGTCCTGCCGCTTGTAATTCTGTAACAGCCGTTTTAATCGCACCATAGGTAGAGCCCCAACCTAGCACCAATACTTTACCTGTTGCAGCACCACTGTCTAATTGTTGAAGCGGAATATAATCAGCAATCATATCCACTTTAGCCTGACGGGTGTTTACCATGTGCTGATGATTATCCGGATCGTAACTTACATTACCCGTAATGTCTTGTTTTTCGATACCACCAATGCGGTGTTCAAAACCAGGCGTTCCTGGAACAGCCCATGGACGTACAAGCTTTTCATCTCTTTTATACGGCATGAATTTTGTTTCCCCTTCATCAAGTGTTGTTTTAAAAGTCACTTGAATGGGCGCTAAATCTGCAGCAACAGGAAATTTCCAAGGCTCTGCACCATTGGCAATATATCCATCACTTAATAGTATAACAGGGGTCATGTGTTGCACAGCAATACGTACCGCTTCATAAGCAGCATCAAAACAATCGCTAGGTGTAGAAGAGGCAACTATTGGCATTGGGCATTCTCCATTACGGCCATAATAGGCTTGTAACAAATCACTCTGTTCTGTTTTGGTAGGAAGTCCGGTAGAAGGACCACCACGTTGAATATTGATAATTACGAGTGGAATCTCTAACATAACAGCAAGGCCCATCGCTTCGGTTTTAAGTGCCATACCGGGCCCTGATGTAGTAGTTATTCCTATAGAACCACCATAGCTGGCGCCAATGGCTGCTGAGATACCCGCAATTTCATCTTCGGCCTGAAAGGTTTTAATACCGAAAGCCTTGTGCTTACTAAGCTCGTGTAAAATGTCTGAAGCCGGTGTAATTGGATAAGTGCCTAAAAATATAGATAAGCCCGATTTTTCACTTGCTGCAATTAAACCCATCGAAAGGGCCTGATTACCCATGATACTACGGTAAGTACCAGGCACCATTTTGGCTTTTTCTACACGGTAACGGCTCGAAAAAGTTTCGGTAGTGTCGCCATAATTAAAACCAGCTTGCAACACTTTAATATTACTTTGAAGGATAGTATCTTTTTTTCCAAACTTTTCATTCAAAAAAGTAATGGTGTTGTCTAAGTTTCTATTGTACATCCAGTAAATAAGACCTAGCACAAACATGTTTTTTGCACGGTCTCTTTCTTTGGTACCTAAATCAGTAAAGTCTTTTAATGCTTCACGCGTAAGTTTAGTGACGTCTACTTTTATTAGTTCAAAACCCTCCAAACTGCCGTCCTCTAAGGGATTCACGCCATCTGGATAATTGGCTAAGCGTAAATTTTTGGCATCAAAGCCATCTACGTTCGCGATAATTTTTCCGCCTTTTTTAATGGCTTTTAAATTTACTTTTAAAGCAGCGGCGTTCATGGCAACAAGCACATCACAATCATCTCCAGGTGTAAAAACGCGGTCGCTAGAAAAACGTAATTGGAATCCACTCACACCCGGAAGGGTACCAATAGGGGCACGAATTTCGGCGGGAAAATCTGGAAAAGTAGCGAGGTCAATACCCAGTAATGCGGTATTATTGGTAAACTGCTGACCGGTTAATTGCATACCGTCACCACTGTCACCAGCAAATTTGATCACAACGTCCTGCAGTAATGTTTCCTTCTTTTCCATGAGCTTCTTTAATTGCGGTAAAGTTACAATTTACTGAGGAGGTAGCCAATGGTTTTTTAACTGTTAAAGTCTTGAAAAGAGGCGTTTATTAAAATAAATCTTATTGTATATTTGGGTAACAAAAATTAAACAACCATGGCACTATTTGAATCAGGAAATCCTACCCTTTCAGAAAAAATGTTTGACAAAGTAGGTCACGCACAGGCAAATGCAGAAGGCACGATGTCTGTTAGAGGCACCATGAATAAATTTGGACTCATGCTAGTAGGTGTAATTGCTGGAGCAGGCTACACTTGGCATTTAATTGATCAAAACAATCCTACCCTCGCACAAACCCTTATGATTGTGGGTGTTATAGGTGGACTCATTACAGCACTAGCCATCACTTTTAAACCTAACTGGGCCCCTGCACTAGCACCTGCTTATGCAATACTTGAAGGCTTATTTTTAGGCGCTATATCTAAAATGTTTAACGACGCTTTTTACCCAGGCATTGTGGTACAAGCAGTTGGCCTAACATTTGGCGTAGCGGTTGCCATGTTTTTACTCTATAATTTTAGAGTGATTAAACCTACCGAAAAATTTAAGTCCATGATGATGAGCGCCATGCTAGGTATTGCTATCTTTTATTTGCTTACATGGGTACTTGGTTTATTTGGCGTTGATGTAAGTTTTGTAAGAGATAACTCTATGTTAAGTATTGGCATTAGCTTATTTATTGTAGCAATTGCAGCACTCAATTTAATTTTAGATTTTGATATGATTGAGCAGGGTGCACAGAGAGGCGCTCCTCAATTTATGGAGTGGTATGCAGCTTTTGGTTTGATGGTAACAATTGTATGGTTATATTTAGAAATCTTAAGATTACTTAGTAAACTATCAAGCAGAGATTAATGCAAAAAAATAAATTATTCATATTTAAAATGGTAGCAGCTTTTGGGTTGCTACCATTTTTTATTGCGGCACAAGTTGGTTATGAACCTCCTTATTTTAAAGACAGTAATAGGCTAGAAAAACTGCGCATCGCATTTCCGGTGGTTGAAAAAATGGTGCAAAAATATGCAGCAGAAAATCATTTTCCGGGCTACAGTTTTGGCATTGTACTTGATGGAAAGCTAGTGTATACAACGAGTAGCGGCTATTCCAATTTGCAAACCAAAACGCCTGCTACACCAAAAAGCATGTTTAGAATTGCTTCGATGTCTAAAAGTTTTACGGCGATGGCTATTTTAAAACTAAGAGATGAAGGCAAATTAAACCTTGACGATAAAGCCAGCAAGTATATTCCTGAATTAAAAAATCAAGGGCTCACCACAGATGCAGCGCCCATTACCATTAGAGATTTACTCACGCACTCGGCAGGATTTCCAGAAGACAATCCATGGGGAGACCGTCAGCTAGAAAAAACGTCTCAAGAATTTTTAGCATTCATCAAAAAAGGAATTCATTTTTCAACTGCTACTGGTTTATCGTATGAATACAGCAATGTAGGTTTTACCATGCTTGGCTATATTATAGAAAAAGTAACGGGAAAAAATTATGGTGCATATATTAGAGAAAATATTTGGAAGCCACTTAACATGGAAGCCAGTTGGGAATATTCTAGCATTGATGATGCAAAGCTCGCACACGGTTATAGATGGATCAATAATAACTGGACTGAAGAACCTTTATTACATGATGGTATTTATGGCGCCATGGGAGGCATGATTACAAGTCTAGAATCTTTTAGTAAATATGTATCGCTTCATTTGGATGCCTGGCCAGCCCGAAACGGCCCTAGCACTGGGCCCATTAGCAGAAGCTCCATTAGAGAAATGCACCAGCCAAGTAGATTTATTGGACTGAACCCGAACTACAAGTACCCTTCTGGTAGAGCTTGCGCAACAACGGCCGCCTATGGTTATGGATTAAGTTGGTTAAAAGATTGCACCGGCCGAACAAGCATAGCGCATAGTGGTGGACTTCCCGGATTTGGTAGTAACTGGAGAATACTTCCAGAATATGGACTGGGTGTAATACTGCTTGCAAACGTAACCTACGCCCCAACTGCAGTACTCAACACCATGGTGATTGATACCATTTTAAGAATGGGAAATGTAGATTTACAACCAAGAATTTTACCAGCATCTGCGGCATTAAAAAATGCAGAAGCAAAATTAACGGCACTATTGCCAAGTTGGAAAAACGCAGCGGCCTCTAATTTATTTGCCGAAAACTTTTTTGATGATTATAAAATAGACGCATTAATCAAAGAAGCCAGTTCAATTTTTGAAGCAGCCGGACCTATTACTGGACCAGGAAATTTTATTCCGGAAAATGAACTGCGTGGTTATTATTATATCCATGCAAAAAACGGAATGATAAAAATCAGTTTTACATTAACGCCTACAAATCCTGCGCAAATTCAGGAGTATCATATTAGCTTTCAAAAGCATATCGAAGAATAAAATACTACTATTTTACTTCCTGATAGCAACCCCTGCTCTTGCGCCCGTGTGTATACCTGCATCTACCGTAACAACACCATTTACAATGATGTAAGTAAATCCTGTTGCATATTGGTGGGGATTTTTGTATTCGGCTCTGTCACCCACTTCTGCTTCATTGAATAAAACAATATCAGCAGCAAAATTTTGACGAAGCAAGCCCCTATCGGTAAAGCCAAACTTTTGTGCAGGAAGTGACGTCATGCGGCGCACGGCTTCTTCTAAACCAATGACATTTTCTTCACGTACATATTTTTTTAACACCCTTGCATTGGTGCCATAGCCTCTTGGATGCGGATTGCCTTCTTTGTACACACGAATACTTGCATCAGAAGCAAACATGTTAAATGGATAACGCATAATGGCTTTAATATCTGCTTCACTCATGCCATGAAACACCATGGAAGCGCCACCCTTTTCCATCATTTCAATAATGGTTTCTGCTTCCTGTTTTGCCGTATGTTTTTTTCCTAGTGTTGTGTTTACTTCTTCAATACTTTTTCCATTAAGTGTGGTGTCTTTTGCATAGTACGCAACCACTGGATAACTAAAATGTTTTAGTTTTCTTTTTGCGAGTCGCGCTAACATATAGTTAGTCACTTCTTTTCGCACAGAAGGCCTTGCAAGTCTTGCAACAATAGAGTCTTGGCCGTCTGCAAGAACCCAGTCAGGAATCAGTGTACTTAAAGAAGTACTACTAGCGGTGTATGGATATTGATCGATGGTTACATCTAGCCCATTTTTTCGTGCATTCATAATAAGTGGCAAGGTTTCACGACTTCTGCCCCAGTTTTGTTGACCACTTAATTTAAAATGAGAAATTTGAACCGGCATATTTGCAGCCGTTCCAATATAAAGCGCTTCTTCGATGGCAGCTACTACACTGTCACCTTCATCACGCATATGCGATGCGTAAACACCATTATATTTTGCAGCTACTTTTGCCAAGCGCACAATTTCTTCGGTGGTAGAATACGTGCCCGGAATATAAATGAGTCCGGTAGACATCCCAACGGCTCCATCACGCATGGCTTTGTCCACTATATTTTCCATGGCTTGCATTTCTGCTTCGGTAGGGTTTCGGCTAGCTCTTCCCATTACTTTTTTTCTAACATCATTGTGTCCGATTAATGCCGCTACGTTGACTGATGTTTGTAAGCTATCAATTTTGCGTAGATACCTTCCAATATTTGCATCCGATGAGCCGCAATTACCAGTAATTACCGTTGTAACACCATCATAAATAAAATTGGTTGCCTCCGGATTTTTAACCTCGTCACCTTCTATATGTGTGTGCACATCAATAAATCCTGGTGCTGCCACAAGGCCGGTCGCATCAATTACTTTTTTAGCATTCCACCCAGCTAATTTTCCGATTTGAATAATTTTACCACTACCTATAGCGATGTCGCCATAAAACCATGAATTACCCGTGCCATCTAAAATTTTGGCGTTTTTAATGATGATATCAGCAGTTTGGCTTGGCATTTGAGCCTGCACCGAAAGGGCTAAAAAAACAATAAAAACAAGGAACGAAGAGCGTTTATGTCGCATAAGTCTAAAATTATACGGGAAGATAAGTATTCTTTAGACTCATTTAGGTTGAAAATCTCCACCCGAATAACGTAAATTTGCCCTCCAATAAGAACTACAATACCCTATGCTCGATAAGTTAGAAGCCATAAAAGCCCGTTTTGACCAGGTAGGCATTGCCCTTACCAACCCCGAAATTATCAATGACCAAAAACAGTTTGGAGCATATAGTAAGGAGTACCGTTCATTAGAGAAAATTGTACAGCCCTACGAAAAGTATGTAAGGGTTCTTTCGGATTATGCATTTGCCAAAGAGAGCCAAAATAGTAGTGATGAAGATATGCGTGAGTTGGCTAAAATGGAATTACCAGATTTAGAAATTCAAAAAGAACAATTAGAAGCTACTTTAACCAAGCTATTAATTCCAAAAGATCCACAAGACGATAAAAATGCCATTTTAGAAATTAGAGCAGGGACCGGTGGCGACGAAGCCAGTTTATTTGCTGGTGATTTACTAGGTATGTACTTACGTTACTGTTCTAAAAAAGGTTGGAAGACAGCCGTGGTTAGTGAAAGTGAAGGTACGGTTGGTGGTTACAAAGAAGTGATACTTGAAGTAACGGGAGAAGACGTGTATGGTACCCTCAAATTTGAAAGTGGTGTACACCGTGTGCAACGTGTTCCAAACACAGAAACCCAGGGTCGTGTGCATACTTCAGCTGCAACGGTTGCAGTAATGCCTGAAGCAGAAGAAGTGGATTTTGAATTGAAAGAGAGTGATGTGAAAATGGAAACCGCGCGAAGTGGTGGTGCAGGTGGACAAAACGTAAACAAAGTAGAAACAAAAGTATTTTTAACGCATATTCCTACCGGCGTTGTGGTTGTTTGTCAAACAGAAAGATCGCAACTTGGTAACCGCGAAAAAGCAATGAATATGCTTCGTACTAAATTATATGAAGAGCAGGTACGCAAGCAAGAAGAAGAAATTTCTACAAGGCGTAAAACACTCGTAAGTACCGGTGATAGAAGTGCCAAGATAAGAACCTACAACTGGCCACAGGGAAGGGTTACAGACCACCGCATTGGTTTAACATCGTACAATTTAGACGCTGTTGTTGGAGGTGAAATTGAAGAATTTATTGAGGCTTTACAAATGGCTGAAAACGCCGAAAAAATGCTCGTGCAATAAACTAGTTTTTTGCAATCGACTCTTTTTGTTGCACTTCTTTTTCCCAAGCCCAAGCCGTGCGCATCATATCTTCTATGGAGTAATTAATTTTCCAACCAAGTTTACTGATGGCTTTTTCATTGTTGGCATAAATAGCCACAATATCGCCAGCCCTGCGCGGGCCTATTTCATAATTTAGAGATATGCCACTTACTGCTTCAAAGGTTTGAATGGCTTCGAGTACAGAAATACCGTTTCCTGTTCCTAAATTAAATACTTCGCAAGCCTCCGCATTTTTATCTGCTAACAAATATTGTAATGCAAGCGTATGTGCACTGGCAATATCACAAACATGTATATAGTCTCTAATACAACTACCATCACGGGTTGGATAATCATTACCATACACCATCATTGTAGGCAGTTTGCCAATGGCAGTTTGTGTAATAGCAGGCACTAGATTCTGTGGTCGACCAATAGGAAGTTCACCAATCAGTGCAGAAGGGTGTGCACCTACTGGATTGAAATAACGAAGCAGTATAACATTTGCACCACCTGCTGCAGCTATATTTTGTAGTATTTCTTCACCCATTTGCTTGGTGGCACCATAAGGTGATTCTGCTTTTTTAACTTCAGAATTTTCGGTAACTGGTGATGCATCCGGATTGCCATACACCGTGCAAGAAGATGAAAATACAAAATGAGGAATATCAAATTCCTGCACACACTTTAAAATGTTTACGAGCGATCCAATATTGTTTTCGTAATAAAATAGGGGCTCCTGCACCGATTCCCCAACTGCTTTATATGCCGCAAAGTGAATGATACCAGCGATGTCAGGGTTTTCCTGAAAAACTGCTAATGTATCATCAAAGTTTTTTAAATCTACTTCGTAATTTTTTATACGCTTGCCTGTAATTTTTTCTATGGCTGCTACTGCATAATTTGAAGACCTAGAAAAGTTGTCTATAGAGATAACATCAAACCCATTTGCCAATAAATCTACAATGGTATGTGAACCTATATAACCACAACCGCCAGTTACTAATATTTTTGCCATTTGAAATGCGTATTAAGCCTGCAAATTAGGTAGAGATCGGGAATATAGAAAAAGAATTATGCGTTTGTTGCAAGCGTGAAACCAATCGTAGTTCCAATATCCAATTTACTACGCACATGGATGGTTTGACCATGCGCTTCAACAATATGCTTACATATCGCAAGTCCAATACCGGCGCCACCAGCGTCTCTACTGCGTCCTTTATCGGTTCTGTAAAAACGTTCAAATATGCGGGGCAAATGTTCTTCAGCGATGCCAATACCATCGTCGCTAATTTCAATGAGCACATGGTCTTCATCAGTTTTGTAAACACTGGCTACAATAGACCCGTCCTGCTTTCCGTATTTAGACGCATTGACTACGAAATTATTGAGTACTTGTCGTACTTTTTCTTTGTCGGCAAATACCAATGTTTGACCATCTGATCCTTTTTTGAAACTGCAACTGATGTTTTGTTTGGCCGCCTTAATTGATAAAGCGTCAAATACTTCTTTGATGATATCTTGTATAAAAAAAGTAGACTTATCGAGCGGCTGTTCCCCCATTTCAAGCTTTGCAATTTCATCGAGATCTTTTACCAGATTTACCATCCGGTCTACATTTTTAGACGCATTTTTTAAAAAGCGAACGGCCGTTTCTGGACTTTCGAGTGCACCATCTAATAAAGTGTCTACATATCCCTGAATCGCAAAAATGGGGGTTTTAATTTCGTGTGATAAGTTTTGTAAAAATTCTTTGCGGTAGTTTTCGTTTGTTTTAAGTTGCTCTATCTCAGCACTTCTTTGTTCGGCCCACTGCACTACTTCTTCACCAACTTCATCAAGTTCTTTTTTTGGTAAAATATACTTGAAATAGGTTTCTTCTCTTTTCGTTGCTTTTGTTTGGTATATGAGCTTGTAAATAAGTTTGATTTTTCGGTTTACGAAAATTTCAAAAATATAACGGATCAGTAAATAAGATGCGATACCTGTGGTTAAAAAAGTAACGGCAAAATGAAACCAACTATGGTAAATGAAACCAATAGTGCTAGAAAAACCAAGTGCTATGATAGCTGCTGCAAAGGCCGCCAGTTGCTGAATGGAAAGGTTTTTCATGCTGCAAATTAAGGTAAATCAAATTTATATCCCACACCTTTAACAGTTGTAATACAGTCGATTCCTAATTTTTGACGGATCTTTCGGATATGTACATCGATGGTGCGGTCGCCCACAATCACTTCGTTACCCCAAATTTGTGAGAGTATTTCGTTGCGTAAAAAAACGCGGCCAGGTCTAGAAGCGAGTAAGTGCAAAAGTTCAAATTCTTTTTTAGCAAGTACCTTTTCATCGCCCCCAATAGTTACCATAAACTTGATGTTGTCGATTTGCATAGAACCAAACTGCATAACAGAAGAAGCTTCTTTAGGTGACACCCTTCTAAACAAAGCATTCACACGACTTACCAGCACTTTGGGAGAAATGGGCTTATTGACATAGTCGTCAGCGCCAATTTCTAGCCCCGTGATTTGTGATGCTTCGTCACTCATCGCCGTTAAAAAAATAATGAGCGTTTCTTTAAATTCGGTTTGCGCGCGCAATATTTCACAAACCTGGATGCCCGTTTTTTTAGGCATCATAATATCGAGTATCAGTAAATCTGGTTTGATTTTTTTTGCTAGATCCACGGCCTCATCGCCATTTTTTGCAGTATGTACCTCGTAGCCTTCTTTTTGTAAATTGTAGCCCACTATTTCTAAAATATCGGGTTCGTCGTCGGCAATCAATATTTTTTTAACAGGGGCGGCAGCCATAATTAATAGGTAGTTTACACAAATTTAATTTTAAAGATCGGTAAAGTCGCCTTTTAGGGATATTATGTAATTGTTAAGCCTTTTAAGGACGCCTTAACAAAATAAGCCAGCAACTGGTTTATAAGGTTGTATTTTTACAAGGTTCGACCATGAAAAATAAGGGCAACATATTAAAAGCGGTTTATTTGCCAATAACCCTAACGCTATGGGCAGTCCTGTGCACAATGACCCTAGGTGCTCAGTCCATTAATAAAGACCATCAAATGCCCCCCATTCCTGCCATGAGGGGGTTGAGTCACGATTATATCATTGAAAATGAAAAAGCACTCATCCGTTATCCTTCTATTGCCCAAAATTTACCACTAAGAGATAGTATACAAGCTGCGGTTTTTGAAAACAGAAAATGGATTGAATCAAATTTGGCGTTATCTGACAATGAAAAATTTAAATGGCTACGCGGCTTCAATAATTTATTATCTGAAATTCAGTTAGAACTAAAACTTAATAAAATAAGTTCGGAAGAAGTTGCAACATGTATTCGTGCATTTACCACAGCTATGCATACAAGCGCTAAAGGGCTTAATATGAGCGCTGTTATAGAAAATGAAAATGTAAGCGTAGGAAGTATTTTACTAGCAACCCAAAGCTTTACTGATAATATAGGGTATGGCGCTTCCAGGGACATCATCGTGTTAAAAACCTGCCGGAACAATCCGGGGCAAGTATTACAAATACTAGATAAGCAAGGTCCTCAAATTTCTAGCAATAGATATGCCGACAGTATACTAGTCGCTGCTGCATTTAAAAATGCAGAAATGTTATACAATTATGCGGCAGCACCAAGCGCGCTTGGCAAAAAAATTCAATCTATTAATCATCCACTTGTTAAATGGATTGGCAGGCTAGCATTTATGAAAACAGGGCGTTATTATTTTCCGTTTTTAGACGCGCTTTATACCGGTAAAATGAGTATCGATGCCATCACGCCACTTATTCCTGAGGACCAGTCCGAAAATTATTTTAAACTACTTGTACATACAAGAGCTCAACAGGTGCAAAGAAAAAAAGAAGGAGATAAATTTGTGGCAGAAGCCGCGCTTTTATCGAGACTCAAAAATCTTGTAATGGAGCTGTATGTTAATGATATCAATGGTTTACACCAAACCGAAGAAACCAGTATTCGGTTCAAAAAACTAGCCAATTTAACCCCTCAAGAACTCTATTATATAGCAGTACTTGGTGCCGAAGAACTCTATACTTCTAGTTTTGTATCAGGCATCTACCCGCTCATTATTAAAAAACTTGGGGCCAAAACTACAAGTGATTTACTCACCATGGTACATCAAGATTATTTCAAAAAATTTATTGCATTAGCAGCTAATTATAATACACTTCAAGATTTTTTATCGCATATGCCACAAGAAGCCAGCAGTCATTATATGCGAAGCTTTGTGCGTGATTTAGACAAGGCGCCTACACTAGAAGACGCCGTTGATGTTGCAGATGCTTTTTCTAGTATCACAGATGCAAGCATGCAAAATTTATTACTTACAGAAATTAGAAAAAATAAAAATAGCAGTCTCTACGCTTTATTAGATGAATTGTGTACAGCATTTGTAGAAGACAATACAACAAATAACACGACACATACCCTACTTAATAATGTTGGCGCTCTTTCGATTAACACATTAAAAAACAACCAACAAAAAGTAGTTATCAGACAATATTTTTATGGCGATAAAGATGGCGCACAAATTTTTAATGCCTTTATAAATAGTTTTAACAAGGCTGGCTGGAAGACAACCAAACAAAAATATTTTACGGAAGTGAGTAGCACAAATGGCCGCGTAAGTATTTATGCAAATGCGCCGCTCAATGAAAAAGAAGAACTTGATTTAAAAGCGCAGGATAGTTTAACGGCTTATTTATCAGAGAAGCAAATAACGCCTAGTATTATTGTACATAGAGGCCATAGTTATTATGCAAACCATACCGTCGCTAGTATTGACAGTAGTGCTAAACTTGTGCTACTAGGGAGTTGTGGCGGTTATCAAAAATTAGCAGCGGTACTAAAGCGCGCGCCAGAAACACAGGTAATTGCGAGTAAGCAAATAGGCAAAGGCGTTATTAACGCTGCGCTTTTAAGCCAAATAGCGGAGACGATTGAAAAAGGAAAAGATATTGTTTGGCGTGCCGTTTGGAAACAAATGAATGTTCAACTAAAAGGTGCAGCTAAAACAAGTTTTCAAGACTATATACCTCCCTATAAAAATATAGGACTCATGCTTTTAAAAACATACCATTCACAGTAATGATATAGATGTAGTTACAAAAAAGGATTGTTTCTTTTTTCGTACCCAATAGTTGTTTTGATACCATGTCCCGAATACACTACTGTTTCTTCAGGCAATACCCAAAGTTTTTCGCGGATACTACGTAAGAGCGTTTCCGAATCACCACCAGGTAGGTCAGTTCTTCCAATACTTCCTCTAAATAAAACGTCACCACCCATCAAATCACCTTGGGAAGGGATATAAAAGCAAATACTTCCGGGCGAATGGCCTGGCGCTAAAATCACTTGAATTTCTGTGTCCCCTAATAATACGGTGTCTCCATCATTTAAAAAATGAAGCGGCCCCGCGTAGTTTTCAAAGGGCAAACCCCAACGCTCTCCTGATACCGGCGCCAACGCTAACATGGCCTCCTCATTTGGATGCAAATGAGGCTCCAAACCGTAGGTTTCGTGTACCCATTTGTTGCCAAACACATGATCGAGATGGCAATGGGTATTAAGCAGGTATACCGGCGTTAAGCTGTTATCCGTCAAGAAATTTTTTAACGTTTCTTGTTCGTTTGGAAAGTAACAACCAGGGTCTATTATGATAGCTTTGCCTTCGTTGTTGTATAAAACATAGGTATTTTCTGAAATTGGGCTAAAAGTGAAGGCTTTGATGTGGATCATGCGCGTTTTATGAAAATTTTACAAGGTAATTGACTAATTTTAAAACACTAAAGTTCGGTTATGAAATTGAAAAGAATAGGACTAATTTTTATCATGAGTAGTTTGGTTGTTTTTGGCCAGGCGCAGGTGAATGCTGTAGAGTTTGGTAAAAATAGAGTGCAATATAAAAAACTGGTGTGGAAATTTCATCAATCCCCCAATTTTAATACATATACATCACAAGGTAGCGTAGAACTTGGCAAGTTTGTAGCACAGGTTGCAGAGCAGGAATTAGGCGCTATCGAAAATTTTGTAGAATATTCTTTACAGCGTAGAGCCAACATTATTGTATACAGTAATTATGATGATTACAAAAGCAGCAATATTGGATTAGGATCAGACTGGCAAAGTGCTGGTGGTCTAACAAAACTGGTGAACAATAAAATTGTGGTTTACTTTGATGGTAACCACACTAATTTAAAAAGACAAATTAAAGAAGGCATTGCCAAAGTATTATCTGATAATTTACTTTTTGGAGAAGACATTGGAGAATTCGCAAGCAATCAAGCATTACTAGATTTACCCAAATGGATGCTTGATGGTTATGTTGTGTATGCTGCCGAAAATTGGAGCGTAGAAAAAGACGATGCACTTAAGAGTGCGATGCTTAGTGGTAGGTATAATACGTTTTATCAGTTTGCATTTGACAAGCCTACCCTTGCAGGGCATGCGTTCTGGAATTACATCAGCGTAAAGTATAGAAAAGAAAACATCACATATCTACTTTACCTAGCTAGAATTTATAAAAACTTAAATAGCGCCTTTTTAAAAGTTTGCAAAAAGAAATTCAAAGAAGTATTATCTGAATTCATGGAATATGAACAGGATAAATATGCTAAAGACATTCGTCAGCGAAAAAATTCACCAAAAGGTCAATTAAATATTTCGGAAGACGTTTCTAAAAAAGATTATTTCAGGTTTCAAGCCAATCCAAATCCAAAAAGCAACAATTATGCCGTGGTAGAATTTAACAGAGGCATTTACAGTGTAAAGCTGATGGAAAATTTTTACGATGGTCGTGTGCTTTTAAAATCAGGCGTGAGAACCAACCAAGGAGATATCAATCCCAACTATCCAATTATGGCCTGGGATAATAAAGGCACTAAATTATTAGTAATTTATTCGGAAGAAGGTGCTATTAAAATGTTTGTGTATGACGTGGTAACACGTATTAAGAGGTTCAAGCAAAAAATTGAAGGTATCGACCAAATTTTAGATGCATCCTATATGCTAGACGCCAATAATGTAGTAATGAGTGCTGCAAAAAATGGCCATACCGATATTTATACCTACAAAATTGAAGAAAACCAATTAACACAGTTTACAGACGATGTTTACGATGACCTTCATCCAAGCTTTGTTTCTTTTCCTAATAAATCTGGCATTCTATTTTCGTCCAATAGGCCTAGTCCGTATGCGCCAAATAGCGATACCGCAATACCTAGCAAATATCATTTCAACGTGTTTATGGTTGACTATTTAAACAATAGTAAAAACAAACAAATCACACAGCTTACCAATTTAAAATACGGAAATGCAAGCTATCCAATGGGCTATAATACCAACCACTTTACTTTTGTAGCTGATGAAAACGGCGTTGGTAACAGATGGGCTGGATTTTTTGCAACGCAAAGAAATGGACTAGATACGCTGTATCATATTGGTGACGATATGCTTCGCAACGCATCACCCAAAGAAATTGATTCTACCCTAAATGCATGGCAAAGAGAAAAACCAGATAGCATTAGTTTTTTCCAGGTATACAAAGACTCTACCTATACTTTCCCTATTACCAATTACCAAAGCTCACTTTTAGAAACTAGAATAGCTGGTGACAAAGGACAGGTGAGTGAAGTAAGACGTGAAGGCGATTATAAATTCTTATACAAACTTCGCGTAGACTCTATCGCATTAAAAAAGAGAAACCTCAATATAAGACCCACTACTTACATGAAAAAAGTAATGGATGAAATGAGAGCAGCAGAAGGTAACGCTATTGTTTACAAAAAAACAATTGACACTTCTGCAAAAGCCAATCTTTTTCAATCAGAATTTTCTGACGAGCCCACAGATAGTTTTTCTGTAAAAAAAGCGGATCTATTATCGGCGAAAGCAAAAAATATTTTAAGTGACTCCAAACTATTTGATTACCGACTTAAATTTAGTAGTGACTATATTTTAAGTGGCTTTTCAAACAACTTACTACTAAATAGATACCAGCCCTATGCAGGTGGCGCAGGCCCCATTCAATTAAACAATGGTAACAATTTCAACTTCAATTTAAGAATTGGTACCAGCGATTTATTAGAAGACCATAAGTTTATGGGTGGTATACGTTTTGGAACAGACCTAAAAGACAAGGACATCATTTTTAGCTACCAAAATTTTAAAAAGAGATTGGATTGGGGTACTACTTACTATAGAAGCAATGTAACCAACTACTTTAATACACCTTATTCAAATATGCTTATTACCAATTTGTTCCAAGGTAATATTGCGTATCCATTTAATGAAGTAAAAAGTTTACGTGCCACTTTTGGCCTTCGTATAGATAGAGGTATTTTAAAATCTTACGATAATAGAGTAGGCTATCCAGATCCAGGTGCACTTGCCTACCCTGACACGGTGAGTAAATTTATGGTGTCACGCATCGAGTATGTGCATGATAATACCATCAACCCAACACAAAATATTTGGAACGGACTGCGTTACAAAGTTTTCTTTGACATCAATATGCCAAGCCTTAAAACAGAAATGAACAATGGTAAGGCAACTTTAAATCTAGGTTTTGATGCACGTTACTACTACAAAATTTACAGAAATTTTATTTGGGCCGGAAGAGCTGCTGCTGATTTTTCTTGGGGCGGACAAAAGATTATTTATTATTTAGGAGGTGTTGATAGCTGGATCAATCCAAAGTTTAATAGTCAAAATTTTCCAGCACAGGATCAGAGCTATGCGTTCCAATCTTTAGCAGTAAACATGAGAGGCTACCAACAAAATATTGCAAATGGCAACAATGCATTTGTGATCAATTCAGAATTTAGACTGCCTCTTTTTGCAACCATATTTAATAGGCCTATCAACAATGCATTTTTACGCAACTTTCAACTCACGCAGTTTATAGATTTAGGAACGGCTTGGAATGGCAAGTACAACGGCATTAAACGCCCAGGTGATGTGATTGTTGACGCCAACTCCCCTGTGGTTGTAAAACTTGATGCGGGTGGTCTTGGACCTTTTGCGGGCGGTTATGGATTTGGTGTAAGAAGTACCCTACTTGGTTACTTTATGAAACTAGATGCTGCATGGCCAATGAAAGGTGTATTTAAGGGAAAGCCTCTCTATTATTTCTCGCTAGGATTTGACTTTTAAAACCTTGGTATTGTAATAACGGCAATTTGCTTGCAGGCCACAGCTGTCACATTTTGGCGACCTGGCAAGACAGGTATACCTACCATGTAGTATTAGCCAGTGGTGTGCTTTGTGCACCAGTTCCGAAGGAATATTTTTTATGAGTTCTTTTTCTACGGCAAGAGGCGTACTTGCTTTTTGTGCCACGAGCCCCAGTCTTTTACTCACCCTAAATACGTGTGTATCTACGGCCATATTGGGCTGTTGATCAATAACACTGGTAATAACATTAGCCGTTTTTCTACCCACCCCTGGAAGTTCTACCAGTTCATCAACCGTCATGGGCACTTCGCCGTCAAATTTTGACAGTAGTAAATTAGCCATGCCAATTAAATGCTTAGACTTATTACTTGGATAAGAAATGCTTTTTATGAGCGCAAACATTTCGTCAAAACTAGCTTTCGCCATTTTTTGTGGCGTAGGAAATTTTGCAAAAATGGAAGGTGTGGTAAGATTCACGCGCTTATCGGTACACTGTGCAGATAAAATAACGGCTACTAATAACTCGAAAGGATTATTATACAAAAGCTCGGTTTCCGCGATAGGAACCTGCGCTTCAAAATAAGCAATGACACCGGCGTATCTTTCTTTTTTAGTCATGGAAATGCTAGCCCAATCCTTTTTTAGAATAATTTTTAACCGCCTTTAGCGAAAAAAGAGAGGGTCTTTTGAGTTCCAATGCATTTAGCTGGGCAATGGAACGGCGGAGGGTTTTTAACTGTTCTTCGAGCACGTAATTGCCTTCTTCTAGAGCAGCATGTATGGCATCAGAGGTGGCTTTGGGGCACTCCTTATAGAGATACAACAACAAATCTTCCTCTTTAAACGGTTCCATACCCCTTATAAACGAGATAGGATCTGCTTTATTTTGTGGGCGCTAAAGAATCTTCGATAATATAAACATCTTCGCCATCGCGCTTCATCAGGTAACGTTCGCGGGCAAATTTTTCGAGGGCAGCAGGATCATTTTGCAAATCGGTAAGCTCGGCTTTGGCTTTTTCAATTTGCTCTTGGTAATACTTTTTTTTGGTTTCCAACTTATCAAGTTCGGCCATGGTTTCTTTTTGCTGGAAATAATTACGCTGATCAAAAAATAACATCCATACAATAAAAAATATGCCTGCGAGCAGGTATTTATTGGTAAGTATGGATGTTACTTTCTTCATTATAAAAAATTATTTCGTGCCAAACTTGATTTTCCCTTTCGGATAGATAGCTGTTGATCCTAACATTTCTTCGATACGAATTAACTGATTGTATTTTGCAATACGGTCTGTTCTTGAAGCAGAACCTGTTTTAATTTGACCACAGTTTAATGCAACTGCTAAATCAGCAATTGTTGTATCTTCAGTCTCACCGCTTCTATGACTCATGATGGTATTGTAACCATTGTGTTGAGCAAGTGTAACAGCGTTGATGGTTTCAGTTAATGTACCAATCTGGTTTACTTTTACGAGTAAGCCGTTGGCAATTTTTTTATCGATACCTGTTTGTAAACGGTCTACGTTGGTAACAAATAAATCGTCACCTACTAATTGACATTTGCTGCCAACCGCTTGTGTAAGGGCTTTCCAGCCATTCCAATCATCTTCTGCCATACCATCTTCGATAGATGCAATTGGATATTGTTTAACCCATTTTTCCCAGTACTTCACAAGCTCATCGCTGCTCATTACTTTACCGCTACTCTTATGGAAAACATATTTCTTTTTCTTAGCATCCCATAATTCACTGTTTGCAGCATCCATGGCAATTACAATTTGAGAACCTGTTTTGTAACCTGCTGCACTAATCGCAGCGAGTACGGTTTCAATCGCTTCTTCGTTGCTTTGAATGTTTGGCGCAAATCCACCTTCATCACCAACGTTGGTGCTGTATCCTTTTTTCTTTAACACAGATTTTAATGTGTGAAAAATTTCAACGCCCCATCTTAAGCCTTCGCTAAATGATGTAGCACCTACAGGCATGATCATGAATTCTTGGAAATCAATTTTATTATCTGCGTGTGCTCCACCGTTTAAAATATTCATCATTGGGATCGGCAATGTTTTTGCATTGGTGCCGCCAATATATCTGAAGAGTGGAAGCGCTGCTTCTTCTGCTGCTGCTTTTGCAACGGCCATACTAACTGCAAGCATTGCGTTAGCACCTAGTTTACTTTTGTTAGGTGTTCCATCAAGTGCAATGAGCGCTTCGTCAATCGCCGCTTGTTGTGTAATATCAAAACCAACAATGGCGTCAGAAATTAATGTGTTCACATTTTTAACTGCTTTTAATACGCCTTTGCCTACATATTTTTTCTTATCGTTATCACGAAGTTCTACGGCTTCGTGGATACCTGTACTTGCACCACTTGGTACAGCAGCGCGTCCCATTGCGCCATCATCTGTTAATACATCAACTTCTACGGTAGGATTGCCACGACTATCTAAAATTTGACGGGCGTGTACTTCAATAATGTAACTCATGTTCGATTGCTTATTTTATGACTAATTAGTTTGATATTAAGGATGCAATTTAAGCATTTATAGGCGTTTCTGCGCCACTTGTTAGGGACCTAAACACAGATTCTAGGCTCTGGCTCTTATTACTGAGGAGATTAGACAATAAATCGTTGGCTACAATTTGACCTTTTGATAATATCAGGGCACTGGCACAGATAGCTTCTACTTCTTGGAGTATATGTGACGAAAAGAGCACTGTTTTTACCTGCCCTTGCTCCCTAATTACGTTTCTGATTTCAATAATTTGGTTGGGGTCAAGGCCTGATGTAGGTTCGTCTAATAATAATACAGACGGGTTGTGAATAAGCGCTGCGGCTAGTCCTACCCGCTGCTTATAGCCTTTAGATAGCTGGCCTATTTTTTTATGAGACTCGTTTCCAAGGCCGGTAAGTTCAATACTATTTGTTACAGCATTTGATACGCTTTCGATAACGTGCACTTTACCAATAAAACTGAGGTATTCTTTAACGTACATGTCGTAGTAGAGTGGGTTGGCTTCTGCCAAATAGCCTATTTGCTTTTTTGCTGCAATAGGATCTTTTACCACGTCAATGCCGTTAACGGTAATAGATCCAGCATCGGGGGTTAAATAGCCGGCTATCATTTTAAGTGTCGTGCTTTTGCCAGCACCATTAGGGCCTAAAAAACCAACCACAGCGCCGGCAGCCACAGAAAAACTGATAGACTGCACCGCTTTTTGGGTACCGTAGTTTTTACTTACCTCTTTTACCTCAATAGACATAATACAAAGATATCATTTCTTGTAAGAGCGGGCCGTTCCAATTTCATAAACTATCTATAAAATCAGTGATTGTATTCACCTTTAATGGCATAGTAGCCAAAAATACTCATGCCAATAGCTATGGGAATAAATATCACTACAAATACCCCCCATTGTATAACGGTATCGACACCAGGTTTTACTGCAATTTCATGCGCAGCCGCACGTACTATAAAATAAATGCTTGCAGGACCTAATAATAGCCAAATGATGCCAGCTAGTTTTTTAATTTGATTCATAGCAAATATTTTTAATCGTGTTTGGTATTAATTTTTGAATCGAGATACAGGGTGCCAATAATTACAGAAACGGCGGCTACAATAATTGGGTATTGAAGTCCAGCAAGTGCATCTGCGGTATACATAGTACTGAGTAATGTTGCAATAAAAGGCGTGAGGCCACCAAACACCCCATTACCAATATGGTAAGGTAATGACATGGAGGTGTACCTAATTTTTGTTGGAAATAATTCCACTAAAAATGCAGCGATAGGACCATATACCATTGTTACATAAACGATCATTATAAATACAATGAGTACCATTTTCCAATAAATGCCATTCGCGAGTACTTTGCTTATTTTAACAACGGGTTTAAGAGTTGTTTGTGCAGGATTAGCATACAAAGTATCGGTGGTAGTTGTGGTAACAATTGTGCCATCTGTATAAGATTTTGTTGACAGTGCTGTACGTACAAAATCCCCTGAATTAGGAATAGATACTGAATTAATTTTTAAAGTTGCAGCTGCTACTACTTCCGTTTTTGTGGCCGTATCGGAAAGCTCTAAAAGCCCTTTAAATAAAGGATTGTAGGTAACAACGGCAAGGAACATACCCACTAGCATAATCCATTTTCTGCCAATTTTATCACTCCACGAACCAAACACCACAAATAGTGGTGTGCCAAATAAAATGGCCCAAATTAAAATGGTACGCGACTGATCAAAATCTATTTTACAAACATTTTCAATAAATGATTGCGCATAAAATTGACCAGTATACCATACCACACCCTGCCCCATGGTTGCTCCAAAAAGTGCAAGTAACACCATCTTTAAATTTTCTTTATGGCCAAAACTTTCTTTGAGTGGATTTACAGAAATAGCGCCCTCCGATTTTAATTTAGAAAACAGCGGAGACTCCTGCATTTTTAAACGGATATAAATAGAAACACCCACCAGTACAATTGAAAACAAAAATGGAATACGCCAACCCCATGCATTAAATTTTGCAATCGATACAGCAGGGTCAACATCTAAACTATGGCGCGTAAATAAAATCACACTTAAGGAAACAAATAAACCCAGTGTTGCCGTTGTTTGAATCCATGAAGTATAATAACCTCTCCTACCAACTGGCGCATGTTCTGCCACATAGGTTGCAGCACCGCCATATTCTCCACCAAGCGCAAGGCCTTGCAGCAAACGAAGCGTTAATACAATAATAGGCGCAGCAAATCCAATAGATTCGTAACTAGGCACGAGCCCAATAGCAAATGTTGATCCACCCATTAATACAAGGGTTAATAAAAAAGTGTATTTACGACCTACTAAATCGCCAAGTCTTCCAAAAAAAAGTGCACCAAAAGGTCTTACTATAAAACCCGCTGCAAAAGTGGCTAGTGTAGATAATAGTGCCGCCGTAGGATTTGTTTTAGGAAAAAATTGACCGGCAATAACAGTAGCCAAGCTTCCAAAAATGTAAAAATCGTACCACTCAATTAAGGTACCCAGTGAAGAGGCAGTAATCACCTGCCAAATTTTATTTTCTTTTTTCATGTGCTAAACAATAGTGACAACAACTTACGTTAATGAAGGCATTTTTCCAATTTTTTACCCCCTCAATAAACGAACAAGCGTTTATTAAATCTTTGCCTAATAAATGAATAATAAAATAGTTAGTAACGTATATTTATGACTTCAAACAACAAGCCATGACCTATCCTTATCAGCTTACAAGCTTTGACGCCTATAAAGAAGCCTATAAAAAAAGTATTGAAAACCCTGCTGCTTTTTGGGGCGAGATTGCAAATCATTTTACATGGCGTAAAAAATGGGATACCACACTTGAATGGAATTTTAAAGAACCAAAAGTTGAATGGTTCAAAGGCGGGAAATTAAATATTACCGAAAACTGTTTGGATAGACATATTCCTACCAAAGGACATTTACCTGCACTTATTTGGGAGCCCAATGCACCTGACGAAGCGGGTCGTGTTTTAACGTATAGCAAACTCCTTGAAAAAGTTTGTCAATTTGCCCAAGTACTTAAAAACAATGGCGTTCAAAGAGGCGACCGTGTTTGTATTTACATGGGTATGATTCCAGAACTAGCTATTGCAGTGCTTGCCTGCGCCCGCATTGGCGCCATTCACTCTGTGGTGTTTGGTGGATTTTCGGCACAAAGTATTGCAGACCGTTTATTAGACGCGAACGCTACTTTTATTGTTACCTGCGATGGTGCGTACAGAGGTGCCAAAGACATTCCATTAAAATCAGTGATTGATGATGCGCTTATTGGTAACAAAACCGTTAAACGAGTGATTGTTGCAACCCGCACACGCACGCCAGTTTCTATGATTAAAGGACGCGACTGTTGGTGGGAGGATGAAATGAAACAAGTAGAAGAAAAAGGAATCACATTTATTGAGGCCGAAGAAATGGACGCCGAAGATCCTTTATTTATTCTATACACTTCGGGCTCTACCGGAAAACCAAAAGGCGTGGTACATACCTGTGGTGGTTATATGGTTTTTACCAACTACACATTTGTAAATGTATTTCAGTACAAGCCTGGTCAAATTCATTTTTGTACCGCAGACATTGGTTGGATTACTGGACATAGTTATATTGTTTACGGACCATTAAGCGCCGGTGCTACCACACTATTATTTGAAGGCATTCCTACCTGGCCTGATGCAGGAAGATTTTGGGATGTAGTAGATAAATACAAAGTCAATATTTTATACACAGCGCCAACTGCTATCCGAAGTTTAATGGGTTTTGGTTTAGGCCCACTTCAAGGAAAAAATTTATCGTCACTAGAAGTATTAGGAACCGTTGGTGAACCTATCAACGAAGAAGCATGGCACTGGTATGATCAAAATGTAGGCAAGGGCCGCTGTCCTATTGTAGACACTTGGTGGCAAACAGAAACGGGTGGTTGCCTCATTTCAAATTTAGCTGGCATAACACCTGCAAAGCCAAGCTGGGCAACACTTCCCATGCCAGGCCTCGAAATGGTACTGGTAGATGAAAATGGTAAAGAAGTGGTAGCAGAAGGAGATGAAACCATCTCTGGAAACCTATGTATCAAATCGCCATGGCCATCTATTTTACGTACTACCTACGGTGATCATGAGCGTTGCAGAACCAATTATTTTGCAACTTATGAGAACATGTATTTTACGGGTGATGGTGCATTAAAAGATAAGGATGGATTTTTTAGAATTACTGGAAGAGTAGACGACGTACTCAATGTTAGTGGTCATAGAATTGGAACCGCCGAAGTAGAAAACGCCATTAATATGCACGCTGGTGTTGTTGAAAGCGCTGTAGTAGGTTATCCGCACGATGTTAAAGGACAAGGTATTTATGCCTATGTAATATATGGTGGATCCCATGCGCAGGACACACACGGTACTGGTGAACTTGTAAGAAAAGATATTTTACAAACCGTTACACGCATTATTGGAGCGATTGCAAAACCTGATAAAATACAATTTGTATCGGGTCTTCCAAAAACAAGAAGTGGTAAAATTATGCGTCGTATACTTCGCAAAATTGCAGAAGGTGAAACAGAAAATTTAGGCGATACAAGTACCCTATTAGATCCAGCTGTTGTAGACGAAATTAAAAACGGAAAATTATAGCATCATTTTTAATGAAGCACCTGACCAGTCCGGAAATAAGTTGCTATTTGTTTTTAGCTGCAAGTGATTTTCTGCAACCGCACTAAACACGGATCTAAAATCGGTGGTTACAGGAAGGTCTCTATTGTCTTCTAGGTTTTCTTTGGCAAGGCTTCCCATGTTACTATACACTTTTCCGCCGGCAACGTCATTGCCTAAAACAAATAGACAGCTAGCTCTACCATGATCGGTTCCGCCCGTTCCATTTTGTGCTACCGTGCGACCAAATTCTGTCATGGTCATAAGCGTAACATCACTTTGTCGTTCTCCTAAATCCTGCCAAAACGCGGCAATGCTATCTGAAAAATCTTTTAGGTTACGTGCAAAAATACCGTTTGTTGTACCCTGGTTAAAATGTGTATCCCAACCACCGCTTTCTGCAAAACCCACTTCGAGTCCTACATCCATTTTAATAAGTGTTGCAATTTGTTTGAGTGAATTGCCAAGTGCCGAGTTTGGATATACGGCACCATTAGCGGGCTGGTAATTTTTGATATTGTTTGACTTTAAAATTTTGAGTGCTTCAAAACTTTCTTTACCTGTTTTATTGAGTAGCTCGTTTGCAGTTTGATCGTAGAGCTCTTCAAATGAAGTAGCCGCTTTACCCGCAGCCATTGGGTTGCCTTTTAATTGAATAGAAAAATCTTGTAAATTATTTATAGCAACCGCATCCACATCGCCATATAAACTACGTGGCAAAGAACTTGTTACACTCACCGCAGAAAACGGCGTGGGCGCATGATTTAATAAGCCAACTGCTCTATTAAGCCAACCACTTGCGGTGCCTTTTGCAAACGGTGTCCCAGACTCCATATAATCCTGTGCATCAAAATGACTTCTGGTCGTATTAGGGCTACCCACCCCATGCACCACTGCTAAATTTTTTGTATTAAAATAAGGAAACAAACTTTTTAAGGAAGGGTGCATAGCATAACGGTCGTCCAAATTAAATAAGCCTCCTTCACCCGCTGTTGGACGCATAAATAAACCTGGCCTTGCAAGTTGTAAAGCAGGGTCTGCAAAGGGTGTTACAGCCATTAGGCCATCCATCGCACCGCGCTGAAAAATACAAACCAAGGTTTTATTTTTTTTATACATCGGTAGCATTTGTGTGCCCGCTGCTGCTTCTGAAATAAAACGGGGAAGCCCACTCATGCCAGTAGCAAATAATGCAAGCGCACCTGATTTCATAAAAGCTCTTCTGTTTGACATCGTCATTTATTTATTTGCGCTGAAACGCAGGTGAACCAATAATCACACCAACCACCTGTGCCATGCTTTTTAATGGGGTGTTATTCGTATCAGACATGGATTCTTTTTGCATGTCTTGCATCCCGCCGGTGTCTTTTGTGGCGGATGCAATTTTTTGATCGATATTTTGTGCGCGCACAATGGACATGATGCGCTCCGAATTTTCTTTTTGATTGGCAACCGGTAGCAGTAGTTTGGTATAAATTTGAAGCGCTTCTTCTACACTTTCAGGTTCATGGTTTTGATTGAGGGCTAATAAATTGGTTTTAAAACCTGGTATTTTTTGCCCAGCAATCGCCATTCCAAAATTCATCCTATTTAATAGTGATCCTGTATTGATCCAAAAATTTGCTCTATCCGGAAAGCCCGTAGGCGCCTGATAAAAATAAAATTTTTGACCCATTTTTTCGGACCAGGTAAACACCTGATAGGGTGCTGCTACTTCGGTACCCGTTGCACGTACGGCACTCACCGCTAGTTCAAATGGAGATTTTATTTTTTCTTTTTCTTTGGCCTTGGTCCAAAAATCAGGATGCATTACCATGGTTAACAACACTTCTTTAATATCTCCTTTAGATCTTAAAAATGTTTTGGTCATTTCGTCTACAACAGCTGTTGGTGGTTCGTCGGCTATAAATTTAGCAGCCATTTTGGTAGCAATAAATCGTGCCGTTGCTGGGTGAGACGCCAGCATAGCAAGCGCTTCCATACCTTCGTTGTATCCACCATTTGCAGGAAAAGTTTTTCCAAGAATTGTTTTTGCATTTTCATCGTGCTTTTCACCACTATATAAAAAACAATCTTCTACTTGTAACCCTCTGCGTGTAAGTTGCGCTGGTGGGATATTTGAAAACCTTTTAGCAAGCGGCCCTTCTTCATACATGGGTTTAACGCCCCAACCTGTTAAGGCGCGCGCTAACTCGGTTACATCTGATTGAGTGTATCCACCATTCACTCCAAGGGTATGTAATTCCATCACTTCACGTGCATAGTTTTCATTTAAACCCTGTGATTTTCTTTTTTTGATTTGCGTTGTCATCTGATTTTCCATAGCATCCATTTTTTGCATAGAATCTTCAGAAACACTAGCAGCAGCTAGCATTTTTTTAGCAGCATTTAAATCGAGTAAACGCTGTGCTGCTTTTAATTGACGCTTTGCATACTCATTGTCATTGCTAATGCTTAATGCATTGTCTAAATAGAGTAGCATAGCCGGATGCTTAGCGGTTGCAAAAAGGATTGATGAAAAATTACTTAAAACATTGGGTCTAATTGCATCGCGCTCATAGGGCAATACCAGTTGTTGCACCTGATTTTTTGTAAGTGATACATTAAAATGATTAAACCAAAAATCAGTTAAGACTTCTTTCAATTGCGCATCACTATACACTGCTCGAATTACTTTTTGATTGATGAGTTCGCGCTGTAATTCTTGAAGGGGTCTAAACCCATAATCGGTTTGTAATTTTTTGAGGGCTTCTCTATAAGCGGGTCTATCTGTTTTATCTACCGAGTCTTTATCGATATATCCTTTTGCAATGGCAAGTCTTAAAAGTTGCGCAGGCTGCAAATAAGTATTTACAATAGAATCGGTGGGCATGCTTAGTGCCGTGTAACTAGAAAGCTTAACACGGACTTTTTCGTTGTCTTTTGCGGGTTGTAATTGTTCCAAAAACCAGTTTTCGAGTCCTTGCTTCACAACTTCTTCTACCTGACCCGGCTTTGGACCAAACGTAAATCGGTTAAGTAGGTGTAAGGCAGCTTCCTGCTCCGTTAAACCCGCCTTTTTATAGGGCATTTTAGGCGCTGGTTGTATAAATGCCATTAAAAACAAAAAGCCAACCACAAATGCATACCCTAAGGCATGCTTATGTGTTTGGCTTGTAAGGTTAATTTTCATATTCTATTAGAGTCTCTAAAACAGTAAAAGTTTAATGACTCTTACTATTTATTTATGCATCCGCTTTTTTAGTGGCCACTTTGTATAAGATAGCGCCCATAGCAGCAAAAAACAAAGTACCTATTAAAAAGTATCCATTTTGAGAAACGCTATGTACAATGCCTTCTTCTAAGCTAATGGATGCTAAAAACTTTTCACCCGCACTTGTACCCGTTGCAAAAGCAATAAGCACACCCGCTACTGCACCACCGGCAACTAGTCCAGTTGCAAATAAAGAACCTTTACTTAAGTCCTCGTCTTCGGCACTTGCAGCTGGCTTGTTGGCTTTTTTGTCTTTTGCTTCCACAATGCCTCTAATAGCACCACCAATAAAAATAGGTAATGTAGTTGCAAGTGGCAAATAAACACCAATCGCAAAGCTCAAAGATTTAATTCCGCAAAGCTCCATGGTGATTGCTAAAAACACACCCACCACCACATATTGCCAATCTAAGTTTTGAGATAAAATTCCTTTAATTAAAGTAGCCATTAGCGTAGCCTGCGGTGCTGGATATTTATCAGAACCAATCGCGTGTTGAATACCCTGTTCCATCATTTCGGTGGTAGGGCGATCTAAAAATTTAACCGTTAATCCAATCACAATCGATGAAACAATCGCTCCCACAAAAAGTGCAATTTGTTGATTGCGTGGGGTAGCTCCAACAATGTATCCGCTTTTTAAATCCTGCGATGTAGCACCCGCGTTAGCAGCTGCAATACATATCATACCACCTACAACAAGTACAAGTGGTTCAAATGCTTGGCCCGTCCAGCCTACACTTAAAAATATTAAGCTCGTACCCATTACAGTTGCAATGGTCATACCACTAATAGGGTTATTAGAAGAGCCAATGAGCCCTACAATGCGTGACGATACGGTTACAAAAAGTGCACCAAATAAAATCACTAGCACGCCAATTAATAATTTTTGTAAAATACTTTCACCAGGCACTTGCGGTAATACAGCAATAAGTGCAACAAGTGCTAAACTTCCAAAGCCAACTACTTTTAAACTCAAATCTTTTTCGGTTCTTAAAACAGCTGCAGCACTTGGGTCTTTACTACTTTGTAAAGAAGCAAAACTTCCTTTGATTGATTTAACAATCGTAGGAATGGTTTTTAATAAAGTAATGATACCACCCGCCGTTACAGCGCCAGCACCTACTTGTCTGATATAGGCATAATAAATAGCTGCCGAATAATCATTAAACTGATGCGTTACAGGATCCCATCCACCTTTACCACCTGGTTTTGCAAGATCCATTAAGTAACCAAGTTTTACCAGTTGCGCCGCAATCACATCGGCAGGTACAAGGGTTGACAAAAGCGGAATAAACACCATCCAACTAAGTACACTACCTGCTACTAGTACGCCTGCAATTTTTGGACCAATGATATAACCCACACCCATATATTCTGGTGTGATTTCACCACTTACTTTGGCAGAAGGAAAAAATTTATTGATTTGCTTGGTTGCATAATATGGTGTTTCTGCAATCACATGAAATACCTTTTGCAAAATGGCGTATGCAAATGCAACGCCTAATCCCCAAAAAGCTGTTTTTGCAAAATCGCCGCCTTTTTCACCTGCTTTTAAAACGTCGCCACAAGCAGTTCCTTCGGGGTAAGGTAGGTTTTCATGTTCATTTACAATAAGCGCCTTACGAAGTGGAATCATCAGTAATGTGCCTAGGAGTCCACCAATAATGGCGAGAATTAAAATGGTGAGGTAATTAAAATATTCGGCACTATCTGGTGATGATAAAAATAAAAAACCAGGAAGGGTAAATGCTACACCTGCTGCAATACTTTCACCTGCAGAACCTGTGGTTTGAATGATATTATTTTCTAGTATCGTTGTTTTTAAAAACTTGCGTCCAAGCGTAATGGCTATTACTGCAATAGGAATAGAAGCTGATACGGTAAGCCCTGCTTTTAATGCTAAATAAACAGTGGCAGCGCCAAAAATAACACCAAATAAACTACCTACTAAAATAGATTTAACGGTTAGTTCCTTTACATTTTCTTCAGGTGCAATAAAGGGTTTAAAAACTTTTTTTTGCTCAGACATATAATTGGTTTTTAAAAAAATTTAAAAGGAATGCAGATGGATTAGTCCATCATGGTTTTTAATTTACGTGCAATTAAAAATAAAACAAATGCGGCGGTGCCTGCCATTGCAACAAACAAAATAAAGAAGTCAAATAAATTGGTAATGGCATAGCCTGCAAAATAAGTTGTTTTGCCATCTGGATATAAACCACTTAAAACACCTGCAAATTTATTGGCAAATGCATTGGCTGTAAACCATACTGCCATTAGCAAAGAAGCAAATTTGACAGGCGCTAATTTATTAACTAGTGATAGTCCAATAGGTGATAAACAAAGCTCTCCACAGGTGTGAAGTGCATACATACCTGTAAGCCAAATCATACTTACTTTAACACCAGATGCAACATTGTGTACCCCAAATGCAATCCATAAATAACCGAGTGCTAATAAAAATAATCCGAGTGCCATTTTAGCTGGAGAACCTGGTTCAAACTTGCCAAGCTTTAACCAAAGCCATGCAAATAGCGGGGCAAAAGCAATCACAAAAGTGGAATTTAATGATTGGAAAAAACTAGAAGGTATGGTATAAGAACCAAGCGTACGATTGGTTTGTTCTTCTGCAAAAAAAGTAAGGGAAGCGCCTGCTTGTTCAAAAGCACTCCAAAAAAATATCACAAAAAATGACACTACAAAAATGACGGAAACTTTTTTCTTTTCTAAAGCACTCAATGTTTTATCAGAAAAAATTAAAATCGCAATGAGTGTAATAGAACCAAGTAGTAAATAAAATAAATAACTAAATACATTGGCCTCAACGTATATAAGTCCAACAGAGATCAACGAAAAAATAAACAGGCCTATAAATACATAAAGCGGCTTTCTGGTTACAGCTGGAGCGTCTTTTGGGGTTAAGCCAAGTACTTCATTTTTATGATCCACTACATATTTATTATGGAAAAAGTGCATCACCACAACACTCAATAACATCCCTATTCCAGCAGCTAAAAATGCCCACTTATAATCGTCGGGATTTCCCGTATCACCAAAAAATCCACACACAAAGGGCCCAATAGCGCCACCCGTATTGATGCCCATATAAAAGATGGTATACGCCGAATCTTTGCGTTTGTCATTTTCGGGATACAACTGCCCTACCATCGCAGAAATATTGGGTTTAAAAAAACCATTACCCGCAATCATAAATCCAAGCCCCGAAAAAAACAGCAGTGCCGCAATTTCTGGGTTGGACTTGTACATAGAGCCGCAAAAAAATAATATAAACTCGCCAATAGCCATCACCAATCCACCTAAAATAATGGATCGCTTATTGCCCCAATACCTATCAGCCACATAACCGCCCACTAAAGGTGTCAAATACACTAAACCTGTATAGCTGCCATATATATTAGAGGCAAAAACCTTGTCAAACATGAGTGCCTTGGTCATAAAGAGCACCAAAATGGCACGCATGCCATAATAGTTAAAGCGCTCCCACATTTCTGTAGCAAATAGTACATACAATCCTTTGGGATGACCTTTTTGAGGAATAGTTTGATTCATAAATGGCTAGTTATCGTTGTAAACTATTGATTTTCTGGTGCTGTAAAATAGCAATAAAATCTTTACAGCGAACCACCCACCAAAATGAGCGACGAAATTGATACTTTCGCATCTCCAATTATACCTACTACTATGAATATTTTACTCCTGGGTTCTGGCGGAAGAGAACATGCACTTGCATGGAAAATGGCACAAAGTCATCATTGTAACGAGCTCTTTATTGCGCCCGGAAACCCAGGCACAGCGGGCATTGGAACCAATTTAGACATTTCAGTAACCGATTTTGAAGGCATTAAAGCCGCATGCATTAACCACCAAATTGGACTGGTGGTTGTCGGACCCGAGGAGCCACTCGTAAAAGGTATTTATGACTTTTTTGAAGCGGATCCAGCACTTAGAGAGATTATTGTGGTTGGCCCATCGGCTAAAGCAGCTCAATTAGAGGGTAGCAAAGCATTTAGCAAGAAATTTATGCAGCGCCACCAAATTCCTACTGCCACCTACGCCGAATTTACCCTAGACAATATAGAAGAAGGCAAAACTTACATTGCTGCACACACCCTTCCCATTGTACTAAAAGCCGATGGTTTAGCGGCTGGAAAGGGAGTTGTTATTGCAACCACGCACCAAGAAGCGCTTGAGACCTTTGATGAAATGCTTGTAAATAAGCAGTTTGGAGAAGCCAGCAGCCGTGTGGTGATTGAACAATTTTTATCCGGAATAGAAGTGAGTGTTTTTGCGCTTACCAATGGTATGGACTACCAAATTATTGGTCACGCCAAAGACTACAAACGAATAGGAGAAGGCGATACAGGCCTTAACACCGGTGGCATGGGCTGTGTGAGCCCTGTTCCATTTATGGACGATACTTTTATGCAAAAAGTAGAAGAGCGCATTGTAAAGCCTACCATTAACGGTCTTGCTCAGGAAGAACTTTGTTACCATGGTTTTGTGTTTTTTGGCCTCATGAACGTAGACGGAGAGCCCTTTGTAATTGAATACAACTGCCGTATGGGCGATCCAGAAACGGAAGTTGTGATGCCGCGCTTACAAACAGACTTAGTGGCTCTTTTTGCAGCCATGGATAATGGTACTTTAATAGACGCCAATATTAGTTACGACACTAGAAGCTGCGCCACCATTATGGCGGTTAGTGGCGGCTACCCAGGGAGCTACCAAAAAAATAAGGTCATTACAGGACTTGAAGCTGATAACGATATGCCAAATACCCTAGTGTTTCAAGCCGGAACCGCACTAGGGCAAAACGCCGTTGTCACAAGCGGGGGAAGGGTTTTAGCCGTTACTGCCTATGGTGAAAATATTAGCGAAGCGGTAGTTACTGCCACCCAGCGTCTTCAAAAAATTGAATTTGAAGGCATGAATTTTAGACGCGATATTGGTTACGAATTTGAAAATAAATAAGCAGATAAAATTCGTAAGAATAGACTTTGTTATTTCCATTTATTTCAAGCACCTTTGTAGTAATACATTTACTCAAGCTTTACGCACTATACCATGGGATTATTTAACTTTTTTACGCAAGAAATTGCAATGGATTTGGGTACCGCAAATACCCTCATTATCCATAATGATGAAGTAGTGGTTAACGAGCCTTCAATCGTTGCCCTTAATCGTAATAATTTAAAGGAGGTTTTGGCAGTTGGCAAAAAGGCGCTCATGATGCACGAAAAAACGCATGAGAGCATTAGAACCATTCGTCCATTAAAAGATGGTGTAATTGCAGACTTTAACGCCGCGGAATTAATGATTCGGGAGATGATGAAAATGATCTATCCTAAAAAACCGTTGTTTCCTCCAAGCTGGCGTATGGTTATTTGTATTCCTTCATCTATAACCGAAGTTGAAAAACGTGCCGTAAGAGATTCTGCAGAACAAGCAGGTGCTAAAGAAGTTTATATGATTCACGAACCTATGGCAGCTGCTCTAGGTATTGGTATAGATGTTGAAGAACCAGTTGGAAACATGATCATTGATATTGGAGGTGGCACAACAGGTATTACTGTTATTGCACTTGCAGGTATTGTGTGTGATCAAAGTATTCGTGTAGCAGGTGATGAATTTACAGCTGACATTATGGAGGCACTTCGCCGTTATCATAGTTTGTTAATTGGTGAGCGTACTGCAGAGCAAATTAAAATTAATGTAGGTGCTGCCATGAAAGATTTAGACAACCCACCAGATGATTTACCAGTAAATGGTAGAGACCTTGTTACAGGTATTCCTAAACAAATTATGGTGAGTTATCAAGAAATTGCTGAAGCACTTGATAAGAGTATTTTTAAAATTGAAGAAGCGATCTTAAAAGCCCTAGAAACCACGCCACCAGAGCTTGCTGCGGATATTTACCGCCGTGGATTATACCTTACAGGTGGTGGTGCTTTACTCCGTGGACTCGATAAAAGATTAAGTGCAAAAATTAAATTGCCTGTTCACGTTGCAGAAGATCCACTTAAGAGTGTTGTGCGTGGTACTGGTTTAGCACTTAAAAATTATCAGCGTTTTCCGTTCATCATGCGCTAATAATTTACCTTGAAAAATATTTTTGATTTCATTCGTAGGCATTTTACATTACTTAGCTTTTTGCTATTGCAAATTGCTTCCATTTATATGCTTACTAAAGCCAGCACTTCGCATCAAACTTTTTTTTCTGCGAAGATGAGCGATGCTACTTCAAAAATTAATGAGCGCTATTACAATATGCGTGGCTACTTTTTTTTAAGAGAAACAAATCAACAATTAGCACTCGAAAATGCACGTCTTTTAAATTTACTGCGTTCAAATATATCGGTACCAGATTCTAGTATACAAATTGTAACCGATTCGGTATACAAAGACTCCCTCAATAAATTTAGAAAATACAATTGGCTTCCTGCTAAAGTAATTGGCAATACCGTTTCTTTACAAACCAATTTTTTAACACTTGAACGCGGCCGTTTACAAGGTGTAAAAAAAGGTATGGCAGCAGTAAGTCCAGAAGGCATTGTTGGTGTTGTAGTAGAAGTGTCTGACAATACAAGTAAGGTAATGAGTTTACTGCACCGCAACAGTAGGGTTAGTGCCATGCTTAAAAAAGACAATAACGCGGGTAGCATCGAATGGGATGGAGCTAGTCCGTATTACCTGCTTTTACGCAACGTTTCTAAGGGAGCTAAAGTGGTAAAAGGCGACACGGTTGTTACAAGCACCTACTCGGCAAACTTCCCTCCATACCAAATTGTGGGCCGGGTAGCTGAAATAGAAGCCGACCCTTCTAGTAATTTTTATACCCTTAAAATTAAAACAGCCGTTAACTTTTTTACGGTTCAGTTTGTATACCTTGTAGAGAACCTTCGCTACCAAGAGCAATTTGATATAGAAAACAACAATTCAAAAACACGTGAATAGCTTACTTAAAAATATCATTCGGTTTGCGCTATTTCTACTACTTCAAATTGTGGTACTCAACGAAGTGCCGCCCGTGCACCGCTTTATCATACCATACCTATATTTCTTATATATACTTTGGTTGCCGTTTTCTATGAACCGGTTTTCGCTCCTCATTGTTGCTTTTTTGTTTGGTCTTTCATTAGACTATTTTACGGGTACTACAGGGCTGCATGCCGCTCCCTGCGTGCTTATCGCTTATATCAGACCCTACCTTTTAAACCTACTATTACCACAAGAAACCATCGAACAAAGCTACGCCGAACCAGGTGTAAATAGTATGGGATGGGCACCTTACGCGGTTTATGTAGGACTGCTAACTTTTATCCATCACTTTTACTTGGTGCTAATCGAATGGCTTCAATTTGGAGACTTTGTATACTTTTTAGGCAAAGTGATTGGCACTACCCTTGTAAGCTTTATGATGATTGTACTTTCCGAACTTCTTTTTTTAAGAAAAGGCAAGTACAGAACCAACGCAGCCTAGTTTCTACTGTCCACATGTATGCATAAGTTTTTTTTGACAAAATGATGTATTGTTGACTTTGTTACATCAAATTTGCAGTAGATTTTCGTTGAATTCGTTGAATTATTTTTCCAAGCTCCTATGTCTGCCTTTAACCAAAACCGAAGTAGAATTGTACAACTTATTTTTATAGGTGCTTTTGTTTTAATTACCCTTCAGCTCATTAACCTTCAGGTATTTTCAACAAAATACAAAATGGCTGCAGATAACAATGCCTTTTATCGAAAAGTGATTTATCCAGACAGGGGTATCATTTTTGATAGAAAAAAAAGAGCCATTCTTGAAAATACCATCAGTTACGATTTGGTAGTAATACCTGCAGAATCCAAAGGAACAGATACCCTTGCACTTTGTGCCTTATTAAATATAGATACCGCTACTTATAAAAAAAGAATGCGCGATTTAATATTTAAAAACGGCGCTGTTAAACCTAGTGTATTTGAACCCTTACTCACCACCGAAAATTTTGCGCGCCTCAACGAAAACATGTACCGCTTTCCTGGCTTTACGCTCAGTGAAAGATCGGTGCGTTCATATCCATATGATTGCGGCGCTGCAGTGCTTGGTTACACCGCAGAAGTAGACACCGGTTTTTTGCGTAGACATAAAGATGAAGGTTACGAAATGGGTGATTACTTTGGTACCACAGGACTTGAAAATAGTTACGAAAAAGTGCTGATGGGTCAGCGCGGTATCAAGCGTTTTATTAGAGACAATAAAGGAAGAATTCAGGGCCCTTGGGAAAAAGGAGAATTTGATACAGCCGCTATTGCCGGTAGAAATTTATACTCGAGCATCGATGTAGAACTCCAAAAGCTTGGCGAAAAGCTGATGGAAAATAAAGTGGGTAGTATTGTTGCGATTGATCCAAAAACAGGCGGCATTTTATGTATGGTTAGCGCACCTACCTATAACCCCAATTACCTAACGGGCAACCAAAGAAAAAAGCATTTGGTTGACATGATGTACTTTGATCCTAGAAAACCATTACTCAACAGAACCGTTAGTACCACTTACTCTCCGGGCTCTACCTTTAAAACACTGGTAGGTATTATTGGCATGGCCGAAGGTGTGATTGATGATCAAATGACGGTTACTTGTGGTGGCAGTTATTTAGGTTGCGGCCGAAGAATGGGATGTCATGCTGCAGGCACATTTACATTAAAGCCCGCTATTTCAAAATCTTGTAATAGTTATTTTGCAGTAGCCTTTCGTAGAATATTAGACAATGTAAAGGTTAATAATAGAGATATAACCCTTGGCCTCTTTAACGAATACGCCTACTCATTTGGGCTTGGGAAAAAATTAGGTGTAGATCTTCCTTCAGAAAGAATGGGCAACATCCCTACCGCCAAATATTACCAGAAAATATTTGGTAAAAATTGGCAGGCATGTAATATTATTTCTAACTCCATTGGACAAGGAGAAATTACAACAACCCTCACTCAACTTGCCAATGTAATGGCCATCATTGCCAACAAAGGTTGGTACTATTTACCACACTTAATTGATTCTGTAGAAGGCGGTGATGACTATGAAATGCTTGCCCGCTTTAAAGTAAAACAGAGAACAAAAAATATTGCTGAAAGTATTTTTGAAGAAGTACATGAAGGCATGCAAGGCACGATGGAATTTGGTACGGGTGCTTATGCAAAAGTTCCGGGCATCAATGTATGTGGTAAAACCGGAACCGTAGAAAATGCTTATAGAGGTGAATCTTTAAAAGACCATGCATTTTTTGGCGCTTTTGCACCTCGTGAAAATCCGCGCATTGCCATTGCCGTAATGTGCGAAAATGCAGGTTATGGTGCTACTTCAGCTGCACCTATAGCAAGTTTACTCATCGAAAAATATTTGAGGGACTCCATTGCAGGACCCGAGCGTAAAGCTAAAATTGAGCAGCTATCCAATATGAATTTAATCCCTCCTCAAATGAAGCGATTAATGAAACCGGAACCAAATACGATCAAAAAAGAGAACATCAAAAAAGCAATTGCCAAAAACTAGCCAAATACAAAATGAATAGAAGAAATAACAATTTAGCTGCAGAAGGCATTGATTATACCGTCATTTGGCTTTATGGCATTTTAGTATCCATTGGTGTATTGTGTATTTTCATGGTTGAATATAAAGCGGGTTCTAATTGGCTTTCCACTTTTTTAGGTGGTAAAGCCAACTATAGCAAGCAACTAATATTTGGTGGCGTTTGTGCACTGGTTGCTACCTTTATTTTACTTACGGATAGTAAAATATTTACTGCTTTTGCAAATCTCTCCTATCTACTTGGCATCTTACTCATGCTTGCCACATTTGTACTCGGAAAAAATATCAATGGGTCTAGATCTTGGATCCCGCTTGTTGGTGGTTTTAATTTGCAGCCTGCCGAACTTTGTAAAATATTTACATCCCTTGCAATCGCTAAATTCATATCCCGTCAGGAAGTTGATTTTTCGAATTTGAAATCACAATTAATTGCAGGCGTGATTGCACTAACGCCAGCTGCGCTCTCTATTTTACAACACGAACTTGGGCTCGCACTTGTATACCTTAGTTTGTTAATAGCAATGTTCCGTGAAGGGCTTCCTGCACAGTTTTTAATTATTGGATCTTGCTTTGGCATACTGGCACTCGCAACACTCATTGTAGAAAGAGACGCACTCTCCATTACCCTTACCATTTTAGCAGGCCTTATTATTTTTTTAGCCTACAGACAAGTTAGAAAAAAACAAAGACTCATTACCATTACTGCTATTTTATCCATTTGGATTTTATGTGTGGGCGTGCAGCGTTATGTGGTACCCTATATTTTTAACAACGTATTAGAGTGTTACCAAAGCACCAGAATTTATAGCATGGTGGGTAAGGATTATGATTGCAGTTTAAATAAAAAATCCAACGAAAAAGTTACAGGAAAGGCAGCTAGAAAACCTGATGATTACAATGTAAGACAAAGTAAAATTGCGATTGGATCAGGTGGTTTTTTTGGAAGAGGCTTTTTAAAAGGTACGCAAACCAGAGGAAAATATGTGCCGGAACAAGACACCGATTTTATTTTTACTTCGCTTGGAGAAGCCTTTGGCTTTGTAGGTTGTGCCATTTTTTTAGGGCTCTACCTGTATTTCTTATTTCGTATTGTCAGAATCGCAGAAAGACAACGAAGTACATTTAGCAGGGTATATGCTTACTGTGTTGCTAGTATTTTGTTTTTCCATATCGCCGTAAACGTAAGTATGACAATTGGTCTTTTCCCAATTGTGGGCATTACACTTCCGCTCATTAGTTACGGAGGATCTTCATTACTTACATTTACCGTTTTAATTTTTATCATGCTCAGACTTGACGCCGATAGACAAATGGTGCTGCGTTAGTTCAATTTTATATTTCATGCAAATCATACCATTATCCGAAGGCAGTTTTACCATTGATCAATCCAAAGTATTTGTACCCTTTGATACAAACACCGAAGCCCTTCAAAGTAGACCTACCGGTAGCATATTAGTAGAAATTCAACCCTTTGTTGTAATCACTAGTAAGGATGTTATTTTAATTGACACAGGGCTTGGATATACGGGCACTGATGGATCCTTACAAATTCATGAAAACTTAGAAAAAGCAGGTATTAAACCTGCTTCTATTACTAAAGTACTTATGAGTCATTTACACAAAGACCATGCAGGTGGTACCACATTTAGTAATATTGACCATACGGCTAGGTATATTAGTTTCCCCTACGCTACCTACTATATCCAAAAAAGAGAATTTGACTATGCAACTGGCGTAGGCTCTGCCTCTTATATTCCAGAAGATATTTTACCGCTTCAAGAATTTAGTAAAGTCGTATGGCTTGACAGTGACGAAGGTGAAATTGAGGGCGGTATCAAATACCAAGTAACAGGGGCGCACTCCAAATTTCATCAGGTATTTTGGATTACCGAAAATAACGAAACCGTATTTTTTGGTGGAGACGATGCCCCGCAATTGCAACAAATGAAAAGCAAGTTTGTGGCGAAGTACGATTTTGATGGTAAAAAATGTATGGAGCTTAGGCAAGCTTGGCTAGAAAAAGCAAAACAAGAAGGTTGGACCTTCTTGTTTTATCATGATATTACTACACCCGTATGGGCTACTCGTTAAATGGTTGGTTCTTGACCTGGCGGTGGTGGAGGCGCTCCATTTCCTTTCTTTTTTGACCCAGGCTTACCGCCTTTTCTATTTTGTAACTCATCTCTTATCATGCCCATAAATGCACGATCTGCAGTTAAGGCCTTATTGACACGTTCATCAGAACCCAATGCTTTTTTGAAATCGTTTTTGTATTTCTTTTTTATGTTTAATGCCGCTTCTTCAAAAGCCAATACATCTTCTTTATTGTCTTTGCGCACTTTTTTTAAATCTTCAAAGTAAGCGTTATACGCAGGCCAAAATTTTTGCGCTTCTTCAATTGTCAAATTCAAATGTCTGGTAATAAAAGCAACTTTTAAAGCCTCTACATTTTCTTTGCTCGGCTTTGGTCCTTTACCGCGGGGTCCCGCCGGTCTTTCTGGTGGCTGTGCCATAGTGATACCCACAACAAGAAAAGAAAGAAGGAATGATAAAATGATCTTTTTCATAATTGTTATTTTAATTTTTTAATTAATTGCTTGACTCGATATATTCTAAGAGTTCCTCATCAGAACTTTGTTCAATGAATGAGGTACTGGTTTCCAAATCATATTCCGGAACAGAAATGTCGGCTGTTGAAATTAAATTTTCATGCACGTCCATATAAGATAAAAGTGTAGAGTCACTAATCGTTTGTAATATCTCTGTTTGATCTGCATTCATATATGCAGCATAATCAATTTTTTGAGACTTGTTATTAAACATAAATGCGCCAACCGCTACAACACCTATAAACACAGCTGCTACAGCCCATTTTGCAAAGTGATATATTGGTGTTTTTTGTTTTGCTGCAGGCTTTTGATACACATTTGTTTTAGGAATGGTATTTAATAAGGGTGCAACGCTTTCTAACTCCGTGTAAACCGCTTCTTTTTCTATAGCTGCTCTAACAGTACCATGCAGCTCCTCAAAATATTGAGCAGGAACTTGATAAGGCATGTTAGCATCTAATGTTTGCCAAAATGGGCTTATGGTTTCTAATTCGTTTTGTATATTAATGTTTTTGTGCATCGGTAAATGATAGACCTTAGATCTACAAAAGGGTTTAATTATTTTTAATTATTTCTTCAATTTTTTTTGCAGCGAGATGATAACTCGCTTTTAATGCGCCTTCTGATGTTTCTAATAATTCACTCATTTGATGGTATGGCATTTCATCATAGTATCTTAAATTAAATACCAGTTGTTGTTTTTCTGGAAGGCTTTTTATCGCTAACTGCAATTTCCAAATGAGTTGATTTTCATTAAAGCTTGTATCTGCTTTTATTTTATCCTGAAATCCATCCGCACCCTGATCTAATGAAACCGTAGCTCTCTTTTTTTGCTTTTCAATAAATGTGAGAGTTTCGTTGGTAGCGATACGGTACATCCAAGTAAAGAGTTTGCTATCCTCTCTAAAGTTTTCTAGCCCATTCCAAATTTTAATAAGTACCTGCTGTAATACATCATTGGTGTCTTCATGGTCAATAAGCATACGTCTAATATGCCAATACAGCTTCTCTTGGTATTTTTTTACAATGCCGGTGTAGCCCTTTTCTTTGGTAGAAGGGTTTTGAAACTGAGCGAGCAAACTTGTGTCATCTAAGTGCAATGCCATAGTATAAAGGTAAATACTTGGACTGCTGTATTGGACAAAAGTTTAATGCACCGCTATTTATCGTCTTTCCAGCGCCATAGGTGAAGGCATGCATAAGTTCTGTAAGGACTCCAGGCTTTCGACCTTTCTAGCATGTCTATTTTGAGCTGCTTTTTATGGGTAGGATCTAAATGATAAAGCTTTGTCATGGCTTGTTGAATACCCAAATCGTCAACTGCAAATACATCTTCCCTGCCAAGTGAAAACATCAGAAGCATTTCTACCGTCCATTTGCCAACGCCTTTTATTTGAGTAAGGAGTTCAATAATGTCTTCATTGGAAAGTTTTTGTATTTTTTTATCGGTGATTTTATGTTCAAGGCAAAAGTTTGCCACTGCGTAGATGTATTTGATTTTCGCATAGCTGATACCAATGCCTCTTAAGGTCTCTTCGGGCGTATCCAATACTTTTTGAACCGTTGGCTTTTTAGCCGGATATAAGGCTACAAAACGGTCAAATATAATAGCTGCTACTTTGGTACTTAATTGCTGGCTAATAATACTTGCCATAAGCCTTAAAGGGATGTTTTTTTGTAATGAAAGCGTATGGCTATCCTTTTTGAGAATGCCTGCTAAAACCTTGTCTTTGCTTAAGTGTTTTTTATAGCTCATAAGGGCAAGTTACAACCCCTAAATTATCTTACAAAACCAATAAGAAGTAGTAGCTTAGTGTAAAATTTAAAGCACCATGCTTTCCCGCTTTTTTTCATTGTTTTTACTTGCCTTTCTTTTTTCAAGTCAAGCATTTGGACAAACTAAAACAGCCGCTAATCTATCAGATGAAACTGCCATCAGAACGCTACTTGCAGCGCAAACCAAGGCTTGGAATAACGGCGATTTGGTAAACTTTATGGAGGGTTACCTGCCTTCCGACTCATTACTCTTTGTTGGCAAATCGGGCCCTACGTATGGATTTAATAACACACTCAACAATTATAAAAAAGGCTACCCTGATACGGCAGCAATGGGCAAGCTTACTTTTACCTTGCTTTCTTTATCGCCCATCGAAAAAAAGCATTACCGTGTTTTAGGAAAATGGGAATTGAAAAGAAGCAAAGGCGATGTAAGCGGCTATTTTACATTATTATTTGAAAAAATAAAAGGCAAATGGTTTGTGATACAAGACCATAGCAGTTAAATAAAAAATTAAAAATTACAACATGGCAATTATTATTATTGGTATTATCATACTTGTAGCAGGTATGCTAATCCTAAAACAAAAAGAAGAATTCAATAAACTAGGTAAAGGTATTAGAGCTTTTGGTATTGTGCTCATTATTATTGGCGCATTCAATGCTTGTGTCAAACAAATTGATGCTGGACAAATTGGGGTTACAAGTTTATTTGGTAAAATATCTAATGAAGTACTTACAAGTGGATTAAGTTTTGTTAACCCGCTTGTAGATGTTTACAATGTAGATATTAAAACACTCAACTACACCATGAGCGGTGTTCATAACGAAGGTGAAAAAGAAGGAGACGATGCCATTCGTGTACTCACCGCCGATGGTCTAGAAGTAACCATTGACTTAACGGTTTTATACCGCGTAGTTGGTACAGAAGCCCCAAGGTTAATCAAAGAAACAGGCCTAGATTACAAAGATAAAATTGTAAGACCGCTAACAAGAACAAAAATTAGGGATAACGCTGTATACTTTACTGCCATTGACTTATACTCTACCAAGAGAGATCAATTTCAGAATAGAATATTTAGCAGTATCGAAGCAGATTTTAAAAAAAGAGGCTTGATATTAGAGCAGTTACTGCTAAGAAATATCACACTTCCTAATAATGTTAAAACTTCTATTGAAGAAAAAATTAAAGCAGAACAAGACGCGCAAAAAATGGAATTTGTACTGCAAAAAGAAAAGCAAGAAGCAGAGCGTAAGCGTGTAGAAGCGCAAGGTATTGCAGACTACCAACGCATTATTAGCACTGGATTAAACGATAAGCAATTACAATACGAGCAAATACAAATGATGAAAGGACTTATCACTTCTCCTAATTCAAAAGTAATTGTAATGGGCAAAGGAAACACACCGGTTATTTTAGATAGCAAGGACAAATAATTATTCTTCGTTGTAATCGATAGGGTCTTTCCACTTGTTGTATAGATACCAAAATAGTAATCCTGTGCTCAACAAAAGCCAGGTGTAAAAAATAACATTGGTAGTGGTAAAATTACTCTCCCAATAAGCGGCACCATACATAATGCCCGCGCATGAGTTAACAGCCATCCATAACAAAAACATGGAAATGGTATTGACAATGCGGATTAAATATTTACGTATACCTGGTTCCATAGTATTAATCTAAACTTTGGTTATTGGCAGCTGCCATTTTTAAGAGCCTGTCAAATTGCGCAGGGGTTAAATCATTGTAAAAGAAGTTAATTGGGTCAATAGGGATGCCCGATTTGTGTACTTCGTAATGCAGGTGCGGACCCGTGCTTTTTCCTGAATTGCCTACATAACCAATCACCTCGCCTCTTTTAACACGCTGTCCTACCTTAGCTTTTACGCGCACCATATGACCGTAAATTGTTTTATACCCGTAGCCGTGATTTACAATTACATGGATTCCAAAGCCACTGGTGGTGAAACCTGATGTGGTTACTACGCCATCTGCAGTAGCATAAATAGGCGTTCCAATAGGTGCTGCAAAATCGAGTCCTTCGTGTGCCTTTCTGGTTTTATAAATGGGATCGATACGGTAACCAAAACCGGAAGCAATTCGGGATAATTTTTTATTGCTAATGGGCTGAATGGCCGGGATGGCAGCCAGTAGTTTTGCCTTATTTTTTACCATGCCAATGAGCTCATTAAAGGACTTGTTTTGGTATTCCATTCTCAGCGCTAGGCTATTGAGTTGATCAATTACGGTGTGCACTAAATCGGTAGAACCCATGCGCTGCACGAGTTGTATCTCTTTTTTTTGTTCCATATCCTTGATACGGGCACTATCTGCAACTGGCTCGGCTTCAAAAATAGAGCGGTACACGGTATTGTCTCTATTGGTGATTTCACCCATCTTTAATTCAAGCTGCTTGAGGCGCTCCTCAATAACAGCGTATCCCTCTTTTAGGTCTTCGTTTTGTTGACGTAATATTTTTTCTTTGGGGGAATCGATGTACTGAAAAGCAATGGCAAAAATGATGATTCCGGTAACAATAGAAGCTGCTATAAATCCAAACACCTGAAGGAGCCGAACCCGAAGGGGTGTCTCCAGCTTTTCGAACCGCAGGGTATGGGTATTATAGTAATATTTTATTTTGCGCATAGGGGTGTTGGTATCAATAGCTAAAGGCTCAATTCCTTACCTTTGGAGCTATAAAAATATAGAACAAAGATAGCCCGCTATCTAGTAAAATACGCATATTAAAATTTGAATCCTTTTATGATGACCAGTGCCGAGATAAGAAAAGAATTTTTAGCCTTTTTTGCTTCTAAAAAACACCAAATAGTTCCGTCTGCCCCAATCGTGGTAAAAAACGATCCTACCCTCTTGTTTACCAACGCCGGCATGAACCAGTTTAAAGACTATTTTTTAGGAAATCGAAAACCTGAATACAAGCGTATTGTAGATACCCAAAAATGTTTACGCGTAAGTGGTAAACACAATGATCTAGAAGAAGTGGGTGTAGACACCTACCACCATACAATGTTTGAAATGCTCGGTAACTGGAGCTTTGGAGATTATTTTAAAGATGAAGCCATTGCTTGGAGCTGGGAGTTACTTACCGAAGTTTATAAAATTGACAAAGACCGTTTGTATGTTTCTGTTTTTAAAGGTGATGAATCTGAAGGTTTGCCAATGTCTACCATTGCATATGAAGCATGGAAAAAATTAGTGCCAGAAGACAAAATTATTTTCGGAAATAAAAAAGATAATTTCTGGGAAATGGGTGATACGGGTCCTTGTGGTCCTTGTTCTGAAATTCATGTAGACTGCAGATCCGATGAAGAAAGAAAATTAATTCCAGGTAGAGACCTTGTAAATAATGACCATCCACAAGTGATAGAAATCTGGAACAATGTATTCATGCAATACAACCGTTTAAAAGATGGAACACTTGAACCACTTCCTGCAAAACACGTAGATACAGGTATGGGATTTGAACGACTTGTGCGTGTGCTACAAGGCAAGCAAAGTAATTATGATACCGATGTATTTAGCGGCACCATAGAGGCAGTAGCTTCTATTACTGGAAAAATATATGACAGATCAGACAGCAAAGAAGCGGTTGCATTTAGAGTATTAGCAGATCATATTAGAGCTATATCATTTACCATTGCTGATGGTCAACTACCTTCTAATACGGGCGCTGGCTATGTGATTAGACGTATTTTACGAAGAGCTGTTCGTTATTATTATACCTATCTCGATTACAAACAACCTTTACTTTTTCAACTCGTTCCATTACTTGCCGCTCAGTTTGCAGAAGTATTTTCTGAATTACATGCACAAGAAGCTTTTGTAACCAAAGTGGTAAAAGAAGAAGAAGATTCTTTTTTAAGAACCTTAGATAAAGGCCTAAAAAGAATTGATGAATTAATGAAAGCATCTGGCAGTAAAACCATTGAAGGTAAAGCCGCGTTTGAACTTTTTGATACCTACGGTTTCCCAATAGATCTTACCAGACTTATCGCGCAAGAAAATAATTTAGCGGTAGACGAAAATGGATTTGAAGCAGAAATGCAGCAGCAAAAAAATAGAAGTAGAGCTGCCACCGCTATAGATGCTGCTGATTGGATTATTGTTCATGAAAGCACGACTCAAACATTTACCGGCTATACAAACACCCAAGCAACAACCAAGGTTTCAAAGTATAGAAAAGTAACTGCTAAAGGAACAACAGGATTTCAAATTGTTTTAGATACCACTCCTTTTTATGCCGAAAGTGGCGGACAGGTTGGTGATACAGGAGTGCTTGAATTTAATGGTTCAAGCGTTGAAGTGATTGATACAAAAAAAGAAAATAATCTTGTTATTCATTTTACTACCGAGCTTCCTCCTACTATAGAAGGAGCGGTAGTGGCAAAAGTGAATACTAATAATAGAAAAAATATTTCGGCACACCATAGTGCTACACACCTACTACACGCCGCTTTAAGACAGGTGCTAGGTAATCATGTGGCACAAAAAGGAAGCCTAGTAAATGCTGCACAACTTCGTTTCGACTTTTCTCATTTTGCAAAAGTGAGTGATGATGAAATGAAGCAAATAGAAAATATTGTCAACGAAAAAATTAGAGAAAATATTCCTGTTGTTATTAAAGAAATGACAAAGGATGAAGCTGTTGCACTTGGCGCCATGGCTTTATTTGGAGAAAAATATGGCGATACCGTAAGGGTTGTTATTATGGATCCAAATTATTCTATAGAACTATGTGGCGGTACACATGTTGGCGGTACAGGGGAGTTGGGATTATTTAAATTAAAACATGAGTCTGCAGTTGCAGCAGGCGTTAGACGTATTGAAGCAGTATGTGGCGAAGGCGCTAACACACAAGTGAACGACGCATTAGCTGAACTTGAAACCATTAAAGAACTTGTAAAAAATACAAAAGAGCCTGTTAAAGCGGTACAACAAATGGTTGCCGATTTACAGTCTTTAAAAAAGCGCATCGAATCGTATGAGGCGCTAGCACTTGTTGGTATCAAAAAAGAACTAGTATCAAAAGTGACAAGCATAGGTGATACGCATTTTATTGGCGCCGTTGTAACAGTTGGTAACCCAGATGGCCTAAAAAAATTATGTTCTGAACTGCAAGGAGATTATACAAACTTACTAGTAGTGCTCGCCGCTAATATAGAGGGTAAAGCATCTGTTGCAGTGCTAGTTGATGATACCTTACAAACGAGCAGAGGAATAGAAGCGCAAAAGATTATTAAAGACCAAATTGCGCCGCTTATTAAAGGCGGTGGTGGTGGTCAAAAAGGCCTAGCAACCGCTGGTGGCCAGGATCCTAGCAATTTGACACAGGTTATTGAATCTGTAAAGAATTTGTTAAACTAAGCCCTAAATTGAGCGTAAAAAAATATATTTGATACTATAAAATAACCAAAATTATGAGCAAAATTATTTCATTATTATCGGCTGCCTGTTTACTAGTAACAGCTGCTAAGGCACAAGAAGAAAAGAAAGTTGTCATTGTAAAAACAATGGACACAACCATCGTTCATGGAAAGGCTGATGGCCCTCAAAAAATGACGGTGATTGTAGAAAATGGAAAAATTACAGTGAATGGTAAAACAATCGAAGGTGCTAATTTACCAGAAATGATGGGTAGTGTAAAAGGTATTCCAAAAGTAATGATGTTCAAATCTGATGATATGAATGCACCACTCCCTAAACTAGAAGGAAAAGTGGGCGAACTAAAAATCGTAAAAGGCATGCCACTTGATATGAGCAAAATGGGTGAGGCTTTTGATTTTATTGCAAAATTGGATGATGGCCCAAAAATGGGTATCAGTATAGAAGACCTAACAGAAGGTTCTGGTGCTAAAGTATTAGAGGTTACAGAAGGTTCGCCAGCTGCAAAAGCAGGTATTGCAAAAAATGATATCATTACATCTGTAGATGGTTCATCTATTTGTGATGTAGCTACGCTTCAAGAAAAAGCCAGTGATTTAAAAGCAGGCGACGCCATCACCCTCAAATTAACACGTGACGGAAAGTCTAAAGAAGTGACTGTTAAAATTCCAAAAAAAGTAAAGAAGGCTAATATATAAGCATCTTAAGTGTACGATAACCCGGTAACTAATCTTATTTTTGTTTGAGATGACCTCAAGCAAACAATACGAAGCAGTTATCGGGTTAGAAGTACACGCACAGCTAGCTACCAAAAGCAAGCTATTTTGCCCCGATGCCACAACCTTTGGCGCTGCACCCAATACCCACATCAGCCCTGTTACTATGGGGCATCCGGGTAGTCTTCCAAAAACCAATAAAAAAGCCGTTGAGTTTGCCATTAAAATGGGACTTGCCTGTGGCTGTGCCATTGTCAAGGAAAACTACTTTGCCAGAAAAAACTACTTCTATCCAGATCTTCCCAAAGGTTATCAGATTTCTCAACACACCACCCCTATTTGCGCAGGTGGTACCGTTCAAATAGCGGTAGAAGGTCAAAAGCGCCTAGTACAACTAAATAGAATACACCTAGAGGAAGACGCCGGAAAAAGCATTCACGATATTGATCCTACCCATACCCTGATTGACTTAAATAGAGCGGGTACACCACTCATAGAAATTGTTACAGAGCCTGATTTATTTAGCGCCGATGAAGCATTTGCATATGTTACTGAAATTAGAAAACTAGTGCAGTGGCTAGAGGTTTGTGATGGAAATATGGAAGAAGGCTCACTAAGATGTGACGCCAATGTATCGGTACGATTAAAAGGTGAAAAAAAATTAGGTACTAAAGTAGAAGTAAAAAACTTGAACTCCATTCGCAACGTAAAAAAAGCCATTGAGTTTGAAATATCAAGAATGATTGAAGTGCTTGAAGCAGGTGGTACCATTACGCAGCAAACCAGAAGTTTTGACGCTTCCAACGATACAACATTTGCCATGCGCGATAAAGAAGAAGCGAATGATTACCGCTATTTTCCAGACCCTGATTTAGCGCCGTTTGTGTTAAGCGAAAGCTATATCGATGCAATAAAAATGGAGCTTCCTGTTTTACCGGCTGCTGTAGAAGAAAAATTAATGACACAGTTTCAACTGAGTGCTTACGATGCTGCACAGCTTTGTGACGCTTTAGTTACCGTTCAATATTTTGAAGCAGCCGCCACGCATACAAACAACTTTAAATCGTTGGCCAATTGGATGCTAGGTCCCATTAAATCCTACTTGAATGATGCAGGGCTAGATTATAAGAGCCTTGCGCTACAACCTGCTACACTAGGGGATCTTATTAAGATCATAGATGCTGGTCAATTAAATTTTTCGGTGGCTGCATCTAAAATTTTACCTCAAATAGTAGATGGCAAAAAAACAGATGTTTTAGCAGTTGCCACTGAATTAAATGTGCTACAAGTAAATGACTCAGATACCTTAGAAGCATGGGTAGATGCTGCCATCGCCAGTATGCCAGATAAAGTAATTGAATACCAAAAAGGTAAAAAAGGACTGATCGGATTATTTATTGGAGCAGTTAAAAAAATAAGCAAAGGACAGGCAGACCCAAATAAAGTGAGCGACATGCTCATCAATAAATTAAATAAATAATTATTAATCAATACATCAATCATGAAAAAAACAATTAGTATATCTCTAATTGCAGTAACCATTTTATTTGGCTGTGCCGAAAAAAAATATGATGGCTTTACCGTAAGTGGTAAGGTAAGTAACGGAGGAAGTCAAAAGATTTACTTACAAGAATTACCATTTGCAGGATCAGAGCCTCTGATACTTGACTCCGCTACTTTACAAGCAAATGGTAAATATGAGTTACAAGCCACTGCACTAGAAGAAGGTTTATACAGACTAAGTTTGGAAAGAGGTCCCGAAGTATTACTGATAAACGACGAGAAAAGTATCCGCGTTAATATCGATGTCAATCAACCAAAAAACTACGAAATTGAAGCTTCTGATGCTAGTAAAAGCCTTCAAACTTTATTTTCAAAATATAGTGTGGCAGACTCCTCTTTAATGGTTGTTTTTAACGCATTAGAAAGTGCACAGCAGCAGACTGGTAGTGATAGTTTGGTACAAGTTTTAACTAAAAATAGAGACAACGGACTTGTATCTATTAATAATATCGTTAATGAATTTATTAATAATTCAAAGAGCCCGGCTGCTATCTATTATGCAATTGGTATGGCCACTAGAACGATGCCAGAAGAGGCCGTTAAGCAACTTGTAGAAAAGGCTGCAACCAAGTTTAAAGAACATACGGGGCTTGCTAAAATTAAAGCGCTTATGACAGTTCAGCAAGCGGCTCCAAGCGCTGGTAATACCTATGCGCTCTTAAACAAGCAGGCGCCTGAAATTAATTTACCTGACACAGATGGTAAAGCATTTTCATTGTCTTCTTTAAAAGGCAAATATGTACTCGTTGATTTTTGGGCTAGCTGGTGCGGCCCTTGTAGACAAGAAAACCCGAATGTTGTAGCTGCTTATAACAAGTTTAAAATTAAAAACTTTACCATTTTAGGCGTGTCTTTAGACAATGATAAAGATGCTTGGGTAACGGCTATTAAAAACGACGGATTAACTTGGAAGCAAGTAAGTGATTTAAAACAATGGGAATCTACTATGGTTCCTTTATATGGTTTTGATGGCATTCCATTTAATGTATTAATTGACCCTTCTGGTAAAATTATTGCGAGTAGTTTAAGAGGTGAAGATTTAGAAAAAACATTAGCAGCTGTTTTGAAATAAATGCTACAATTGATGATAAAAAAAATGGCGCTCGAAATCGAGCGCCATTTTTTTTATTGAATAACTCAATCAATTACCATCCTGGATTTTGAACTAGGTTAGTGTTGATATTGATTTCATAAGTAGGAATACCCCATACAAACTGAGGATTGCTAGCCGCTACATTAATTTGATGGTAGCTAGTAGCAGGTGTAGTGTTAATAGCACCCAAAGTTTGAGGTGTACCTCTAGTAAAGCCTAACTTCCAACGCTTCAAGTCAAATAAACGGAAACCTTCAAACGCTAATTCTCTGGTTCTTTCGTTTCTGATTTCAGTCATTAAAGCAGTACCTGTTAAACCAGATAATGCTGTTAAGCCTCTAGCAGTACGGAGTATATTTAAGGTAGTTAATGCTAGCGCTTCACTAGCACCACCTGCGTTAGCAGCAGCTTCTGCGTAAATCAAGAACTGCTCTGCAGCACGGAACACTTTAGGCGCATGTTGGTAGTTGGTAAAAGCACCTGTAAATAATGCAGGGTTACCAGGAAATTTATTTACACACCACATAGTTGGGTAGTTAACACCCTGCACAATCACTGGAAGTTGCTTTAAGTAAACACTTCTTCTTAAATCAGAAGCATCATACAAATTAACAAAATCTGTTGTTGGTATAAAGTCTGGAGTAAACTTACCTGTCGCTCCGTTAAATCCTAAATAAATAGAATTGGTGTTGGCAGATTCTGTTTGTTTAACTACTGCAGAATTGAAAATAACTTCTGTAGCCAAGTCATTGGTCCACATGTTATTTAAATTGGTAAGTGTGTTTAATAACGGATACTTATTAGCAGTAATAATAGTGTTAGCTGCAGCCATTGCACCAGTCCAATCTTGCATGTGTAAACGTACACGTGCTTCAAGAGCAGTTGCAACATCAATATTAAATCTGGTAGCACCTGGTGTTCCAGCAGTACTTGCTAAGTTTAACTTTGCAGTAGCGATATCAGATAAAATTTGATCATACACTTTTTGCACGGTTGCTCTTGCAGGTCTTGCATTGATATTAAATTCTAATACCAATGGCACACCTAAATCGGTAGCAGCAGTTGCTTTATCATATGCTTTAGCAAAACGCAAAACTAATTCTGAATAGTAATACGCACGCGCTAAATAAGCATCTCCCTTGTATTTATTTAAGTTTGTTGCTTCCGCAGCGGTTGACGTTTTAATAGTTTCAAAACCTGCAATACAGGTATTGATGTTTCTTAAAGCAAAGTAATAACCCTGCCAAGATCCACTTAAAGCACCATCATCTGCTAGATAGCTGGTTCCCCATCTGTGCGGGTTACCATTTCTGTTACCAAAATCTAGGGTAGCGTTTAATTGATCTGCTTGCACATCTTGAGAGATGTTATAAGAGCCATACACCCTACCACGAAAATCTGAGTACAAACCTGTATTCCATGTTGCAGCATCTTTTACCGTTTTAAATGATTGAGACAACTCAATACTGTTGTACGGATATAGGTCAAGCTTTTTTTCGCAAGACCCTAATGATAGGATTGCTGCAAAAGCGACCATGTTTTTTATAAGTAATTTTTTCATTTTCATTTTCATTTAACTGGTTATGTATAGCTTAGAACTGAAGATTTAAACCAACAGCAACTTGACTTGTGTTAGGGTTCGCACCTAATGTTACGTTGGTATCAACCTCAGGATCAGGACCAGAGTAATTGGTAAGTGTCCAAATGTTACGCATAGTAACATAGAACTTAGCTCCAGTCAATACTTTTTGCTTGTTCAACAAAGTTTTTGAAAAATCATAAGCAAAAGTTAATGCCTTCAAACGCACAAATGAAGCGTCTTCAATTAACCTTGAATCAAACTGCGTAAACTGAACACCATATCTAGGGAAACGAGCCTGATCACCTGGTTGTTTCCAGTAATTAAGTACTGTGTTAGATTGGTTGAAACCAGCAAATTGGTTTGGATTTTCAAAGAAATAACGGTCGTTATTGATCATGTATTTGCCTTTAGAAAAAGAGAAATCCGCACTTACAGAAAACTCTCTTACACCAGCGCTAAATCCAAAACCACCATTAAACGGCGCATATCTTTTAATGCCTGTATTTTGTTGTAAACCTGCACTATTAAATGCATTTGTAGTTGCATCTTTTGTTGTTTCAACAATTTTATTAGGATCAGTATTTGGTCTGTACCAAGTAGCGTCTCCATTAGCAGGGTTTACACCCGCCCAAATAGGGTAGAAATAAGATACTGGTTGACCAACAGCCCAACAAACACCTGTGTTAGGAATAATCCAGTATTGTTTGCCTTGGAATAATTCTGTAATTTTTTGCTCTACATAACCAACGTTTACATACACATTCAAGAATGAAGTTCTCTTTTTGATGAAATCATAATTGATGTTTGCGTTGAAACCTGAGTTCTTTAAGCTACCTACGTTAGAAGTAACAGAGGAGAAACCAGAAGTGTATGGGAATGGAACGCTAATTAACATACTTGAAGTTACACGATCAAAATATTCGATATCTAAATTAAGCTTGTTAAATAAAGTTGCTTGTGTTCCAATGTTAATTTGTCTTTGTGTTTCCCAAGATAATTCTGGGTTACCAGCAGAGCTTACACCCCATCCTGGAGAAGAACTATATAAGTTGGTTCCCACAGTAGCCAAAGATTGGTAGTTACCAATTGATGAGTTACCACTTGTACCAATGCTTCCTTTTACTACTAAGCTGTTGATCCAGTTAACATTTTGTAAGAATTTTTCGTTTTTAGCTTTCCACATTAAACCTGCAGAATAAAAAGTAGCGCCTCTTAAAGCTCTACCAAAACGAGATGATTGGTCATTACGAATAGATAAGTCGATAAAATATTTAGAATCTAAATTATAGTTTAAACGACCAAAATAAGATGCAAACGCATACTCATCCATTGATGAACCTGCTTGGAATCCTGTAGGACCAGCAGAAATCAACACCAAACGGTCGTCTGTTTGACCTGTAGAAGATCCACTGAAACCATTTGAATTGTTAGAGATAAATTCTTGACCTGCAAGTAAAGTAAAGCTGTTACGCTCTTTAAATTTAAAAGCGTACTCTGCAGTATTGGTAATAGTTTTTGTAGTCCCTCTAGAAAATGATTCAGATACGTTACCATTGTTAAGAGAACCCACAAACGAAGGCAATGTTTTACTAGAACCTCTGTAATCGTAAAACTCCATACCTGCTTGAGACTTAAGCGTAAAGCCAGCAAATGGATTTAACTGAATAAAACCACTTGGGTTAAATTGTACGTTAGAACCAACACTTAATAATTTATCCGCTAAATAATTAGGGTTGTAAAAGTTACCGCCCGGAATGATATCTGGATATTTTACACCATTTGCATCATAAGCAGAGTAAAACGGTTGACGTAGTAATGATAAACCTCTGTTGGTACTGTTTGAACCATAAGGGTTTGTTTGTCTTTCATCATAACCACCAGATAAATTAACACCTAATTTAAACCAGTTGTTAACGGTGGTATTTAAGTTAGCACGCATCGTGTAACGCTCAAAATCTGAACGGTAAGTAAGACCTTCTTGCTTAAATGCAGAACCTGAAATGTAATAGGTTGTTTTTCCGCCACCGCCAGAGATGTTTAAATCAATTTGCTGTGTAGGAATGTTTTCTTTGTAATACTGTTGGTACCACTTGGTATCTGCATTGTATGTTGCTAACAATGAAGCAACTTGAGCAGGCGTTTGATGACGAGTAGCAACCCAAAAATCAGTAAGTTGCTTGGTATTCATAAAGTTATTAAATAGATCAAGCGTAGGCTTTACTAAATTAGAAACACCATACTGTGTTTGAACCGTAATTTTAGAACTGTTTACTTTACCTTTTTTAGATGTAATATAAATTACACCGTTAGCAGCTCTTGAACCATAAATTGAGGTAGAAGATGCGTCTTTTAATACAGTAACTGATTCAAAATCTTCAGGGTTTAAACTAACAATTGTACCCGCATCGATAGGAATACCATCCATTACATATAATGGAGTTGAGCTTGCACCCAAAGATCCCACACCGTTTAAACGAACACTTGGTGTAGCAGAAGGCTCACCAGAGCTGTTATATACTTGTAAACCTGGTACTTTACCTTGTAAGGCATCAAACATGTTAGCAGTAGGCTTGTTTTGTAATTTCTCTGCGTTAACAGTTACAACAGAACCTGTAACATCTGATTTCTTTTTTGCAGCACCATAACCAACTACAACTACTTCATCTAAAGCATCTGCAGCAGAAGCTGTAAGTGAAGCATTTGCTGTATTGTTGGCAGCAATTGTAATGTCTTTTTGAACAAAGTTTAACGAAGAAACCGTTAACACTTTAACTGTGTTAGGCACCGTTAATTTAAAGGTACCATCAGCAGCTGTGGTTGTACCACCTTTTGATGATTTAGCAACTACGCTTGCACCAGCAATTGCAGCGCCTTTCTCATCAGTAACCTTACCGGTAACCGTGCGGTTTTGTGCGAACGACTGCGTAAAAGCAAGTGTTGCACACAAAATCATGACAACTAATTTTCTCATATTTTGGTTTTTAATGTAAAAATGCAGACGCTAATTTAATAAAATATTAACTTAAAGACCCCTTTTTACTGCGTTAAATACTAGAATTTCTACGATTAGTTGCCCTTTTAGCCAAAATAATGACCTTAAACTATTATAATATATTGATTATCAATAATTTAAAATAATACTATATCATATATAATATGTTCGCTATTTGATACAGTCTGATTGAGCATTCTACAACAAAATCTGCTCAAAGACAATCGACACTAGCTTTTACGCTTCTGAAAATGCAAAATGAGCACCGGTAAAAGGATCAAATTGGTTAATGTACCCACAATAAGGGTTAAAGATGTAAGCCAGCCCAGTGCCTTGGTACCCCCAAAATCACTGATACAAAAGATAATAAACCCTGCAATCAGCACCAGTGAGGTATAAATAATACTAATCCCCGTGTGCTTAATGGTTTGAATGAGTGTAGGACCCACCTGGTTATTATAATGTGGTAATTCTTGTTTGTAATTGATTAAAAATCTGATGGTTACATCAATTGCGATCCCCAAGGCAATGCTAAATATTAATACCGTAGAAGGCTTTAAGGCAATGCCAGCCCAACCCATTACCCCTGCTGTAATCACAAGTGGAATAACGTTTGGAATTAATGAACAAAGCAGTATTCGAATAGACCTAAATAAATAAAGCATACAAAGTGCAATGAGTAAAAATGCCCATACAATACTCTCTTCAAGACCTTTAATGATAAAACTAGAACCTTCTAAAAATGTAATGGTACTGCCGGTAAACGTTACTTTATAATGCGCCGTGTCAAATATTTCTGCGGCTTTTGTTTCAAAATCTTTAATTAAAACCGGAAGTTTTGCACTTCCAATATCTTTCATATTTACACTAATGCGCGCCACCTGCTTTGTGCTATCCATAAAACTATTTAGCAGTTTAGCAATACCTTCTTTTTTAACCTGAACTCCCGAATCTTGTTGCGCTGGTGACTTTAAGTAAGGTCCCATAAAGGCGAGGTCTCCTTCGTAAGGAATATCATAACTTAAGGTATCACCATCATAGTAGGCCTGCTTTGCAAATTTTAACCCTTCTACAAACGATAGTGGTCTTGCTGTTTCGGGGTGCGCTGCTATGTACACAGACAACTCTTCAATTTTTGAAATAGGACCGGTGGTGCGGAGTAAACCATTTTTCTTTTTGGTATCCACCATAATTTCAAGTGGCATAACACCGCCAAAATTCTTTTCAAACCATTTAAGGTCGGTGTAAATTTTATCTTGCTTAGGAAGGTCATCCACAATAAATCCTTCCGACTTTAACTTGCTCATTCCAATGAGTGCAAACACGGTAATAACAATGGTTACACCATATACCCAGCGCGCATGATGAAAAGTCCAGCGTTCTATTTTAACCAATAATTTTTCTAAAATTTTATTGTCGAGATAACGTGTATGTTTTGGTTTAGGCGCTGGTAAATAACTAAGCACCGCGGGTATAAACACCAGCGATATAAAAAACAACACCATAATATTGATTCCGGCAACAAGTCCAAACTCTTTTAAGAGCGCACTTTTTGTTAAAGCAAAAACAGCAAATCCAATAGCCGCAGCAATATTGCAAAACAGGGTTACAATACCCATTCGGCCCACCATGGTAATGATTGCTTTGCTTTTATCTTTTAATTCTAAAAACGCAGTGTGGTATTTATTAAAAAAGTAAATACAGTTAGGAATACCTATTACCACAACAAGTGGTGGAATCAGCGCTGTTAAGAGTGTTATTTTATACCCAAGTAAAACAACGGTTCCAAGGCTCCAGATAACTCCAATAGCCACTACAACCATACTCATAAGCATGGCACTGATAGATCTGAAAAATAATAGCAGAGTTAATGCCGATAACACAAAAGAGGCAATTAAAAAGATATTCATTTCCTTTTTAATTCTATCAGCAACAATCGTTCTAATGTATGGAAGCCCACTTAAGCGAACTGTTGAGTTTGTTTCTTTTTCAAATGTCTGAATCGCTTTATTGATTTCTTGAATAAGCGCGGATCTGTTTTTTGAATTGATAATCGCCCCATCTAATGAAATGCCCATTAAATATGCATTTGAATTAGGGCTATAAAGTAATGTTTTATAAAAAGGTAGCGACTTAAATACAAGTGCAGCGCTATCCAAATCCACTTGACTCGTATAAGGTGGTGTAAATATTTTTACAGATTTAAATTGAGCAGCGGCCGTGTCATTGATTAGATTCACAACGTCCGGAATATTTAAAATAGCTGTTACCCCTTGTAAGCTTTTAATTGTTTTTTGTAGTTGCGCAACCGCATTAAAATAGGATTTCTCATAAAAATGATCCGTTTCAAAACCCACAACCATCGTATTACCATCTGTGCCAAAACGTTTTAAAAACGCTTGATAATCTTGGTATTTAGGATTGTCGGTTGGAATCGCTCTTGTAAACTCGTAACTAAGCGACACTTTTGAAGCGTGATACCCCATAAAACAGGTACTGCCTAATAAAGCAAGGAGTAAAAAAACGCGACGTTTTATGATCCATTGTCCTAAAGTATACCACATAGTAGAGGGGTTTGATTTTGCGGAGCAAAAGTCGGTTAAAAAACTCAGTTTTTATATCTAGAGCACAAAGAAATACGCAGTAGCTTGACAAAGGGCGCCCACTAATAATCCCATATACACTTCTTTTTGGGAGTGGTCTGAAATATACAACCTGCTAGTTGCTACGATGCCTGTAAGCAATAATACGCCTGCAATAACTATGCCCATGGATTGGTGGTAATGAAATGCAAATAAAACGACAGCCATACTCGCACCACCCATGCCTATGCCATGCAAACTGATTTTATAAAAATTGTTTGCGATAAGTCCTACCGAAGTTGCCATAAAAATTCCCGTATAAAAAAACTGTAAAACAACGGGCTGATCAGCAAAGTTCCTGCTCAAGTAATGCATCCACCAATAAAAAAACATCGTAATGATGTACGGTATGATGCGTTCTTTTTGGGTGCGCAAATAAATACTTTCTGAAAACTTAAGGCGCCACAATAAAAAAACTGCAAACGCAGGAAAAAAAGCAGTCATCCAAAACACACTAAACAAGCGGAGCTTTAACTGCCATGGTGTAATACCTGCAAACTCATACGGAAAGAGCGTCATGAGTAACAAAAAAATGTACGTAGGTATAAACAGCGGATGTAACACATATGACACAACTTGCGCCAAAAAGCGAAGGACTGGATGCGTTGTTGAAGGCGTAGTTGTTGTCATGCTATTATAATTCTTTTCTTAAACGTGCAACAGGAATATGTAATTGCTCTCTGTATTTTGCAACGGTTCTTCTTGCAATATTATATCCTTTTTGCTGAAGCATATCCGTTAAAATTTCATCACTCAATGGGAGTTGTTTTTCTTCCGACTCTACCAGCTCACTTAATATTTTTTTCACTTCGCGGGTACTTACTTCTTCGCCACTATCAGTACTTAATGATTCACTAAAGAAAAATTTAAGTCTAAAAGTACCATACTCAGTTTGCACAAACTTACTATTGGCAACCCTACTCACGGTAGAAATATCAAGCCCAGTTTGAAGTGCTATATCTTTTAAAATCATGGGCTTCAATACTGTTTCATCACCCGATAAAAAAAAGGCTTGCTGATGCACTAGTATGGCTTTCATGGTATTTGTAAGCGTTGCCTGACGCTGTTCTATCATGTCAATAAACCACTTGGCTGCATCAATTTTTTGTTTGATAAATAGTACCGCTTCTTTTTGGCGAGGATCTTTTTTACTGCCTTTCTCATACTCCTTTAGCATATCTCTGTAACCCTCACTAACACGGAGTTCTGGCGCATTTTTACCATTTAACGTTAGCTCTAATTGACCACCATTGTTAAGTACAAAAAAATCAGGAATAATATACGTTTGTGCCTTATCAATATTTGTAAAATTGCCGCCTGGCTTGGGATTTAACTTTATGATTTGACCCACCACTTCTTTAATTTCTACATCACTTAAATCAAGTTGACGTTGAATTTTTTCGTAGTGCTTTTTTGTAAACTCCTCAAAGTATTTTGTAAGAATTGTAATGGCCAATTGTACCGATTTGCCTTCCGATTTTTTTCTTTTCAACTGTAGTAAAAGACATTCTTGCAAATCTCTAGCACCAATACCCGCAGGATCAAAATCTTGAATGCGTAAAACTATTTTTTCAATTTCTTTTTCTGAGACTTCAATGCCTTGTCTAAATGCTAAATCATCTGCTATAGAGGATAACGCCCTTCGTAAATAACCATCATCGTCTAAACTACCAAGCACCTGCTCTGCTATGGTATATTCGCGTTCATCAAGCTCCAACATGCCAAGCTGGTCTGTTAAGAGTTCATGAAAACTTGTTTCTATTTTAATAGGAATGACAGCGTTATCATCCATTTCAGGATAATTGTCATCCTTTAATTTATAGTCTGCAATTTCACCATCGTCATCTACTATAAAATCAGTGTCATCCGAAGGCTCGTACTCATCAAGTGGAGCAGGCTCGTCCTCTGGTATTTCGGCATCAAATTCATTATCTACTTCTTCACCAAATTCAATTTCTTTTTCACCCTCCGCCATTTCGAGAGCCGGGTTTTCTTCAAGTTCAGACTGAATCCTTTCTTCCAAATTAGCCGTAGGTACCTGCAACAGCTTCATGAGCTGAATCTGTTGCGGAGATAGCTTTTGTAATAATTTTTGTTGAAAAGATTGACTTAAAGACATCCGTGAAATTCAAGTAATTATAACGCTTTGATAATCGCTGCTAACATTTTTTCTCCCTTCTCTTTTATTTGTTCTTCTGTCCAAAGTAAACTAATGGCAGTAGAAATAGTTCGGCTCATAATAGCGTCACTTTTAGCAAAAGACCTGGTTTGTAAAGTAAGCAAAGCGTTTGTTTGCGCATCATTTAAACGGTTAAGGGTAATAGCATTTTTTAAATGATCCCACTTAGTTATATAATGCCAGTTGTTGGCATACCAATAAAAATTACCAGCAAATACCCCTGCTTCTTTTAATGACTCGATCGCAGCTTTAGTACCCGCCTCTGTGGGAAGCATCCAAGATAAAAAACTACAGCTGTCGCCGTCTTCGTCGGGCACTGCTCTAAAGGTAATACCCGGTACTTGTTCTAAATAGCTGCGTAATAATTTATTGTTTTTGCGCTGGATAGATAAAAAAGTATCGAGCTTTTTAATTTGCGCTAACCCAACGGCAGCGTGCAGTTCACTGATTCTAAAATTGTATCCAATAAACGGATGCAGGTCTGCACCACGGTCTACGCCAAGGTGATCATGACCATGGTCGGTGTAGGCGTCGCACTTGGTGTACACGTCTTTATCGTTTGTCATTACCACGCCACCTTCGCCACATGTAATTGTTTTTACAAAGTCAAAAGAAAATGTTCCCGCGGCTCCAATGGTGCCTAATTTTTTTCCTTTGTACGTACCGCCAATACTCTGACAAGCGTCTTCTAATAATATTAGATTATGGTCTGTGCAAATTTGTTGAAGCGCATCCATATCGGCCATGCTACCGCACATGTGCACGGGCATTACACATTTTGTTTTGGGTGTTATAGCGGCTTTAACAGCGGCTGGATCTAGGGTTAAGGTTTCATCAATATCTACTAAAACGGGCACGGCGCCAACGCTTAATATAGCTTCAAAACTTGCTACAAAAGTAAAAGAAGGCATGATTACCTCGTCGCCAACTCCAATGCCAAGTGCGGCCATCGCGGTTGTTAATGCAGCGGTACCACTAGAGGTAAGTTGTGCATGATTACAACCAAAAACCTGTGTTACAGCGGTTTCTAATTCTTTAGATTTCCAGATGCCTTTGCGGGGGCCATCAAACCCATAACGCATTAATATTCCGGTTTCTAAAACCTCATTCACTTCTTTTCTTTCTTCGTCACCAAAAAATTCAAATCCTGGCATATACTATGTTTAGACTGCAAAGGTAAAGAACTTACTTGCATCTTGTATTGGCATTATCTTTGCATTATGAATCCTACCTTATTTTATTGTTACGACGCCTATTGTGGCTGGTGCTATGGCTTTTGCCCCGTTATCAAAAAAATAGCCGAAAACTACCCTACTTTACAAGTAGAAGTGCTTTCTGGTGGCATGATTATGCCTGAAAAACCCGTTCCAATCAGCGCTACAGCGCATTATATTTTAGGTGCCTATAAAAATGTGGAGGAACTAACCGGCGTAGAATTTGGGGAAGACTACCTCTGGCATATTAAAAACCCCGAATTAAGCGACTGGTTCCCACATTCCGAAAAACCAGCCATCGCGCTTTCCATTTTTAAGGAGTTTTACCCCGAACGTCAGGTAGAATTTGCAACCGATTTACAAATAGCCCTCCATTATGAAGGCCGTGATTTAACGGACAACGAAGCATACAGGCACTTACTTGAAAAATATAGCATCGCCCCCGAAACTTTTTATGAAAAATTAGCCAGCGAAACCTATAAAGATCAAGCCCACTATGAGTTTTCGCTGGTTAAGCAATTGCAAGTAACCGGATTTCCATGTGTATTATTACAAGTCAATGAATCAAAATTTCATTTGTTAGCAAGGGGTTACACAGATTATGAAACGCTACGCGCAAGACTTGATATAGCACTAGCAGAAGCCTCAAAAACGAATTAGTAGTTTTTTAACCTTATTTTACCTTTACTTTGCACAACGCAAACAAAGCATATGGAGTACAGTAATTTAGTATCAATCTCTGGCCTTAGTGGTCTATTTGAAATGGTTGCCAGCAAGACAGATGGCGCTATCGTTAAGTCTTTAGAAGATCAAACTACAAAGTTTGTAAGCAGCAGAGTACACAACTTTTCTCATTTAGAAAGCATTGAAGTGTATACCGTTCGTGACAATATCAATTTGGTGGAGCTTTTTCAAACGATGTTAGCTTCTAAAGAAACCCTTCCTTCCGAAAAAGACCCGGCAGCTATTATCGCTTACTTTAAAAAAGTATATGCCGATATGGATTTTGACCGTGTGTATCCTAGTGATATGAAAAAGATGGTAAAATGGTTTAGCATTTTAAAAGCCAATAACATCGAAATCAAATTATCTGAAGAGCCTGAAGAAGAAACAGAAGCATAATTTAAGAGAACGTATATAAAAGTCGCAAAAGCTTGTCTCTTGCGACTTTTTTTTTGCCCATACCTTCCAATAAACTAAGAGAAATCTTACATTGTGACACTCAATTTACCATCATGAAAAAATTCTTACTCATTACACTTTTAGGATGCTCGATACTTTCTAGTAAAGCGCAGCGTTTTTCTGAAAAATCAGAAGCATCTGAAGCCTGGGTAAATGCACAGTTCAATAAATTAACGCCCGAAGAGCGCATTGCTCAACTCATGATTGTAAGAGCTCATAGCAATTTGGGTGAAGCGCATGTAAAAGAAGTTACAGATTTAGTGACCAAATTTAATGTGGGTGGTTTGTGTTTTTTTCAGGGTGGTCCTATCAGACAAGCTAACCTCACCAATGCGTATCAATCACTTGCTAAAACGCCACTTATGATTGCCATTGATGGTGAGTGGGGTTTAGGTATGCGACTCGACAGTGTTATCAATTTTCCACGTCAACTTATGATGGGTGCTGTAAATGACGCCAATTTAATTTATCGATTTGGACGCATAGTAGGTGAACAGTGCAAGCGCCTTGGTATACAAATTAATTATGCACCGGATGTTGACATCAACAACAATCCAAAAAATCCGGTAATCAATGATAGAAGTTTTGGAGAAGACAAATACAAAGTATCACAGTATGGTGTTGCTTATATGCGCGGTATGCAGGATGTAAATGTAATGGCTTGTGCCAAACATTTTCCTGGACATGGTGATGTTGCCGTAGACTCTCACTATGATTTACCTATCATTTATAAATCTAGAGGTTCACTTGACTCTTTAGAATTATATCCTTTTAAAGAAATGATTAAAGCCGGCGTTGGTAGTGTGATGATGGCGCATTTGTCCATTCCTGCATTAGACACCACCACCAATTTACCAACTTCACTATCTGCTATAGCCGTTCAAAATTTACTACGCAATGAACTTGGGTACAACGGTATTACGTTTACAGATGCACTAGAAATGAAAGGCGTTTCAAAGTTTTTTCCTAAAGGTGAAGCTTCTGTAATGTCTTTAATTGCTGGTAACGATATGCTTTGCTTACCTGGAGATATTGAAGGTAGTATTGAAAAAGTAAAAGAAGCTATTGCCATCGGAAAGTTAAGCTGGGAGGACCTTAACCAAAGAGTTAAAAAAGTATTGCGCGCTAAATATAATTTAGGGCTGGACCGTTTACAACCCATCGATACCACCAATTTAGCTGCGGACCTAAACGCTTCTACCAACGAGCTAAAAGAAATACTTGCTAAAAAAGCATTGACGGTTTTAAAACTTGAGAATAAAAAATTATTGCCGTTACAATCAAAAAATACAAAAACACTTTATATAGGTATTGGTACTAGTAAAGAAAATAGTTTCGCAACAAGTATCAAAGAAACCTATGGAGCAGATATTGTACTCTTTAATTTTTCAGATAGCACCACTAAAGCAGATAGCATTGCCAAATTAACAAGTGGCTACGACGCTGTTGTTGTTGGGATGCATAATTTTAGTAGAAAGCCTGCCAATAATTTTGGTATTTCTGATGCAGCACTTGGTTTACTATCAAAAGTGCAAGGCGCTAATACCATTAATTTTTGTTTTGGAAATCCTTACGCGGTAGCAAATTTATGTAACGCTAATAATGTAGTGGTTTGTTATGAAGATGATGAAATTACACAAAAAGCGGGCGTGCAATTATTACAAGGTATTACCCAGCCAGAAGGAAAATTACCTGTTACCGTTTGCGATAATTTTAGTTTTGGTAGCGGTATCGAAACGGCTAGTTATTTTAACACAGCCGTTCCAGAAGAAGTAGGCATGAGTAGTGCTGCGCTTCAAAAAATTGATAGCATTGCCAAAGCAGCCATTGATAGCGCTGCCATTCCGGGCTGTGTAGTATTAGTGGCCAAAAATGGTAAAGTGGTTTACAATAAAGCATTTGGCACCACCAACTATAATAACAATGTTCCGATGCAAACAGATATGGTGTTTGATTTAGCGTCTGTTACTAAAATCTCTGCTACTACCGTAGCCATCATGAAACTTGTTGAAACCAAAAAAGTAAAACTGCATAAAACCATTGGCGATTATATTCCGTGGGTGCGCGGATCAGACAAAGCATCGATTAAAATATCAGATCTTTTGTTACACCAAGCAGGACTTGTTCCTTTCATAACTTTTTATAAAGAAGTATTAGACCCGAGCACTAATAAACCATCTCCTAAATATTTTTCTACAACTGCTACGACACAATTTCCGGTTCGTGTAGCAGAAAATGTATACCTCAGAAATGATTGGCAGGACAGCATGTATGCGCGTATACTATCTAGTAGCACACCTACCGCTGGCAAATATGTATACAGCGATAACGATTTTATTTTTTTAGGAAAAGTAGTAGAGTCTGTTACGGGTATGGGCTTAGACGCCTATGTAGCAGATCAGTTTTATTCACCACTGGAGATGCATAGCACTGGTTTTTTACCTACTGCAAAAATGCCGTTAAGCAAAATTATACCTACCGAAGTAGAAGCACATTTTAGAGCACAACAAACCCATGGAGATGTTCATGATGAGGGTGCTGCGATGTTTGGTGGCGTGGCTGGACATGCCGGTTTATTTAGCAATGCTTATGATTTAGCTAAACTCTATCAAATGCTATTAAATGGCGGCGTACTAAATGGCAAGCGTTATTTAAAAAAATCAACGATTCAAAAATTTACCGCATATAGTTCTAGTATTTCTAGAAGAGGTTTAGGATTTGATAAACCTGAAAAAGACAATGCAACAAGAAAAGAAGCCTACCCTTCTAAAAGTGTAGCTCCTGAAACATACGGCCACACTGGATTTACCGGTACTTGCGTTTGGGTAGACCCAACCAAGCAACTGGTTTATGTCTTTTTGTCTAGCAGGGTTTCACCAACAAGAAACAACACCAAATTTGGTAGACTAAATGTTAGACCTAATATACAAGAAGCTATCTACAGCGCAATTCAATAAAATAAGCTACCTTACTGCCAAGCACTATTATTAAAGTGCGTGGCGCTCATGATTTCCATTGCAATTGTAGATGATCACCGCCTCATGCGGGCTGGACTTGCCAATATGATTGCTGGATTTAAGGGTTATAAAGTAACCATTGAAGCGGGTAACGGACTTTTATTTATCGAGTCCCTCAAAAAAAACAAAGCCCCAAGCATTGTTCTGTTAGATATTAATATGCCAGAAATGGATGGATATCAAACAGCACAGTGGATTCGACAAAATTTACCCGATACAAAAATTATAGCACTCAGCATGTATGAGAACGATTATGCCATCATACAAATGCTAAAAAATGGATGTCATGGTTATTTATTAAAGAATTCGGAACCCATGCTACTGTATACCGCCTTCAACGAAATTAAAAAGTACGGTTATTTTAGCAACGATATGGTTTCTGATAAACTCATCCATTATATTGGTGATGAATCAGCACTAAAAAAACAACAGGATCAAGTCAATCAATTAACAGATAAAGAAAAGTCCTTTATGGGCTGGGTTTGCACAGACAAAACCTACAAAGAAATTGCCGACATCATGTTTATCAGTCCACGCACAGTAGATACCTACCGGGACCATTTATTTAGAAAGCTAGACGTTAAAACCAGGGTGGGCCTCGCATTATTTGCCATCAAAAATAACTTGGCAGTACTATAGTTTTTATGGATTATTTTTAATGCATGTTACTGCTAAAGCGGAGTCTATTTTTTATTGGCTATTGGATGTTTACATTTCATGCATTTGCGCAAGCACCTCCTATTGGAAGCTGGCGTGTGCACCATAGTTATGCTGGTACATTAGAAGTCGTACAAGGAGATAAAATTTATACGGCTACTCCGGAGGCTATTTTTAGCACCAACAATGTGGGTCAGTTCGAATACTTTAATAAGTTAACAGGCTTATCAGAAGCCTCTATCGCTAACATTTGCTGGGATAATGAAACGGAGCAACTGGTGGTTGCCTATATCAATAATAATATTGATGTCATAAAAGGAGGTCTTGTAAAAAACATCTATGACCTTGTAAGAACAAGTCGCATTCAAAAAATCAATTCGATATACACTGATAAAGGAATGGCCTACCTAAGCACCAACATAGGTATTGTAGTGATAGACTTATTCAAATACGAAATAAAAGAAAGTTGGATTTTAGGTTCTAATGCAAATACGCTAGACGTTTTTTCACTTACTAAAAGCCTGGGCAATTGGTATGCTGCCACAGCTAATGGCATTTATACGACTGCTATAACTAACGCAAATATTGCAGACGCAAAATCTTGGACTGTATTTTATAATGCAGCAAATAACATACCTGTAAAAAAAATAAGTAGTACGCCTACTGGTTTAATCATTGAAAAAAATGATAGCCTATTACTTATTCAGTCTACTACTGCTAACACTACATTATTTTATAAAGCATCGGAACAAATAAAATCCTGGCAGTTTAATGAACAAAAAATTACCATAGCAACAACGGATAAGCAAACAAGCAAAGCACGCGTGCACCAAATAACCATGGGTAATGCAACTGGACTTATTTTTGAACAACCTGCTATATTCATAAACCCTAATGCCTGTATTTTTTCAAATGGAATCATTTGGATCAGTGACAGTTTAACGGGCCTTATTAAATTAGACCCGAGTACAAGTAGTTTTGTAAAAATTATTCCGGGTGGACCAGTTGGGCAAATCACCAAGGCACTGCTAGCCACAAGTACAGGCGTATTAGCTGCTTCTAATGCAAAAAAAGGATTAACGGTACTAGAAAACGGAAAATGGCAGTCGCAAAATGGTTTAGATAGCGTAACAGGTTTTCAGTCTATTGCAATCAATCATCTAGACAATAGCATTTGGCTCAGTACCGCACAAATGGGTGTGGCAAAATGGCAAAACAACAAAGTTCAAATTTTTGACGCACGTAATAGTAGCCTTAAGGGTGCAGCAAACAACACCTGTTTTACAACTGGTGTAGCCGCTGATACCAAAGGAAATAGTTGGGTAAGCAACGCAGGCACATCAATTTCACTCCATGTTTATCAACCGGATGGCAAATGGACCGGATTTACAAACCCTTATGGTTTAACAGATGCGGGTGCACTTGAAATAGATGATCTAGGGCAAATTTGGTGTGCTACCACAAATGCAAATGGGCTACTTGTTTACAACCCTGGAAGTTCTTTAACCACAAGTGCAGATGATAAATGGAAACAATATAAAGCAGGAACGGGTATTGGTAATTTACCCAGCAACCAAGTAAACTGCACTGCAAAAGATAAAAATGGATTTATATGGGTAGGTACTGATAGAGGCATTGGAATTATCCAGTGTACCGAAAATATTTTTACGCCAGCAGGTTGCGACGCACTATTACCTGTTGTGCAGCAAGACAGATTTGCAGGACTTTTATTTAAAGATGAAAATGTACAAACCATTGCCGTAGATGGTGCCGATAGAAAATGGGTGGGTACTAAAAATGGCCTTTGGCTTATTAGTGCTACCGGAGAAAAAGTTATTTATAGATTTTCAACAAACAATAGTCCTTTGCCCGGTAATGATGTTTCTAAAATTTCTATAGATCCCCTAACCGGCGAGGTTTTTATAGCTACAAATAGTGGACTTTGCAGTTTTAGAAGTACGGCTACAGAAGCAGTAAGTACGCAGCAAAAACTGCTTGTGTTTCCAAATCCAGTTCCGCCAGGATATAATGGCAGCATAGCTATTAGAGGCCTAACCAATAATGCACTCGTAAAAATTACCAACTTATATGGAGCGCTTGTATATCAAACAAGAGCACTAGGTGGACAAGCTATTTGGGATGGTAAAAATACAAATGGCCTAAAAGTAGCCAGTGGGGTTTACTTGGTTATATGCAGAGACGATAGTGGTACCGAAAAGATCGCAACAAAAATTACAATTGTTCAGGGTAGGTAAAATTACTTTTTTTGAAAGTCGTAAAATCTAGCCACTACAAATTTTAAAGTGCCTTGTTCTCCTGGTGCTACACGGTACATCAATCGGCGCATTTTACCAGTTGGTTGTTGAACACCGCTTGCATCTTTTTCATACAAAGGATAGGTACGCATTAAAACACCTTCTAAAAGCATATACTTATCTGCGCCTTTATAACCATCGCGTAACCTAGGATCATCGAGTATGTCTGGAAAAACGATAGGTGCTACCGATTTATTTTCTTGAGAACTAATAGCAATTACCGAACTTTTATTTAATGAGTCGGAACTCGAAACGTATAATAGTAAATCAGGAAAACCATCTTTATTTAAATCATCTACTTCTGTACCCAATAAAACGCCTTTCAATTCAAAACTAAAATCGCGCGCTTCACTTTCAAAACCAACCGGGTAAATGGTGATTGGATTTTTCTCAGAAGATTTATTGTAGCAGTTAATTCGAAAGCCAGCCTTACCCACTTTCATGGTGGTATCTATTCGACGACCCTGCGCCATTAATACAGTTGGGATAAGTGCTAGCGCAAAAAAGAGTGTACGAATAAGCATGAAACGCATACAAAAAAGTAGTTTAGACCACTAAATTAAATAAAATAATGGTAGTTACATATTTCTTCTATACTGACCTCCCACTTCATATAAAGCTTCGGTAATTTGACCCAAAGAACAATATTTGACAGCGTCCATTAGTGATTCAAATAGGTTTTCGCCAGCAATAGCTGCCTTTTTTAAGGCCGCAATTTTAACGGGCGCCACTTCTTCATTGCGTTTCCAAAAAGCATGTAAATTATCTATTTGCCTTTCCTTTTCGATCGTCGTAGAACGTATCACTTCGGTAGGTAAAATGGTAGGACTTCCTTTTTTATTTAAAAAACTATTCACGCCAACAATTGGGAGTTCTCCGGTATGTTTCAGCGTTTCGTAGTACATGCTCTCTTCCTGAATTTTATTACGCTGGTACATTCGTTCCATAGCACCTAGCACACCACCTCTTTCACTAATTTTTTCAAACTCAATTAATACTGCTTCTTCCACCAAATCTGTTAAGGCTTCAATGGCAAAACTACCCTGAATAAAGTTTTCTGTTTTAGCTGCACCCAGTTCTTTATTGATAATTAATTGAATGGCCATCGCTCTTCTCACACTTTCCTCGGTAGGGGTTGTAATGGCTTCATCGTAAGCGTTGGTGTGCAAACTATTACAGTTGTCATAGATTGCGTAAAGTGCTTGCAGCGTTGTTCTGATATCATTAAAATCAATTTCTTGCGCGTGCAAGCTTCTGCCACTTGTTTGAATATGGTATTTTAATTTTTGAGAACGCTCGTTTCCTTTGTATTTTAATTTGATGGCTTTGGCCCAAATTCTTCTGGCAACTCTACCAATTACACTGTACTCTGGGTCCATACCATTGCTAAAGAAGAATGATAAGTTAGGCGCAAAATCATCGATACGCATGCCCCTACTTAAATAATATTCAACATAGGTAAATCCATTGGCGAGTGTAAATGCAAGTTGTGTAATTGGATTGGCGCCGGCTTCTGCAATATGATAACCGCTAATACTTACACTGTAAAAATTTTGTACTTGATGCGTGATAAAATAAGATTGTACATCACCCATTAATTTAAGTGCAAACTCGGTAGAAAAAATACAAGTATTTTGAGCCTGGTCTTCCTTTAAAATATCTGCTTGCACCGTGCCACGGACACTTGACAGTGCTTGTGCTTTAATGGTTGCATACACATCAGCAGGTAGTACTTCGTCGCCACTTAATCCAAGTAATTGGAGACCTAGTCCATTATTACCTTCAGGAAGTGTATTGCCACTATCTGACACCGCATATTGAGGAGGTGCAGATGCACCATATTTATTTTGAAATGCTTTTTGAATAAGGTGCTGTGCATTATTTGATGCAACCCATTTTTCACATAATTGATCAATGGCGGCATGCATAAAAAAGGCCAAAATAATAGGAGCTGGACCATTAATGGTCATACTCACCGATGTTTTTGGATCACACAAATCAAAGCCACTGTATAATTTTTTAGCATCATCAATTGTGGCAATGTTTACGCCACTATTACCAATTTTTCCAAAAATATCCGGACGCGTTGCAGGGTCTTCTCCGTATAATGTAACACTATCAAACGCCGTTGATAACCGTATTGCGGGTTGATCTACAGAAACGTAGTGAAACCTTCTATTGGTTCTTTCCGGACAACCTTCACCAGCAAACATTCGGGTAGGATCTTCGCCTTCTCTTTTAAGTTCAAATACACCAGCCGTGTAAGGAAATTTTCCGGGCACGTTTTCTTGTAACTGCCATTTTAAAATACTGCCACTGTCTGTATAATTAGGCAGCATTACTTTTGCAATTTTACTACCACTCAGTGATGTTGTCGTAAGTGGAATAGAAATATTTTTATCCCTGATAGTATAGGTTAAAAAATCGGCGCTGTATTTTTCTACAACAGATGGCCAGTTTTCAATCAATGTTTTACAACTTGAATCTAGCGCGGCTACTATGTTTTCTTTTGCTTTTGCAACCTCACTAATAGCTGTATCATTTTTATGTGATTCAAGTATTTCTAGGGTGCCATTTAACTGATATAGCTTTGTTGCAAGTGCCACTTGCTCTAACACCCAAGTATCATAAGACCTATTACTCGCCGCTATTTCAGCCAGGTAGCGTACTTTATTAGCCGGAATAATAGGCGCTTGCTTTGCTACTTTTTTTAAGTCTTCCGAAACCGAATTAACGTTAGCCGTAGGAGTAAAAACGATGCCCGTTTTTGCTGCTACCGTTTCAAAAATTAAATCTACCAATTTATGAATTCCAGGATCATTAAACTGCGCAGCAATGGTGCCAACTACAGGTAGTGTTTCATCTGCGGCATCCCAGAGTTGATGGCTACGTTTGTACTGCTTTCGCACGTCATGAAGTGCATCTTTTGCACCAGATTTATCAAATTTGTTCATGCAAATAATATCTGCATAATCAATCATGTTTATTTTTTCTAGTTGTGATGCCGCTCCATATTCTGGCGTCATCGCATACATACTCACCGAACAATAATCGATAATGGAAGCGTCACTTTGTCCAACACCTGCAGATTCTAAAATGATAAAATCATACCCTGCTGCTTTACAAATATCAATTGCACCTGATACATGTTTACTTAACGCAACATTTTCTGACCTTGTGGCCATGCTACGCATATAAGCCCTAGGATGCGCTATGGCATTCATTCTTATGCGGTCGCCAAGTAATGCGCCGCCTGTTTTTTTCTTGGAAGGATCTACAGAAATAACAGCAATTGTTTTGCTTGGAAATAAATACAAATACCTTCTTACAATTTCATCTGTGATAGAACTCTTGCCTGCGCCACCTGTGCCCGTAATTCCTAAAACAGGAATTTGCGCAGTAGAAGCATTTATATTTATTTCATGGCTATCGTTGTTTTCTAAACGCGTGATGGCTCTTGCAACATTTCTAACATCGATGGGACCTCCTAGTGTAAAGGGCTTACTAAAATCTCCTTTGTCTTCAACTTCAAAGTCAGATAAAGTAATGAGTTCCTTAATCATGCCTTCAAGTCCCAAACGTCTTCCATCATCCGGCGAATAAATTTTTGTTATGCCGTATGCATGCAACTGTTCAATCTCTTCTGGTAAAATGGTACCACCACCACCACCAAATATTTTGATATGTCCATATCCATTTTCTACGAGCAAGTCACGCATGTAACTAAAGAACTCGATATGCCCACCCTGATAACTTGTTACAGCAATCGCTTGAGCATCTTCTTCAATGGCGCAGGAAACTATTTCTTGTGCTGTTCTGTTATGACCCAAATGAATAATTTCAGCACCCTGCGCTTGTAAAATTCGGCGCATAATATTGATAGAAGCATCGTGCCCATCAAATAAACTTGCTGCAGTTACAATTCTAATTTTGTGCTTGTTGGCATTGCTCATAGTTACATCCAATTCAGCCGCAAAAATAAGACATTAGAGGGTAAAATATTAACAATTGTTAGTTTTATAAATCGGGGGCTTTTTTGTAGCTTAAGGCATTAATTTGCATCTAAATAGACCCTATGCAGTTTACGGTATCAACAATTCAGGAAAGCGGTTATGAGGTAGTGGAACTTCAAGACCATGAGTCAGGCGCTCGCGTTCAACTTTACTCGTTTGGGGCACTTTTAAATGCCTTTACAATACCTACTAAAACCGGAACTATCAATAGCATTGATGGCTTTTCAAGTATTGCAGATGCTGTAGCGGGTGCTACTGCAGGATTTAAAAGTTCCAAGTTAAGCCCCTTTGTGTGCCGGCTTCAACATGGCAAGTACAGTTACCATCAAAAAGAATATACAATCAAAGGTTTTTATTTAGGCGACCACGCTATTCATGGACTCTTATTTAATGCACCATTCACAATTACAGATACAAAATCAACTGAATCTGAGGCATCAGTTATATTTAGCCATCATTACAAAGGAACTGACCCTGGCTATCCTTTTCCATTTACCCTACATGTTAAGTGGAAACTCACCAGTGGCAATACGCTGCAGGTATTTACTACGGCTACCAATAACCATAGTAGTACCATTCCTTTTTCGGATGGATGGCACCCTTATTTTAGCGTAGGCGACACCATTGATACAGCAACGCTTTCATTTACAACAAACAAGCAACTTGAATTTAGTGAAGACTTGTTGCCTACCGGAAATATCATTGAAGACAATAGATTTATAGAGGGGCAAAAAATGGAAGGCGTTTTTTTAGATAATTGTTTTTTGCTCGATCAGCATTCAGCAATGCAGCAGCAATGCACTTTAAAAAACGAAAAGGTTACTTTAACCATTACACCTGACAAACACTATCCTTACTTACAAATTTATACGCCACCGCACAGAAAAAGTATCGCTATAGAAAATTTGACAAGCGCCCCTGATAGTTTTAACAATGGTATTGGACTACTCATTATTGAACCAAATCATACGCTCGAATTTTCGACAACGTATATACTCAAAGCAAACGAATCCTTATAAATCAACTACAGCAGTGGTGCTAATTTCTACATTAACACCCCTTGGCAATCCTTTAACAGCAAAGGTTTCACGCGCAGGAGGCATCTCTGTAAAATAGCTTCCATACACTTCATTTACTTTTGCAAACAGTGACATGTCGCTTAGTAAAATGGTTGTTTTAACAATATGACTAAATGAAATTTTTGCTTCTGCTAAAATGGCTGCAATATTTTTCATCACTAAGTGCGTTTCTTCTTCAATACTTGTAGTCACTGTTTCGCCAGTTACTGGATCGAGTGCAATTTGACCACTAATAAAAATAAAACCATTGGCTTTAACAGCTTGGTTGTATGGACCAATTGGCGCAGGAGCCAAATTTGTTTGAATAATTTCTTTAGGCATCTTTTTATTTTAAAGTTTAAGCAAGTTGATGATTTTCTATGAGTTTGCCAACCTAAATTTGCAATTGAACCACAATCCAAGTTTAACCCCAATTACCATGGCAACATTTTTACTCATCTATACCGCAACGGCACACGCCAGTGTTTGCATGAGTAAAGACGGAGTGGTAATTGCCTGCCTAGAAACTACTGATCAAAAAAGTCATGCTAGTTTTATCCAACCGGCCATTGAAACCTTGTGCAAGCAAACTGGCATTGCATTAGATAGTATAGACGCAATTTCTATTAGCATAGGACCGGGCAGTTACACGGGTCTTCGTGTTGGTATGGCAACAGCTAAAGGGATTGCTTATGCACTAGGTAAGCCCCTGATAGGTATCAATACCCTTCAAATCATTGCTGCTGCTGCAAAACATAAATATCCCAACCTCGATTCAGCGATTTGTGCGCTTTTAGACGCCCGAAGAATGGAGGTTTTTACAGGTATTTATGCGCATAATTTAGAACCTTTAACACCCAGCACCGCACTCATTTTAGATCCTTTGTCTTTTAAAAACGAACTTGACAAAGAACCCATTTTATTTGCGGGAGACGGGGCCGAAAAATTTAAGGCCATTTGCGAGCATCCCAATGCGCATTTTGATACAAGTATCGCCTATGGCGCAGCAGATATGCTAGCATTAACCGAAAATGCCTTTACGTTAGCCGATTATTTAGACCTGGCCTACAGCGAACCGCTGTATATCAAAGCCTTTCATGATACCCGTAAAGCCTAATTTAATCTTACTTACGTTTTTTCCAAATTATAATTATTTATTATAAGTTATTTCTGCATTATCATTTTCTTAGTGTATCTTCACATTGCAATTAAGTTTATTAACCCCCCAATAACTCTTTATTGTCATGAGCAACTCATTACAATCAGTGGTTTTAAATAATGGAAAAGCACCAGTAAAAGTCGATTTTTTGCATGCAAAAAAAGCGGCTCTTATATTACGCTCCATTAACCACAAGCTTCGTCAACAAATCATCAAATTACTGGACGAAAGTCAGAAAATGACGGTTACCGAAATCTATGTAAAACTTAGACTCGAACAATCTGTAGCATCGCAACATTTAGCTATTTTAAGAAGAGCTGGTATTGTAGCAACTACAAGAGAAGGCAAGTTTATTTTTTATTCTGTCAACTACACGCGTTTAGCGGAAGTTGTAGGATTTGTGGAAACACTCGTAGGGTAGTATTTTTTATTTCATCATGTTTGTACAACAACTGTATACAGGCTGTATTTCAGAAGCAGCTTACTATATTGAAAGTAATGGCATTGCTGCAATCATAGATCCTTTACGGGACATCGATGCGTATCTGCAACTTGCTAAGCAAAGAAAGGCCACTATTCAATATATTTTTGAAACGCATTTCCATGCCGATTTTGTTTCTGGCCATTTAGATCTAGCTGCTGCAACCGGCGCTAGCATTATTTACGGGCCTAATACAGTTACAAAATTTGAAGTAACCGTAGCAAAAGACAATCAAGTTTTTCAAATAGGCAATGCTAGCATACAGGTATTACATACACCTGGCCATACACTTGAAAGTAGCTGTTACTTACTTAAAGATGAAACCGGAAAAGACCACGCAATTTTTACCGGTGATACACTTTTTGTTGGAGATGTAGGCAGGCCCGATCTTGCACAAAAGGATAACGAAATAACCATGGAAGAACTAGCGGGCATGCTTTACGATAGTTTGTATGAAAAAATTATACCCCTAGCAGATGATGTAATCGTTTATCCGGCACATGGTGCAGGAAGTAGCTGCGGCAAAAATTTAGGTTCTGAAACTTTTAGTACCATTGGCACGCAAAAGCAAACCAACTACGCATTACAACCACAAACAAAAGAAGATTTTATTATAGCAGTAACCGATGGGCTTGCTGCGCCACCTCAATATTTTCCCATCAATGCGAAAATAAATAAGGAAGGCTACGAGAGTTTAGATACCGTTTTAGCAAATGGCATGAAAGCATTATCCATTGCGGATTTCAAAGAACAAATAACAACATTTGAACCAATTATACTTGATACCAGAAATGCTACTGTGTTTACACAAGGTTTTGTTCCTGGATCTATAAGCATTGGACTTGAAGGTCGTTTTGCAGAATTTGCTGGAAGTATTTTACCATTTGATCAGGCCATACTACTTGTATGCGAACCTGGTACCGAAAAAGAATCTATTATTAGGCTTGCACGCGTTGGATTTGAAAACATCATTGGACATTTAGCAGGCGGTTTTAATGCTTGGGTAGACGCTAACGAAACACCTGATTTAATTATTGATGTAGAAGCCGACGAACTTGCTATGGATATTCCATTTGATCCCAATATGGTTATTGTGGATGTTAGAAAAACATCGGAGTTTGATCAAGGTCATATCAAAGAAGCATTGACCATTCCATTAGACGAATTAACGGACCCTGCTAGCATGGCTAATTTTGACGACAATCAAAATATTTATATTCATTGTGCTGGTGGATACAGAAGTGTAATCGCTTCATCTCTTATCAAAAGACAAGGGATTCATAATATCAGAAATGTGGTTGGAGGCTTTAAAGCCATTAGCGAGCTTTCAGATAAATTTGATATCGAAGAAACAGTACTTGCAGAAGAAGTGAAGTCTTAATCATGTAAATTTCATTACACCTTCTATCAAATCATAAGGTGCGCGTATTTTTCGGCCTCTTCGGTCCATTTCCATCTGCGATGACTCCATAAATAATTGGAAGGCCTTTTGCGAATAGCACCTTCAATTTTTTCAATGAGTAATTTGGTAAGCGCACCTTCTTTAAAATAATTAGGTGAGGTAGTAACAAGTTCTATTTCAGCTTTATAATAACCCCTCTTTACAGCATAAAAATCAACAAATACCACAGCTGCATTACTAGCGCGTGCACCTTTTTCTGGCCCTAATACAAAGGGTGCTGGCTTGGTAAAAAATTTAGCCCAAAACGCTCTATCCAACCTACCCGGATTTTGATCTGCAACAAGCGCAAGTGTGTACCTGTCATTTGCATACTTGTGAAAATTATTTCGAAACTCTGAAGCTGAAATTAAGATAGTGCCAAAACGGCTTCGCATTTTGAACATAATTTTATCAATCACTTTATTAGAAAGCGGCATGTATACGCCTATAAAAGGATACTTCGATTGCTTAGCAATGCCAAGATTTGCAAATTCCCAGCTAAAAAAATGACCAGCAATTAATTGTACGTTTTGCCCAGTGGCATATAAATTATTGAGGACTTCAATATTTATAGAAAACCTTTTGCTAAATTCTTTTGGGCTCATACTTATGAGCTTGATCGCTTCAATAAACGTATCTACAAACTGGTGGTAAAAAGCTTTTTCAATTTTTTTTCTTTCGGTGTCAGATTTTTCCGGAAAAGCAATGATTAAATTTTGACGCACTACTTTTTTTCGGTACCCAATAATATAATATAAGATGGCATAAATACCGTCCGATAAAATATACAATACCCTTAGTGGCAATAAAGAAATGAGATAAAATATGGCGTAAACAATTGGATACATATATTTCTAAATTATGCAGGATCAACCCATGCATCATGTGCTTTTAATAATAGTATGAGTTCATCCACTGCAATTTCACTATCTACATTTTTTTTGACAACTTCTTTACCCTTGTAGAGTGTGATTTTGCCTGGACCGCTTCCCACATAACCAAAATCAGCATCTGCCATTTCACCAGGACCATTTACAATACATCCCATGATGGCAATTTTAACGCCTTTTAAGTGGTTGGTGACAGATCTAATTTTTGCAGTTGTTTCTTGCAAATTAAATAAGGTTCTACCGCAACTAGGACAGGAAATATATTCTGTTTTTGATATTCTGGTACGCGTAGCTTGTAATATCGTAAATGCAGTAGCGTTGATAAATGCTTCTACACTAGAATTTGAATTGTAGTTTCTGCCGCTGGTGTCTTTAGAAGTATTGGCAATTTGCGCTGCATAACTTTTTGATGTTAAGCCAAAACAAAGTCCATCACCAAAGCCGTCCAATAAAAGCGCACCTGCTTCGGTGGCAAAATGTATCAGGTGTTCATCCGTTGTGTTCCAACCGCTATCAATGGTAATCACCACTGGATTGTTGATTTGTTTTTCCTGAAGTGCCATAAACATTCGGCGCATGGCAGGCATTGCATTTTTGTGTTTGCTGCTAAGGCATAATATAGCAGTTGGGTCATTTGCAACCGCTTCAAGGTGTGTAAAATCATTGATAGGTGTTTCGTCACTAAAACAATCCATCATCACAAAGTTTTGTTTTGGATGCTTTGCTGTTTCAGTAGCGTAACCTGCGATATCAAAAATAGGTATGTACTTATCGGTACTATTTTGAGTAGCCCAGGCCCCAGGATACACAATCACTTTTAAAGTGCCTGGCAATTCAAAATTAATAAGCTGATGACCTGTAAAAATATAATCAGCTGCTTGATCTCCAATATTCCATTTATCAGTTACCGCATCGTAAGTATAACCAATTGCTGTTAAATGCGCTGGTTCAATTTTTTCAATCTTGCTAAAATCCGCAATAACAATAGGCACTTGTGACGCGCCTACATTAGATACAGCTATACTGGGTCTACGTTTGTAAACAAATGGATCATAGGTAAGTTTTTGAACCGGCGGAATTGCTCCATTATTATTACTAGCCTCCTGCGTATACCTTTTCACAAGATCTCTACATACGGGAATCTCAAATTCAGGATCTTCTGTTAAGCTAACTCGAATGGTATCACCTATGCCATCTTCTAATAATGTACCAATACCAGCAGCACTTTTTACGCGACCATCTTCTCCATCACCCGCTTCTGTTACACCAAGATGCAAAGGATAACATTCATTGAATTCAAGTTGCATTTGCTGAATCAGCAAACGGTATGCCTGGACCATTACTTGTGGATTGCTGGCCTTCATGCTAAGTACAATGTTGTGGTAATCATTGGCCCTTGCAATACGTAAAAATTCCATGGCACTTTCCACCATACCCATGGGCGTATCGCCATATCTACTCATGATACGATCACTTAGTGAACCGTGGTTGGTGCCAATGCGCATAGCCGTTCCATGCTCTTTGCAAATAAGTACGAGTGGCGTAAACCTTTCTGTAATTCTTTCTATTTCTTCGGCATAATCTTGATCAGAATATTCGATTAGTTCAAACTTTTTCTTATCTACATAATTGCCTGGATTGATGCGAACTTTTTCAACAATACGCGCAGCAATTTCTGCGGCATTGGGTGTAAAATGAATATCAGCAACAATAGGTGTATCATATCCTCTTGCACGTAATTCATTTTTTATATTCAGTAAATTTTCTGCTTCTTTTTTGCTGGGTGCTGTAATTCTAACAAGTTCTGCACCTGCTTCAATACATCTGATGGTTTGTTCCACAGTTGCTGCTGTGTCAAGCGTATCGGTGGTGGTCATGGTTTGCACACGTATAGGATGACCATTACCAATTTTGAGATGACCAATGGTCACTTCTCTAGTTTTAAGACGACTTGTTTGTGTTAAAGAATTACAGTATTGTTGCATCATAAGATTTTTACAGCAGGTTATCTTTTTCCCTCAAAAAAACCTTGCTCTTTTAATATGGCATTCAGTACAGAGAGTCTAGCATTTTTTAGGTCTACTGTGGCTGGTCCTTCGATTTGTAAAACAAAAAAGTAAGGGTGTTTGTTTTCTTCAATCCATCCTACTACCCATGCAATTCCTTGCCCATTTTTTTTATATCCAAGACCCGTTTTATAGCTTATAGCATATTGACTATTTGCTTTTTGAAGCATTACTTGTTTTACAATCTCTTGGGTGCGTTTTTGAAAAGGCAATTGACCAAAATATAATTTTTTCACAAGTCCAAGTTGTTCATCTGGCGTAACAAGTAAACTATTGTTGAGCCAAAAAGAATCGATGGCATTGCCTATTTTTTTATTGCCGTATTGCAAACTATCTAACCAGTGTTGCATGGTATCTTTTCCAATACTACGGGCAACTTCTCTAAAATATGGCACTAACGATTGTTTAAATGCTGTATCCATTCGGATAGGACCCATATTATCAATGGCGATTGTCATTTTTTCATCCACAATCCTACCCGTTTCAATTCCTACTAAAGCATTGACAATTTTAAAAGTAGATGCTGGTGTAAAACTTGAATCTTTAAATTGAGACAGGTTGTACATACTAAACTGCCCTGATGCATTGTTAAAAAGTGCAAAAGTTCCAGTTACACCAACGGCGTCAAAGTGCTTTTTAAACCCATTTTCTATCGTTACGTTATTAGGAGAACAAGCTTGCATGCTTACTGCAATTGCAACCAAGAAAACGGCAACACTATTAACACTATTCTTATAAAAATTCATGCAACTATTTTATTAAGGAAAACTATTCTTTTTCGATACTAATTAATTCTACATCAAATACAAGTAGTGACCCTGGTCCAATAGAAGGACTTGGAGAACTATCTCCATAGGCTAAGTCTGAAGGCACATATAATTTCCATTTGCTACCTACTGTCATAAGTTGTAAAGCTTCTTGCCAGCCTTTAATAACGCCATTTACAGGGAACACAACAGGTTCACCACGATCCATAGAACTATCAAAAATACTACCATCTAACAATGTGCCGTGGTAATGACATTTTACTTTATCTGTTAATTTTGGTTTGGTTGTATCTGTCCCAGCTTTAACTACTACATATTGTAGTCCTGAAGGGAGGCTAACAACGCCAGGTTTTTTTGCATTGGCAGCTAAAAATTCAACACCCGCTTTTTTAGCACCCGCCGATTTTTGTTCGTTTGCTTTTTGTACAAATTCACCAATACATTTATCCAACACAGTTTCCGGAAGTGCAGATGCCTTACCACTAAACACATCACCAATAGCGCGGTATAAATTAGGAAGGTTGATTGCATCAAAACCTTGTGCCTTTAAATTCTGACCAATACGAACACCAAGTGCATAACCAGCACTATCGGCACTATTTTTAAAAGTATTGACTGGCTTAACCGCAATTGTTGGCTTTGCTAATGTTTTTGTAGCAACTTTTGGAGCAGTTGCCGCTTTTTTAACCTGTGCATTGGCACCAAAAGAAGCAAGTAATAAAAAAATAAAAAGACGTTTCATGTATTGTTGTTTAAGTATCAAATGTAAATAAATTATTAGTCGTTTAGTAAAGCAGCTACTGCATTACTAGCAATAGCAAAATTAAAGCCAGCAAGCACTTCTTGCATCATTTTTTCAATTTTATCATTACACAAATTACCCATACTACCCTCGTGGGTGTGGTTTAGGTTGGTGCTATAACTAAAATTGCCATTTTCGATAGCCATACCCACTTGTTTATAGGCATCCCTAAATGGCACGCCTTGTAAAACGAGTTTGTTTACCTCTTCTACGCTAAACGCATATTTATACTTTTCGTCGAGAAGGATGGTTTCTTTTACCTGAATCGACTCAAACATCAATTGCGCCATTGCGAGACAGTCATGCAAGGTTTTAAAAGCAGGAAACAAATGCTCTTTCAGTAATTGTAAATCGCGGTGGTAACCAGAAGGTAAATTGGTAGTCATGAGCATTACTTCGTTGGGTAATGCTTTTATCCGGTTGCAATGTGAACGGATCAGTTCAAAAACATCCGGATTTTTCTTATGCGGCATGATGCTTGACCCGGTAGTAAGCTCTGCAGGGAAAGCTATAAAATCAAAATTTTGATTTAAATACAGGCAGGCATCCATGCTCATTTTTGCAAGTGTATCTGCAATATTTGCAAGTGCCATCGCTGTAATGCGCTCTGCTTTACCTCTTCCCATTTGCGCATATACCACATTGTAGTTTAAGTTTTCGAATCCAAGTAAAACCGTGGTTACGCTTCTGCTGATAGGAAAAGAAGATCCATAACCAGCAGCTGAACCAAGTGGATTTTTATTGACTACTTTATATGCACTTTGTAAAGTAATTAAATCGTCTACCAAACTTTCGGCATAAGCGCCAAACCAGAGTCCAAATGAAGATGGCATAGCAAGTTGCAAATGCGTGTAGCCTGGTAGTAAATGATTTTTATATTTTTCACTTTGTGATTGTAGTAATGTAAATAATGATTGCACACTACCTACAAGCTCCATGATTTCATGACGCAGGTATAATTTTAAATCCACTAATACTTGATCATTTCTACTTCTAGCACTATGAATTTTTTTACCGGCATCGCCAAGCTGCTCCGTTAATAAGAGTTCTACATAAGAATGAATATCTTCTACACCCGCTGGTAATACAAAGCCTGGTGCGATTACCTGCTTGTAAATATTTTTTAATGCAGCGTCAATTAGCTGCGCTTCTGAAGATTCTAATATACCTACCTGAGCAAGCATACGTACATGTGCTAGTGAGCCAAGCACATCAAAAGGCGCGAGCATTGCATCAAATGCCGGATCGTTTCCAACCGTAAAATTTTCTACAGCTGCTGCTACATTTGTATTTTTTTGCCAAAGTTTCATCGTTTCTATTTTTTACTCAGCTGTTATTTTTGTAGTAACACCTGATCTAACAATTCAATATATTTTTGTATACCCGTTTCTATTTCTTCAACATAAACAAATTCATCTGCGCTATGACTTCTTGCAGATTCACCAGGACCCATTTTTAAAGCAGGAAATGAAACAAGCGCTTTATCAGAAGTGGTTGGTGACCCGTAAGGTTTACTGCCAATAGCCATACCAGCTTTAACAAGCGGATGATCGAGCGCAATCGCCGAAGATTTAAGTCGCGTACTTCTTGGTGTTACAGTTACTGCTGGATTATTGATTTGCGATTGAATTTCTTCTAATATTTGCGCAAACGAATAACACTCATTCACACGCACGTCCACCACTAATGTACAACCCGGAGGTACAATATTATGCGCCTTGTTGGTAGTTTCTATAACAGTGACGGTTTGTTGTACCGGACCTAACAATTCAGAAGATTTTGAAAAAACATAATTTTTAAATACATCAATGACAGGTAGTGCTTGATAAATTGCATTGATACCTTCGCCTCTAGCCGCATGTCCTGCAACACCTGGCACCACTACATCTAACACCATTAAGCCGCGCTCTGCTACTGCTAATTGCATACGCGTAGGTTCACCAATAATGGCACAATCAATTACTGGTAAATGCGGCACCAAACTTTCGATACCATTTTTTCCAGAAATTTCTTCTTCGGCAGTCCCAGCATAAATGATGTTGTATGTAAGATTAGACGCGTTGTAATAATGTAAAAAAACATGCAGTAATGAAACAAGTGAAGCACCAGCGTCATTACTTCCTAGCCCAAACAATTTACCATCTTTAATGATAGGATTATAAGGGTCAAGCGTATAACCTGCATTAGGATTTACCGTATCGTGATGAGAATTTAAAAGTATGGTAGGCTTTGAAGGATCAAAGTTTTTATTAGCCGCCCAAACATTGTTAAGGTGTCTATGAGGCGTTACCCCATTTTGCCTTAAGTAATCAAATAAAATGAACGCAGTAGCGTCCTCCTCTTTACTAAAAGAAGGGGTTGCAATGAGCTTTTGTAATAAAGCGATTGCAGCAGCTGCGTAATTATGTTTATTTGTTTCCAAGTAGGTATTAATTTTTTTGAATGGTAGTGCCAGTTTTTCCAGCAATTAATTTTTCAATATCTAAAGCGTCTCCAATGATAACCCTATTTACGCCTTTTTGCAAAGCTTCAAAAGCGTTATCTAGTTTTGGAATCATCCCTTCATTTACCTGACCACTCGCTTTTAAACTAGTGTAATTTTCTGGATTAATTACCGGAATAACACTATCGTTATTTTGAATATCAGAAAGTACACCCTTTTTTTCAAAAGAGTATACCAAAGATACTTCGTACATACTGCTAACAGCAGTAGCAATAGCTTGTGCCATCGTATCGGCATTGGTGTTTAATAGCTGTCCAGCGCCATCGTGTGTTATGGGTGCTATTACAAGCGATAAGCCTGCTTCTAATAACTGAATAATTTTTGCCGAGTCTACTACGTCAATGTCGCCGACAAAACCATAATCGGTACTAGCGTTTATTCTTTTATGCGCTCTTATAATATTTGCATCTGCACCACAAATACCAAGTGCCTGTATATTTTTTGATTGAAGCGCTGCTACAATATTTTTATTGATGTATCCAGCATATACCATCGTTACAATTTTAAGCGTAGCAGCATCAGTGATTCTTCTACCATCTACCATTTGCTGTGGTATATTTAAATCGGCAGCCATTTTAGTGGCCAATTTGCCACCGCCATGAATTAAAATTTTCTTTCCTTCTACTGCCGCATAGGCGTTTAAAAAGGAAGCAAGATTTGCTTCATTGTCTATGATATTACCGCCAATTTTTATAATGGATATTTTTTCCACGCTTACTTGTTTGAATTTAATAAGGTGGATAATACCGCTTGTGCAGCCCAAACCCTATTACCTGCTTGTTTGGTAACAAGACTGCTTGCGCTATCTAATATTTCATCAGAGAGTTCTACATTTCTTCTTACGGGTAAACAGTGCATCACTTTTGCATTACTAGAATGCTTGAGTGAATTTGCCGTTAACATCCACGCAGGATCGGTGCAAAAAACTTTGCCATAATCTTCGTAAGAACTCCAGTTTTTTACATACACAAAATCGGCACCCTCAAGAGCAGCAGTTTGATCATGTGTGATAGTAGCGCCCTTGGTATATTTTTCTGAAAGTTCGTAACCCGCTGGATGCGTTACAACAACATCCGCAAAATTGGCAGCCGTTGCCCACTGTGCAAAGCTATTGGCCACACATTGTGGTAATGCTTTTACATGCGGAGCCCAGGTTAATACCACTTTTGGTTTTTTAATAAGCCCAGTTGCTGCAATAGACTCCTGTATGGTAATTAAATCCGTTAATGATTGAAGTGGATGCAGTGTCGCGCTTTCGAGGCTTACAACAGGCACACCCGCGTATTTAATAAACTGATTGATAATTTTTTCGGAGTAATCTTCATCTCTATTTTGTAAGCCTGGAAAAGTACGGATACATAAAATGTCAAAGTACTGACCTAAAATAGGCGCTGCATCTTTTACGTGTTCGACAGTAGTGCCGTTCATGATAGCCCCTTCTGCAAATTCTAAAGCCCAGCCTTCTTTGTCTACATTAAAAACAATGGCATCCATGCCTAAATTTTGCGCAGCTACTTGTGTACTAAGTCTTGTACGCAAACTAGGGTTTAAAAAAAGTAAACCTACGCGCTTATTAGCACCAAGGGCCTTATCCATTAATGGATGCTGCTTATATGCCAACCCTTTATTGATGAGTGCTTGTATGTCTGTAACGTCACCTACTTCGATAAATTTTTTCATAACAAAGATTGAATGGCTTTTTGAAGTCTATCTAAGAATATATCAATTTCCTCTTTTGTAATAGCCAAGGAAGGAAGTAGTCTGATTACGTTTGGTTTTGCTTCGCCAGTAAATACTTTAAACTCCTGGAGTAATATTTTTTTCAAATCTTTAATTTCATCAGCCACATCAAAACCAATCATGAGGCCCCTGCCTCTTACATTTTGTAGTTGTGGAATTTTTGAAAGTGCTTCCATTAAGTAAGCGCCATGACTAGCAGCACTCGCTAATAAATTTTCATTATCCATTACTTCTACTACTGCCAGTGCAGCAGCGCATGCCAAATGATTACCACCAAACGTGGTACCTAACATACCGTATTTTGGTGCAATATGGGGTGCAATTAAAATACCGCCAATGGGAAATCCATTGCCCATACCTTTTGCCATCGAATAAATATCGGCGTCTACGCCTGCAGCATCATGCGCAAAAAACTGTCCTGTTCTGCCATAACCACACTGCACACTATCCGCAATATATAAAGCGCCATGCTTGTCACATAAAGACCTGATACTTTGTAAAAAAGAATTTGATGCTACACGAATACCGCCAACACCTTGTATGCCTTCAATAATAACAGCTGCAATGGTGTCACCCTCTTTTTCAAAGCATGATTTTAACGCCTGCTCATCATTAAAAGGCAAGAAAATAATATTATCTGTTTCATTTACAGGTGCAATAATAGACGGGTTGTCTGTTGCCGCAACGGCAAGTGAAGTTCTTCCGTGGAAAGATTTTGTAAATGCAATAATTTTTTTACGTCCAGTAACAAAAGACGCAAGCTTTAAAGCGTTTTCGTTGGCTTCTGCACCACTATTGCATAAAAAAAGTTGAAAGTCTTGTTTACCACTTACCGTTCCTATTTTTTCTGCTAGCTTAGATTGAATAGGAATGATAACAGAGTTAGAATAAAAAGCAATTTGATGCAGTTGCGTTTCAATCGCTGATACCCAGTATGGATGCGTGTGACCAATACTTATAACAGCATGCCCACCATACATATCTAGGTACTCCGTTCCTTTTTCGTCCCACACATACGAGCCCGCAGCTTTTGTTATGGTGATATTATTAAGTGGATATACGTCAAATAGTTTCATGTCTAAAAAAAGTTTGCTTTAAATAAAAGACCCGTTGTTTCACCAAGTCCAAAAAGTAAATTCATATTTTGAACCGCCTGACCACTAGCTCCTTTTATTAAATTATCAATAGCGCTATGCACCACCAGTTTATTTCCCCTTTTTTCAATTTGCAATACGCATTTGTTGGTATTCACCACCTGCTTTAAATGTATAGCAGTATCTGATACAACTACAAATGGATGCGCCGCATAATAACCCGCATACATTTCCTGAACGGCTTCTAGCGGTATACTACAATCCATTACAGAGCTGGTATAAATACCTCTTGTGAAATCACCTCTCCATGGTACAAAATGCAAACCAGACCCTTCGCCGCTTGTACTAAGTGGCGCGTCTGATTGCAAATGATTGATGGATTGTATAATTTCAAAAACGTGCTGGTGATCGAGTGTTTTATAAGACTGAATATTATTGGCGCGCCAACTAAAATGAGAAGTAGCACTTAATGACTGCCCGGCACCGGTAGACCCTGTAATACCTGTTGTATAAATATCTTGCAAGAGGCCTGCTTTTGCAAGCGGTAATAATGCTAATTGAATAGCCGTTGCAAAACAGCCTGGGTTGGCAATGTTTTTTGCAGTGGTTATTTTTTCACGATTAAGTTCTGGTAAACCGTATACAAAAGTTCTATCTCCAATGGTTGCATTTGAGGCAAGTCTAAAATCTTGTGACAAATCAATGATGGAAACTGATGGGCTTATTCTTTGTTCTGCAAGTAATTTTTTTGCTTCGCCATGACCCACACACAAAAACAACACATCGATAGCATCAGAAAAAGAATTTGTAAATACTAAATCTGTATCGCCTACTAAATCTGTATGAACTGCAGATACGGGTTTACCCGCATTACTACTGCTATGTATAAATGCGATGTTTACCTGAGGGTGATGAATTAATATTCTGATAAGTTCGCCACCCGTGTAACCAGCACCACCTGCTATGCCAACATTTATTTTTTTCATGACTGGCTATTTTTGATGCTATGGTAAATAGATGTTTGGTTGCCAAATATTTTAGAGAATCCACGAACGTCTTCACCAGACCAGCCACTATTCATTTCTCCATATTTACCAAACTTGCTACTCATTAAATCAAATGCAGATTCAATCCCGGTTACTGTAAAGCGGTAAGGATGCAGTTGAACAAATACTGTGCCTGTTACATTTTCTTGGGCATTTTCTAAAAATGCTTCTATATCGCGCATGACAGGATCCATGATTTGACCTTCATGCAACCAGTTACCATAAAACTGCGCTAATTGATCTTTCCAATTTAATTGCCACTTGGTTAACACGTGTTTTTCTAGCGCATGATGCGCTTTTAAAATAACCATGGGTGCTGCTGCTTCAAAACCAACACGTCCTTTGATACCTATAATGGTATCGCCAACATGTATGTCTCTACCAATGCCGTAGGCACCTGCAATGGTTTGTAAATATTGAATGGCTTTTGTTGGATGATCAAAACGTTTGTCATTAATCATGGTTAAAGCCCCTTGTTCAAAATGCAAACTCACTTCTTCGCTACCAGATGCAGTTACTTGTGTTGGCCATGCAGATTCTGGCAACATGCCCTTAGACGTCAAGGTTTCTTTACCGCCAACACTGGTTCCCCAAAGCCCTTTATTAATCGAATAAGCAGCTTTTTCAAAGTTCATGTTAACGCCCTTAGATTTTAAATACGCAATTTCATCTTCTCTACTAAGCTGCATATCTCTAATAGGCGTAATAATGGTAACCCCAGGAATCATGATATGAAAAACCATATCAAAACGAACCTGATCATTACCAGCACCTGTGCTACCATGCACCACCGCGGTAGCATTCATCTTTTTGGCATGCTCCGCAATATGAAGTGCTTGACTGAGGCGCTCTGCACTCACGCTGAGTGGGTAGGTATTGTTTTTAAGTACATTGCCATAGATCAAATACTTGATAATGCTATCGTAGTATGACTTTACAGCATCTATAGTCGTATGTGTTTTTACGCCCAAATTATAAGCGTGAGCTTCAATATTTTTTAATTCCTCTTCCGAAAAACCGCCGGTGTTTACAATTACACTATGCACTTCATAGCCTTTTTCGTCTGTTAAATATTTAACGCAATAAGAAGTATCTAAACCGCCGCTAAATCCGAGTACCACTTTATCACCTGCCTTTACTTGATGTAATTCGCTTGCCATTTTATTATTTTTTTTCGATGGATGAATGCTTGCTTGTTTTCTTTTCTTTTTTTCTAAACCACTGCAACAAATTATTTTGTTTGAACTTCATAAAGCGCTCATAGAGTTTAGAGTTGCTTTTAAATTCTGCAGATGTTTCTTGCGTGGTATAATGATCCGCAGGATCATACAACATAGCCGTACACATACAGTTTTTACGCTCTTTACTTTGTAAAATTTCATAGTTCACGCAGCTTTTACAACCTGCCCAAAACTCTTCGTCGTCTGTTAACTCACTATAGGTAACAGGCTCGTAACCCAGGTCACTATTGATTTTCATCACTGCAAGACCCGTTGTCAATCCAAATATTTTTGCTGTTGGATAACGCTCCCTCGATAATTGAAAAATGGTTTGCTTAATTAATTTAGCAACGCCGCTTTTTCTGTGCGCAGGTGCTACAATGAGTCCACTATTCGCCACAAATGTTTCATGACCCCACACTTCGATATAACAAAACCCTACCCATGTACCATCCGGTTCAATAGCAATAACTGCTTTGCCCTCTTCCATTTTTTTAGCAACGTATTCGGGTGTTCTTTTGGCAATACCAGTACCCCTGGCTTTTGCAGAAGATTCCATTTCGTCTGTAATGGTTTGAGCATATGTAACGTCGCTAGCATTTGCTACGCGAACAATTATTTTTTGTTCCAACGCCTTCAATTAAAATTGTAGAAAAAGAAAATGAAAAATTAAACTGGGGATTTTTTCACTGATAGGGGCAAGTGCCAGTTGCTCGTCCTATCAGCATCCACGTCGCGATCTGACCACAAGCATAAACACAGAAATAGGACCCAAACAACTAGATGTTGATTGACATACCATGTTTCTATATTGAAAAGCTATTTTCACCAAAGGGTATTGTATAATTTTGAGGGTGTAAAAATAGGTTAGTTTGCAGTAAAATCAGGGGTTTTCCACAAAAAACATCAATTTTACTAACAGTTGTAAGCATGAAAAAAGGCTACCCGGTTTAGAAGTAGCCTTTTTTAAAAATCTATGATTGATTTTACATACCCCCACCTCTGAAGGTCCGCATCATATTGTTCATTTGACGTTCCGCACCTGGCATTTGCATCATTTTCATCATTGGATTTTGTGGTCCTTGTGTAGCTCCAAATTTGCGTAAATTATACGTAAAGCTAATCATGAAGTAGCGCTTTAAAACACGGGTTTGTAAATCTTGAATATAGTTACTTGTTACATTTCTAGAAATACTGATATTTTGATTTAACAAGTCAAATACATAGAACTTTAATTCGCCGGCTTTATTTTTTAGCATTTGCTTAGATAGGCTCGCATTCCAAAGTGGAATACTCGTATTAAATCCTTCACTTCTACCTGCATTGTATATGTAATCAAAGTCCGTAGATAATACCCAACCACTCTTTGAATAAATAGTTGCTTCGGTAGAAACCGTTTGACTAAAGAAGTCTCCATTTTGTTGAGGCTGTAATGTATATCTAGCCATTGTCAAATTAGAGTTTGAAGAGAAATTCATGTCAAACCCTTCTTTAATATTGGTTGTCCATGAAACCGTACCACCTAAATTGGTATTGCGTGTGAAATTACTAATACTATTTACCAGTGTTTGCGTTTGACTACGTGAAACGTTAGCCATTAAATTTAAATTACTTTTTGGCTTTTTAATAGGGAAACCATAATTAAAAAATCCGTTTACATTATAGGTTCCACTTAAGTTAACTGGCTTAATGGTTTGCACACCACCACCAGAAATAGTTGTTGAATTTTGTATATCGTTTTCAATAAAACTACCACTAAGGGTAGCAAAAATAATTTTTTGAGTGAAAATATCGAACGAGTTAAATAAGAATCTAAAGGAGTGTGAAAACTGTTGCTTTAGATTGGGATTACCGGTTCTGATAAGTAATGGATTACTATTGTCAATTACAGGCTGCAACTGGTCAGCACTTGGCTGTGACGTACGTCCATTGTAAAACATACGTAGGTTTTTGGACTTTGTAAAATCGTATCTAAAATTAGCAGATGGGAATAAATTTACAAAGTGTTGCTTTAAATTGACATTGGTACTAATGTTTTTACTTACTAGATCGCCAACCTGAAGACCAGATCCTACACTAAAATTATACTTTGCATTTTGAATACGATAATTCAATGTAAATCGATTAGCATTAAAAGTATTTTCAAAAATATTGCTCAAATTAGGAACTGCAATATCATAGTTGTCTGTTACTTTATTATAGCCATTTGTTGCTCTTCCGGAATTGTTAACATTACTAGAAATGTTATAGTTAAATTCTAGTTGTTTATTTTTTCCAATAGGCTCAGTGTATGATAAAGTAGCACTATTGTTTTTGCCATCGCGGTTGGTTGTATAAATTTGATCGAGTGTATCGGTATAGCTTCGTGATGGTAGGTTATACTGATTTTGTGACCAGTTACTTCCAGTCCCGTCATTGGTATTGTAACTGCTATTTAAGCCAATAGAATAGGTGCGGCCACGTTTTGCAAAACGGTGTCTAAACGTTGCTTCTAAACTTCCATTGATGCCCTGATTGTCTCGAGTAGAATTTACGCGTGAACTGTTAAGACTTGTAATTTTCCCACGTGTAGAACTTGTGGTTTGAAAAGTTTCTGAATGTGTATTTTGAAAACTAATATTAGGTCTAATGATTAGCGTATTACTCGTATCAAAATTTGTTTCGATATTAAAATTGATACGATGATTTTTATTATTGGTTACTGAACTTTGAACCTGCTTACTAAAAATAGAAGAGTCGGTACTGCCCGTAACTAAATTCTCTGTTAAACTGTTTTGATCTCTATTGGTTGTTTGGTCATTATAAAAATAACTTCCAGAGAATTGGGTTTTAGTACCCCAGTTGTCTTTGTAGTTTAATCCAGCTGCAAGTGTTTTTACGATACCGCCGCCGCCACCGGTTCCAAGCAGTCCGCCACCGCCGCCCATGGTTGCACCACCGCCGCCACCTCGACCACCGCCGCCGCCGCCAAATCCGCCGCCGCCCAGTGAACCAAGCATGTCTTGTACAGAAAAGTTTTGCTTATTTACGTTATTGGCCTGACCAGTAAATGTAATTTGTTGATCCCCATTAAATTTACTGATATTGATGTTGTTGTCATACAATGCATCGTCACTATTGGCGCCTGCACCAAGTGCTGCTCTACCAAAATAACCTTTACGTTTGTCTTTACGGGTTGTGATATTAATGGTTTTAACACGGTTACCATCATCAAATCCGGTAAATGCACTTTGATCACTTGCCGCATCAAATACTTGAATTTTGTCGATGATATCTGGAGGTAAATTTCTTGTTGCCATTTTAGGATCGTCACCAAAAAAGCGTTTGCCATCTACTAGCACACGTTGCACGGTTTCACCTTGCGCTTTGATTCCACCATCTTTATCAACTTGAATCCCTGGTATTTTTTTAAGTAAATCTTCGGCAACAGCATTGGGTTTTGTTTTAAACGCAGACGCTGTAAATTCGACGGTATCTTTTTTCATTTGAACCGGCGACTGTGTTACAGTTACATTGCCTAAATCATTGGCAGCTGTTTGTAAATATATTTTCCCTAAATCAACACTGCTATTTTTTGCAGAAAAAGTAATTTTTTTAGAAAATGGTTCGTAACCCTGAAATTTTACTTGAACAAGCATTTCACCAAAAGGTGCATTGTTGATGATAAAACTACCATCTGTTTTAGCAAGTGTAAAAACTTCCAGTGATGAATCACTAGCCGCTAATACAACAATGGATGCGTCTTTTAAGGATTGCTTATTTAAAGAATCAATTAAAATTCCTTTTACGGTTGCTACAGATTGAGCGCTCGCAAAAGAAACTAAAAATACAAGGGAAAGTAACGAGAGTAATTTTTTCATAAAAAGGTGCTAATTAGGCAGTGCAAAGTTAATCTATAATGCTAGACAGATATTGTTTAATAAAGTTTAAAGGCAAGGTAGCAGGATAATAGGACGCAGACATTGAATATCGGTGAGCCCCTTTTTAATAAGGATAAAGTTTGTTAATTTTGTAAAACGTTTTGAAAAACAAAATATTGTAACAAAATAAAACAATACATCATGTTCACCGGTATAAAACACAGATTCGCCCAATTAATCGTCTTAAGTGTAGTTATTGCAAGTTGTAATAACACAGAAGCTCCAAAACAGGAAGTGACTGATACTTCAGCTCAAGCAAATATGGAGGCCCCAGCGACAAGTTTTCCAGTATCCATGGTGAACAACAAAAAGGATCCTACCTGTGGCATGCCAGTTACGGCAGGCATTTCAGATACAGCACATTATAAAGACAAAGTGATTGGATTTTGCTCTTCCGGTTGTAAAGACGAGTTTAAACTAGCACCTGAAGCAAATATTGCTGCTGCAGAAATCCAGTAAACTTAGCTAAACAAATATTCAACGTCTTCACGAGTAAGGCTCTTCACAAAGCCTTCATCGTCGGTGATGAGTTCACGAGCCAAACTGCGTTTGCGGTCTTGGAGTTTTAATATTTTGTCTTCAACGGTATCGGTACAAATCATCCGGTACGCAAAAATGTTTTTGGTTTGACCAATACGGTGGGTTCGGTCAATGGCTTGTTGCTCTACTGCAGGGTTCCACCAAGGGTCTACAATGTATACATAATCGGCGGCCGTTAGGTTTAAACCTACGCCACCCGCTTTGAGTGAAATTAAAAACACACGACAAGTTTCGTCATTTTGAAAACGCTGAATGGCACGTTCTCTTTCTAGTACGGTACTGCTACCATCAAAATATTCATAATCTACACCAAGCTCTGTGAGTCGCTCTTTAATAAGCGCAAGCATCCCTAAAAATTGAGAGAATACAAGCGCTTTGTGGTTGCTAATATTTTCTGTGATTTCTCTACCAATTTCTTCTAGCTTAACAGATACGTTCGGAAACTTTTCTTCGTCCTTAATAATGGAGGGACTATCACAAATTTGACGCAGCTTCATGAGGCCTTGTAAAATGGTTAACTGTGATTTTTGAATGCCTTGGTTATCTACAACACCTAAAATTTTATCGCGGTAATCGTTTCGGAATGCTTCATAAATTTTACGCTGCTCGTCACCCATTTCGCAAAACAATACCATTTCTTGTTTTTCTGGTAAGTCTTTGGCCACCTGCTCTTTGGTACGCCTTAACATAAATGGATACAAGAGTTTGCGCAAGTGATCTTTTTGTTCTTTTTCACCAAACTTATCGATAGGTATAGAAAATTCTTGTTTGAAAAACTCAACGCTTCCTAGCATACCAGGATTCAAAAAGTTCATTTGCGCGTATATATCAAATGTATTGTTTTGAAGTGGCGTACCACTCAAACAAAGTCTATTGGTTGCTTTTAATAAGCCAGCTGCTTTAGTTACTTTACTATTTGGATTTTTTATCGCTTGGCTTTCATCAAGTACTACATAATCAAAAGCTACTTCAACAAATTGTTTGATGTCGCTACGTAGTGTTCCGTAAGTAGTGATAATAACATCAGCCTCATTTGCAGCAAGTGCATCGCGAGAACGTCCAGCACCATGGTGAACATAAAAACTTATGTTTGGCGTGAATTTTCCAATTTCATTTTGCCAGTTGTACATCAGCGTTGTAGGACAAACCACAAGGGCTTTTAAAGTACCTTCTTCCGATTTTAAATGATGTAAAAAACTGAGGGCTTGTATGGTTTTACCAAGACCCATGTCATCTGCTAAGATACCACCCCAGCGTACTTCTCGTAGGTAATTGAGCCACTGAAAACCACTTTCTTGATATGGACGCAATACTTCTTTTAAATGTTTAGGTGCAGGCACATCTTTAATGGAATGATTTTCTTTAAGGCGCTCATATTTTTCTTCTAACTGAAAAAATAATTCTTCTTCGTCGCGTTGTAAGTAAAGCTCTTCAATAACACTAAAATGGTATTTGCTTAACTTGATATTTTCTGAACGGCCTTCGCCCACTCTAAACAACAACGAATACTTTTTAATCCACTCTTCAGGCAAAATGCCAAGGGTCCCATCTTGTAATGGTACAAATTGTTGTTTGCTCGCAAGCGCTTTTTTAACGTCTTCGACGCTTACTTTTTGCTCTCCAAAATGTATTTCAACTTTAGCATCAAACCAATCGGTATTGCTGCTGATAAATATTTTGGTAGAAGGCTTTGCTGTATTGAATCTGAAATTTTTAAGTGCTTCAAATCCAAAAACAGGAATACTCATGTCTTTGACAGCGTCTACAAATAAAAAGAACCAGTTGTTCTTTAAAACTTCTGCTCCTTTTAAAGCTAGCAAATCACTTTGCTCAGGTCTTACAAAACCAGAATGCAAAGATTCTATTTTTGAAATGATACGGGCTTCCGTTTCTAGATTGCGTTGTATCATTAAAATTTTATCGGAAAGCGGAACAATAATTTTTTCTTTATCGATCGCGCGCACTTCAAAACCTTGGTAAGAAAATACGGGCTGAAATAATAAATAATCGCCACGCTCTTTAAGATGAATGCTTACTTCTGGTGTAATATTATTAAGCTCCTCTTTTTCTACATTGCCAAAATGAATATGGTACATTTTAGAAAGCGGCAATACAAAAGTTTGTAATTTTTCGGCCCACTCTTCTTTTCTGATTACAATTTTACCGCTTGGCAAAAAAGACTCCATCATTAAAATGTCTTCCGATTTTTTCCAGGTAAAATACTGCTGATGGTATTTAAAAAGTAATGGGCTGGTGCATTCGTTTTCTGAAACATTCACATCTGCGAGCGGCAGTTTTACGCGGCACTCAATTTCGTAAGCGCCTTTTGCATATTGGATTTCAAAGTAGGGTGCTATAAAATTACACACCAGCTCTGCAGACTCTAAATTAGCCGTTACAAACTGCTTTTTTTCTGGTAAGGTATATACCAGGAGACTTTCGCCACAGTGCTCAAATAATTTTTTAATTTTTGGATGCAGGTATTCATTAATCAGCGTCTTGGTTTCTTCAGGGAGCTGATCATTGTGCTGTTGCACTATGTTTTCCCAGATACCACTAAATGGTGAATTGCGGTCTAGATACCTACTTACTTCGGAAGGCATTAATTTTCTGAGCTGCTGCACGAGTGATTTATCCTGCTCATCTAGCATTTCTGTATTAATAAACCTTGCCAGGTCTTGCTTTTCAACTTTACCTAAAAAACGTTGCTGGTCTTCGTCCACTTCACCCTCTACAATATCAAACTGCGTAAATGGATATTGAATACTGCTCGTAGAAATAACAAGTCCTAATTTTTGAAAAGTTTTTCCCTTTACTGTAGGTAAAGTTTCTTCCTTCTTTTCTGATTCTTTTTCTAAAGGAATAAAGTCCGGCTTTTTAGGCGCGATAGATATGGCTTCATTGCCTAAAGGAAGAGCCACTCTTTTAATGGTCGTATCTAATACACGTAAAAAAGGTTTACCAGCGGTGTAGGTAAATTCAAATTTATTTGTAAGGTCATCTGACAAAGAATAACCGTAGAGTGCTAATAATTTATTTTTTTCTTTATCCCAGTTTCTAATGGTATCAAAATAACCTGGGCCAAACTTATTGAGTAGTTGTAAAAAAATTATGTTTTTATGTACGCAAAGTGGATGTTCTGTTTCAGATCCACAGTTACAAGAAGTGTCAAAATTACGCTCTTCATTTTTTTGAATGAGTAACTGATAGGTGTGTCCTTCATATACCAAAGAGGCTGAAACCCGCTCCTCCTTTGCTTCTAGGATAGTTGCCGAACCTGTGCGCAAAAAATCACTGGCGTCTTCAAAACTAGTTTGATCAGAAAGCATTTTAATTTGCTTGAGCTCCAATTGTTTCATTTTAACAACCGTATGCTTTTGATCATAGGCCGCTTCGTAATTACCTAATTGATTGCGGTCTAGTAAATCTTGCAAATGAAATAAGGCGCCCGCTTTGTGTCTACAAATTTCTGATAAGTTGTAAGGGCATGCGCAACGAACCGATAAAAATTTAGGATTCTTGAATTGAGAAACACTTACTTTATAAAAAGTAGCATACCCGTCATCCTTAACACGGAAATTGACATTACCCATGAGGTCGTCATACTCGAGCAATTCTACATTACCCAACGCATGAATTTTCTTGCCTCTTCTGATTACCTCTTCGGTACCGTTATTATAAATATGTTTGACCAAGTAAGGTAGCGCCATAGTGCTGTTCTAAATTGCACCCTGTTTAAAAAGGGCAATTTGCGAAAGTACGAAAAAGCTGCTAATTGGCGCGTACTAAATCTCCGTTTTTGTAGATCGGAAGCACCGGAGCCACGTCTGTGGTAACACAGTAGGTTAGGTCTGCTTCTAGCCCATAAGATGCCAAACGGTGCCAATGTGTGGTTTTTTGGATAAACTGCGTAATATCCGCCTTATGCAAATTGTATAAATCATTTGCCATAAGTGAACTATCGCAGTGGATGGTAAAGTGGTCTTTAATTTGCTCGATCACAGCACCCGCAAATAAGGCGTCTTCGATATTAACGCGGTCTTTCCATGCAGAGCAACCTAGTACAACCGGCTTGTTTTGCGCAATCAAATGGGCACAAACTGCCGATAAATTAGGAAATGAACCCGTAATAATTTGATCCGCACCATTGTTAAGGGACATGTGCAAAAGCTTGGTACCATTGGTTGTTGTAAGAACCAGTGTTTTGCCTTCTATAAAACTACGTGGATATTCGGCAGGTGAATTACCATAAGAAAGTCCTTCAATAATTTTTCCATCTCGCTCCCCGGCAGTAATACCACCAGTTGCTTTACCTACTTCGATGCACTTGTTTACATTGTCTACAGGAATGATACGATCAGCACCATTGTATAGAGCTGTAGCAATAGTAGAAGTTGCCCTAAATACGTCAATAACAAGAACAATGCAATCGCTGACATCGTATAGTTCTAACAATTTGGGTGATAATATGGTATGTAAATGTGGTTTGGACTGATTCATGAGGCTGCAAATATAAAGCCAAATGAATGAAAATAAAAAGGCCAGTGCATTTGCACTGGCCATAAAAAAGAACAGAGGGGCTATCCTTTTTTTGTAAGTATTAAAAGTTCGTTGGCGTGCACTTCGGTGACGTACTTTTTTACGCCGTTTTTATCGGTGTAATTTCTATTAACGAGTTTGCCATCGATGGCTACTTCGATACCTTTTACTAAATATTTTTCGGCGATTTCGGCTAGTTTGCCCCAGGCTACAACGGAGTGCCACTGTGTTTCGGTTACTTTTTCACCGTTGGCGTCTTTGTAAATTTCGTTGGTGGCTAAATTGAGGTTGGCTACTTTGCGACCCCCTTCGAAGTTGGTGATTTCGGGCGTTTGACCTAAGTGTCCAATAAGCTGGACTTTGTTTTTAATTGCATTCATAATTAAGTGTTTTCATATTTGCGATAAACAAATAGAAACATTAATTACACAGATGCAAACGCGTCTGTAAGATTCGAGTATAAATTCTAATAACTAGAAAGCATTATTACGCAAAAGGGAACTTTACCACTTTTGCTTTTACCGGTGTATTTCTGATATCTATATAAATTTCAGAACCTACCGCAGCGTGTGCAGAAGCCACGTAACCCAGTCCCACAGCCTTTTGTAGGCTTGGCGCTTGCGTACCGCTGGTAACTTTACCAATGGTTTCGCCCGCTTCATTTTTAATGATATAATCGTGTCTTGGAATACCTCTATCAATCATTTCAAAACCTACTAATTTTTTAGTAACACCCGCAGATTTTTGCTGTTCAAAAAATGATTTATTGGTAAAATCTTTGGTGAATTTTGTAATCCAACCAAGACCCGCTTCTAGTGGAGAAGTTGTATCGTCAATATCATTTCCGTATAAACAAAAACCTTTTTCTAAACGGAGCGTATCACGTGCACCAAGTCCAATAGGCTTGAGTCCTTGTGGCGTTCCAATTTCAAAAATTGTATTCCATATTTTTTCTGCAGCACCATCACTATCTTCAAAATAAATTTCTACGCCGCCAGATCCCGTATATCCAGTTGCACTTACCAGTACATTTTCTACGCCTGCAAAAACACCTTTTGTAAATGTATAATAAGGCAGATTTAAAATATCCATCTCCGTAAGTGGCTGTAATATTTTTGTAGCGTTTGGACCTTGAATAGCAAGCAAACAAGTTTTGTCGCTAATGTTTTGCATTTCTACACCCGATGTATTTTTTGAAACAATCCAGTTCCAATCTTTCTCAATATTAGATGCGTTTACAACCAACATATACACTTTGTTGGCTTCTACACAATACACCAGTAAATCATCTACAATACCACCGTTTTCGTTGGGAAGGCAACTATACTGTGCATGTCCGTTTGTTAGTACCGAAGCATCGTTAGAGGTAACGCGCTGGATAAGGTCTAATGCACCTTCTCCTTTTAAAATAAACTCCCCCATATGACTTACGTCAAACACACCAGCATTGTTTCTTACAGCAGCATGCTCATCATTGATGCCTGAATAACTAATAGGCATGTTATAACCAGCAAATTCAGCCATTTTTGCGCCAAGTGCGAGGTGCTTATGGGTAAACGGAGTATTTTTCATAGCAGTATTTTATATTGCCTGCAAAAATAAGGGGTTTATCCATATTCCATGCGAATAATTGGTTAAGACTGAAACCGAGAAACCAATAGTTTGATCGCATCAAATCCAAAAGCAATTGCTTTTACGGTATCTGAAACAGTCGCTTCATTTTTTGTTGAATTTCGTTTGATGGTATCGCCTTTTTTGTCCAACTGTTTTTTAATCTCGTCCGCTTCTTTTTGCTTTTGTTCCCAGGTTTTCTTTAAATCGTTTTCGATTTTTTCACTTTCGCGTTTTAATTCATCTAAACGGTTTTTTAACGCCTCAGGATCTTCACTATCATCATCACTTAGTTGCCCTTTTACTCTTTCTAAACCCGTTGGCGTCATGATGTATTCTACGTCATAGTCATAATCAAATGCATCTGCATCGTTGTACCAATCTGAATTATCACCATCAAATGCAAAATCAATATTAGGGCCTGTTTGAGAGCGGAACCCTTTTTTATTAACGCTCACTTTTACTTGCTCCCATGCTCTATTGGTAATTTTAAAACGCTTACCTACCGGAACTGCAAGTGTCATGATAACATGCTGGTTTCTAAATTTATCAGTTTTATTAATCGCAATGCCTTTGTCTAAAAACAAACTGCTGTCTTCTTGATTGAGGTCAAAATTAATTTTGCTTGCAAGACGTTCTGCTTCCGCTACTGTTTTACCATTACTAATACGTACATATTTAACTTCAAAACTATCAGACGCTGCTTTTACAATGCGTATGCGTAAATTTCTTACATACACGGTATCGCTATCAAAGAAATTAAACGGCTCAAGCTTTAGCCAATAATGGTTATAGTATTTGAGTTTTTGTTGTGCACTTATTTCTAAATAATTCACCTTCGCGTTTGCAAGTTTATATACTTCTTCTTGAGGTTCATTTTGTTTAGAAAAACTTTTGGTAAGGGTTGCAAAAAAGAGTGGAATAAATACCCAACTTAATGCCCATAATGACCAAAAACCTCCACGCACCCACATATTTGCTTTTTTAATACCCGCAATTTTTCTGATAATAGCGGTAACAATTCCAATAACTGGTACCCAGATAAAAAATACAATGATTGCATAGGCATACCAGTTGTGTGCGCCATCTTCTAAAATAAATCGGCGTAATGGAAGTAAGCCGGTGGTTGCAATACCTATCCCAAATAAAGCCGCTAATATTGAAATGGTAATAATCCCTAAAATAAAATATACAAAGGCCTTAAATAAAATGGTAATGCTACGACCTGCAAAATGCAAGCAACCTCCGCGCTGCGCAGGCTCTGGCACTGCATTTGAACTAGTCGTAGTTGTTTGAGACTCATTTTTTTGAGTCTTATTGTACATATTAGAACCCCAGCTTTGAGCTCTTTTGCCAAAACCTTCCATATCGGTTTGGATGGTATTTTTAATACTATTGATATCTACCTTTTCGCCACGCATTTCTAATTTATCGGCAGTGGTTCTAGCTTCTGGAAGCACCAACCAGAGTATAATGTATACAAAGACGGCGCTAGGGCTAAATGTTAATTCAATAAAATTAGGGAAGTCATCAAATTCCCAAAATTGAAACAAATGAAAATGATTCCAATTTAATACGAGTAGTATACTAGGCACTAAAAATAAAAGTCGAATGTATCTAACTCTGATATCAAAATATTTAGACAAGCCAGCACAAACACCACCAATCACTTTAGCATCAATGTCTCTAAACAATCTTTTTCGTGCACCACCAATTTGAGTAGTTGAAGTATTTGGAACTGCAATCCATAAAAGTACATATGCAAAAAGTGAAATACCAAATAACAGTACCCATAATACGCGCACAAGTAGTGGATCTAATTTTAAATAATTAGCAATACCCGCACACACACCACCAATCACTTTGTTTTGCTCATCACGATATAATCTTCTTTGCGGATCGTTACCATTGTCTGAAAACTGCTCCTGCTTTGCGTTTGAGCTACTAGCACTAGCGCTTGCTTCAAAGCCATCCTGTGCTTCAAAATCGGCGGGACGACCAATACTTTCAATTATTAAACGCATGTCATCTTCAGTTATACATACGGCGCCTTTTTTTAAACGGTCGTCACAAAGTTCTGCAATTCGGCATTCGATGTCGTTGATGATTTCATCTCGGCCTTCTTCGGCGTCAAAATATTGACGTAAACTTTCTATGTATTGTTTTAATGTTTCGTAAGACGCTTCCTCAATAGGTAGGATACGACCTTGGAAATTTATGTTGATTACTTTTTTCATGGATCAAAAATTTAAAGCGGTTACGCTTCTGTGTTAGGAGTTGGTGGTTGTGTTAATAATGAAACGGCATTTGCCATATCGTTCCAAGTTTGTAATAAAACAGAAAAAGCTTCTTTGCCCGCATCTGTCATTACAAAATATTTACGTGGTGGTCCACTCACACTTTCTACCCATCTGTAATTTAATAAACCGGCATTTTTGAGCCTGGTTAGTAGTGGGTACAAAGTCCCTTCTAGAATATGCAAATTGGCTGTTTTCATTTGGTCAATAATATCACTCGGATATACTTCACCTCTATTAATGATAGACAGGATGCAAAATTCTAAAACCCCTTTCCGCATTTGCGATTGTGTGTTTTGAATATCCATTGCTGTTAATTGAAACACAAAGATGGGCATTTATTTAGTACTATGCAAAACATAGTACTAAATATTTTTGAAACGAAGTGGCGAAAAATATCCAAATAACTGAAAATCAATTATTTGGATAAATAAATTTTTTTTAAATAAAATTCTAAATCGCCGTCAGTTCGTACAAATCGACCGAAATCTACCCTTAAATCACCACTAGTTCGTAAAAATCGTCTGGTTGTAGGTAGGTATTGGCAAGTCTTTGCAGCTCCTGAGGGGTCACCGATTTGATGGTTTCGATGCTCTTATAAAAGTGGTTTTCGTCCAGCCCGTTTAGTACATAGTTTTTCCAGCGGCCTATCAGTTGGAAAGGACCATCCAAATCTCCTAGCAAAGAGCCAATCATATAATTACGCACCAAATTCAGTTCTTCCATATCCACTAACTCATTACGGAGTAGCTCCATTTCTTTTATTACTTCTGTAATAGTAGCCGCGCAAACATCACGGCCGGCTTCGGTACTAATCATCCACGCACTAGCGTGCACATGGTTTTGAAAATAGCTATGGATGCCATAGGTATATCCTTTGTCTTCTCTAATATTACTCATGAGTCGAGATCCAAAAAATCCACCAAAGAGTGTATTAAGTACATGCGCTTTTTGAAAATCAGGATGGTGTCTATTTGGAAAAGGTCTGGCCATTCTAATTGCACCTTGCACACCATTTTCATCATTTATAATTTCCACCTTTTTTTGTGCTGCTGTTACAATAGGATGCTCCACCACCAGGGGTGTATCTGCGTGCAAAGGCAGTGTACCAAAGGCTTTGTTAAGCATCGATTGATAACCAGTTGGCATTTTTCCAGCTACAAAAATTTTACAAGAGCCGTTTAAATAATACTGTTTGTAAAACGCTTTTAATAAATCCGTGTTTAGAGCGTCATAATCTTCAGCATTAGAATACGTACCGTATGGATGATTGATTCCAAATAAATATTCATCAATTAAACGGTTAGCGATAAAATCACATTTTTGCAAATTAACCGACAAACGCTGTTTTTGATTTTGAATATAGATGGCTAATTCTTCTTCAGGAAAAATACTGGTTTCAATAATTTCACACACCACCGGAAGTAAGGTTTCCAAATGTTTACTTAAACAGTGTAGCGTAATACTAGCCGTTTCATTGTAGCAACTTCTATTTAAATACGCCCCATGAAATTCAAAAAAATCATTGATTTGATATGCCGTTTTAGACGTCGTGCCGTTTTTGATTAAAAAATTAGTGGTAGCGGCCACCATGGGCTGCTTATCATACCAATTACCAGCGTCAAATACCCATTCAACCATCACCACATCCTGTGCTCCAGCGTTCATGGCATACACCGGCACTTTATTGTCCAGTGTAAACCGGTCACAATTTTTTAATTGCAAGTCAAAATGAACCGCCTCTTCTATCGTTGGAATTATTTTTCTATCTAACATGTCATTTTTTATTGAGCGTGATACAAGAGTGTATTTGAATTATTATTATCAAAAATTGAATTGGCGTATGCATGAATATCGTCAATACCAATGGCTTGGTATTTTTGAAATTCGGTATTCATCATATCCGCATCACCAAGTAATTCGTAAAGTGCAATACTACTGGCTCTACTCATCACACTCATGTCTTCAAAAGCAATCACGCTCTCTGTTCTATTAATTACTTTTTGTAATTCTTTTGCTTCAATTTTTGTAGCTTTTAATTTTTCTATTTCTTCGTCTACAGCCTTCATTGCATTTTCCATAGAAACACCTTTTACAAGTTTTCCATCTACCGCAACAAGACCCGCATCTAAACTTCCAAAATGATAACAATCGATGCTAGAAAAATATTGTTTTTCTTTTACCAGTGTCTGATACAACCTAGACGCAGCGCCACCTCCCAGTATTTCAGTTAGTAAATCGGCGGCATAGTAACCAGGCGATAACCTGGCGTCCATATGCCATGTTTTTACAAATGCATCAAGAGGCACATTGGCTTCAACTTCTAATTTTCTTGCTTCGGTTTGTACAGGTTCTATAGGTAATTGACGATCATATTTTGTGCCCATATCGATAGGACCAAACCATTTTGCTGCCAACCTTTTTACCTGCTCTAGTTTTACATTTCCAGCCACTACTAAAATGGCATTAACAGGACGGTAATGTTTGAAAAAGAAATTTTTAACATCATCTATTTTTGCATTTTCTACATGCGATAGTTCCTTACCAATGGTCATCCATCTATAGGGATGCACTGTGTAAGCGAGGGTGCGCATTTTATGCCATACGTCACCGTAGGGCTTATTGATATAGTGTTCTTTAAATTCTTCACACACCACTTTACGCTGTGTTGCTAAACTTTTTTCGCTAAAGGCTAAGCTTAACATACGGTCACTCTCTAACCAAAAAGCGGTTTCAATATTTTGAGCCGGTAGCTGGCAATAATAATTGGTTAAATCGTTGGTAGTATAGGCATTGTTTTCGCCACCCGCGCGTTGAAGGGGCTCGTCATAATCTTTAATGTTTACGCTGCCGCCAAACATGAGGTGCTCAAATAAATGCGCAAAGCCTGTTTGGGCCGGATTCTCGTCTCTAGCCCCTACATCATACATCACATTTACCACAGCCATGGGAGTTGAGGGGTCTTCGTGAACCAAAACCCTTAATCCGTTGTCTAATACAAAGCGATCGAATTGAATCATAATACTTAAAATAGACTGCAAAAGTACAAACAACGCTGTTAGCTATTTTTAAAACTTGAACTATTCGGTAGTACCTTTGTACCCATTATTTAAAATAAGCAAACATGCAATTAGCAGATTTATACCAAAAGGCACTCAATTTTGAGTTTTTAACCATCGAAGAAGGGATGTTTTTGTTTGAACATGCCCCCCTCACCGAGCTCATGCACGTAGCAGACGAACTCCGCAAAATTCAGGTGCCACATGGTAAAGTAAGTTGGCAAATTGACCGTAATGTAAATACCACCAACGTGTGTGTGGCCAATTGTAAATTTTGTAATTTTTACAGAATTCCAGGACACGCCGATGCGTATATCACAGACATGCCTACCTACCGTAAAAAAATTGAAGAAACACTTGCTTATGGTGGTGATCAGTTATTATTACAAGGTGGACATCATCCTGGTTTAGGACTCGATTTTTATACTAAAACATTTAGAGAAATTAAGCAGGAATATCCAGCACTTAAACTACACGCACTTGGGCCCCCAGAAGTAGCACATATTTGTAAGCTCGAAAAAATGAGTCACCACGATGTGCTAAAAGCCTTACAGGAAGCGGGTTTAGACTCACTACCAGGTGCGGGTGCCGAAATATTAGTGGACCGTGTGCGCCGTTTAATTTCTAAAGGAAAATGTGGTGCCGACGAGTGGCTAGCCATTATGCATGAAGCGCACAAACTAAATATTACCACCAGTGCCACCATGATGTTTGGTCATGTAGAAACACTAGAAGAAAGATTTATTCATCTAACACGCATCCGTGAAATTCAAAGTTTAAAACCTGAACATGCTAAAGGATTTTTAGCATTTATTCCATGGACTTTCCAAGACGTTGATACCTTACTTACACGCATTAGAGGGGTGCATAATTTAACCACCACCGACGAATATATTAGAATGATTGCCATTAGCCGTATCATGCTTCCTAATGTCAAAAACATTCAAGCAAGCTGGCTTACCGTGGGTAAACAAACCGCCCAGGTTTGCTTACATAGTGGCGCCAACGATTTTGGCTCTATCATGATTGAAGAAAATGTGGTGAGTGCAGCAGGTGCGCCCCACCGTTTTACCTATAAAACTATGCAAGACGCTATTAAAGAGGCTGGTTTTGAGCCTCAATTAAGAAATCAGCAGTACGAATGGCGCGAAATACCGGCAGCCATTAAGGAGCAAGTGATTGATTATTAATTTTTTGAGCTAGCCTGTAACTTTTTATAGCCGGGATCGTTATACCCACAGAAAAGACCAAAACAACTGTGTTTTTGCTATGACGGAGAAAGACTACAACGAATCTGTGCTGCTTTATGCCGATAATGTGTACCGCTTTATCGTAAAAAATCTTCGCCACACCGAAGATGCAGAGGACATTGTGCAATCTGCCTTCGAAAAGTTATGGATCCACAAAGACAGCGTTGAAACCCAAAAAGCTAAATCGTATTTGTTTACGGTGGCTTATCACTTATTAATAGACCATACTAGAAAAGCAAAACGCATTTCGTTACAAGAGAGTTTTGAAAACGATACGCAAACAGCCTATCAAGAAAACAAAGCTTTAAAAAAAGTATTGCACGACGCACTGGCTACCTTAAACGAAACGCAGCGCAGTTTGGTTTTATTAAAAGATTACGAAGGATATAGTTACGAGGAAATTGGAGAAATCACAAAGCTTACCACAGATCAAGTACGTGTGTATTTGCACAGGGCACGTTTAAAGCTTAGAAATTATTTAATTAGTCCGCAGCAAGTTTTATAAAATAAATGCAAAACATAAACCAACATAACTACCAAGACTTTTTACTTCGTTATATCGACGAAGAATTAGACCTGCGTGAAATAGAGGCCCTGCTTGCATTTGTAGCGGTACATCCGGCTGTTGGCGAAGAACTGGAATCTTTACAATCAACCAAACTAGACATTGAAACAGTTACCTGCCCTAACAAAGCAGTACTCTATAAAAATATTTTTCCGGTTATAGTAGAGCCAACAACCATTGTATACCCCAACAAACAAAATTTATTTAAAAAAGAAAAGGAAAAAGCGCCTGTTATTCTTTTAAAATGGTGGGCGGTGGGTGCTGCAGCAGTTTTTATTTTTATAGTAGCGCGTTATGGCATGTTTAATGGAGAGGCTGGGGGTGTACTATCAAAAAACAGTAGCTCAAAAAATATTGCTCAAAAAAATAGTATTGTCAAAGCAGAAACTTCAACAGCGAGCAACGCAACAAAAAGTAATGCGGTCGTGACTTCTGAATCATTGGCGTCGACAAACATTGTATCAAAACAACAAAATATTACAACAATTCCTTTGCAGAGTGGCGGATTTGGGGATGTAGCGTCGTATCACACAATACAAAATGCTTCTACCGTTAAGGCCAGTGAAACAGAACATAGTATCCCAAGTTACAACGGTTCTATTATTGATGTAAAGCCTACTGTTATTGCAGAAATAACAGCAGCTCCAATAGCACTTAACGAAGCAGCCGAAACACAAGAACCAAACGAAATCATTGAAACCCTCGATACAGAAGCCGCTAGCAGTAATAGATCTGTTATGGTTGGCGCTTTTGAAATCGATAAAGATAAATTTAGAGGCCTCTTTAGAAAAGCAAACGCGTTATTTAAAAACAAAGAAAACAACAAAAATGAAAAATAAAGTACTTACATCACTATTTAGTATTGGAACATTATTTGCGGGTGCGCAATCAGATAGTAGCTATACAAAATCCGATAGTACGGTTGTAAAACAAGATACGGTAAAGGTTGGTAATTTTTATATTGTAAAAAAAGGTGGCGAAAATGTAAATGGTGGCGTACCTGTTGTCAATGACGCTACTGTTCAAATTGGTAATATCACCATTAACGCAAGCGGCCTCGACAATAAGCCCGTAATTAAAATTGAAAGAAAAAAACCAGCACCTAAAAAGGTAAGTACCAACTGGTGGATTTTTGATCTTGGATTTGCAGGCAATAGGGATGAAACCAACTATGCTACTGCTGTTGGCAACGCTGGCTACCTCAGAACTTTTAGCCCTGCTAACGGAGCACCTAACAAGCAAACTTTTAATTTAAACAACGGCAAAACAACCAATGTAAACCTTTGGTTTTTCATGCAAAAAGTAAGTATTGTTAAGCAGGCAGTATTTTTAAAATACGGTATGGGGATGGAGATGTACAATTTTAGATACGACTCACGTGTTTCTTATAGAAAAGACAACTACCCTTATGTTTACAACGACTCGATTTCATTTTCAAAAAATAAATTATTTGCTGGCTATTTAAGCGTGCCAGTTATGCTACATATTAATACCACGCCTGGCAACAAAAAAGGATTTAGTTTTAGTGCAGGCGTAAGCGCAGGCTATTTAGTAGGCAGTAGAAATAAACAAAAAAGTGCAGAGCGTGGTAAACAAAAATACAAAGGTGATTTTGACTTGTCTCCGTTTAGAACGGCGCTTATTGGTGAACTAGGGATTGGACCTGTTAAACTATACGGTTCTTACAGCTTAAATACTTTACATGAATCGTATACCAAACTAGAGCAATATCCTTTTGCAGTAGGTATTCGTTTTAGCAACTGGTAATAGTAAAATACTACATCATTAAAAAGCGGCCCACTGTCATATACCATTTACTCTTTTCATTTTTACAAAGGCTCTGATGTCCACTTTGTAAATATTTAATGAGTTCTTTTTGATGGCTTGCTAAATTTTTAAATATCTGATGTGTTTCTGATTCAGTAACACGCGGATCTGTAACACCCCACTGCAACAGGACTGGACAATTAATAGCAGCAGCGTCCTTTTGTGGTTGGTAATTAAAAGCCCAAGCACCCAGTTCTACGCCTCCCCAAAAAGTAAGTAAGGTACTTAATGGCTCTGTTGGAAGCTGCATGGTGCGCATGCGGCCCGCCACTGCATCTTGTAATGTTGCAAAAGGCATTTCTAAAATTACTTTAGAAGGTTTTAAACCAAATTCAGATACTGCTTTTGTAATGGTTGCAGCACCCATAGAAATTCCATAGAGGACAATGTTTTTTTCCTTTGTGGCAAGCACATAATCATACACTGCTTTTACATCGCGCGCTTCATACATGCCAATAGAGGTTGTAGATCCTTCACTATTGCCGTGCGCTCTAAAGTCTGTTACAATAATGTGATAACCCATTTCATGAAACGCCGTAGCTTCTGCAATGATGCCGCTTTTGCTACTACCATGTCCATGAAACATAAGTACCGTACCGCGTGGAATTTTTCCATTGCTAGTATCAGCAGCTGCATACCAGCTTTCTAAATGAACACTATCCTGGGTTGTAATATTTACTGTATCATGCGCTACCAAAAATGAATCTACTACTTTACTTTTTGGATATTGTACACCAAAAAAGATAGCGCTTGCTTTTTCTGAAGCAGACATTTCAGAAGGCTTTTTTGGCTTTGGTGCACCAGCATAAAAATGAGTAAACTTATAAGCCTGAAAAGCGGCAATAATATTTATAAAAATAAATACAGCTAATACGGTATAGCCAATTCTTTTAGCCCATTTTTTTAACATAGTGTGTCGTTTAAATTGTTGTTGCACCAAAGTATGGTTGGAGTGCAGCTGGTATATTTATGCCCGCCGCAGTTTGATGATTTTCTAATAAGCAAGCGAGTATACGTGGAAGCGCTAATGAACTACCATTTAAAGAATGTGCAAATTGCATTTTACCATTTTCATCTTTAAATCTGCATTTTAAACGGTTGGTTTGGTACGCTTCAAAATTAGAAACACTACTTACTTCTAACCAGCGTTCTTGTGCTGCACTATACACTTCAAAGTCATAAGTGATAGCACTTGCAAAACCCATATCGCCACCACAAAGTCTTAATATGCGGTAAGGTAATTCTAAAGAAGCCACTAGCTTTTCTACGTGTGCTACCATTTCATCAAGCACTGCATAGCTTGTGCTAGGTTCAACTATTTGTATGATTTCAACTTTTTCAAATTGATGTAAGCGGTTTAGTCCTCTCACGTCTTTTCCGTAGCTACCTGCTTCTCTTCTAAAACATGGAGAATACGCAGTCATTTTAATTGGAAATTCTTCAGGCTTAATAATAACGTCGCGGTACACATTGGTAACCGGAACTTCAGCCGTTGGGATCATATAAAAATCATCTGCTGGCATATAATACATTTGTCCTTCCTTATCTGGAAGTTGACCTGTACCAAGTGCAGATGCTTCATTCACCATAAAAGGTGGTAAGTATTCGGTGTAACCGGCAGCCGTATTAAAATCTAAAAAATACTGAATGAGTGCGCGCTGAAGTTTAGCACCTTTTCCAATGTACACTGGAAATCCACTACCCGTAATTTTATTACCTAAATCAAAATCAATTAAATTATATTTTTTGGCAAGATCCCAGTGTGGCGCTGCGCCTTCAGGAAGTGAAGCAGTAGGCCCACCTGTTTTTACCACCACATTATCTTCTGGTGTTTTACCCACCGGCACGGGTGCGCCTGGCAAATTAGGAAGTTGTAGCAATTGATTGGTTAATGACGTTTCAATTTCCGCCATTTGTGTTTTAATGGGATCTAAACTTTCTTTCCATCCAGCCACTTCTACTTTGATAGCTTCTGCCCCAGCAGCATTTCCGGATGCCATCATTTTACCAATTTCTTTAGAAGCTGCATTTACTTTTGCCTGCGTGGTATCAAAATCCAACTGCAATTTTTTACGCTGGTCGTCCAGTGCAATAATACTATCCACGAGGTCCAACTGCTTGCAATGCTTTACCGCCAATCTTTCCTTTACAAAGGCAGGGTCATTTCTTAAAACACTCAACTGTAACATAAAATCAACTATTTCTGCAAAGATAACTTTTGAAAGCTGATGTACGCACTGCTTTGGGCTTTACATTTGCAATATGAGCTTTGCAACAGACGATTTACAACAAAGATGGTGGCAATTAGAGGCCAAATTACTGGCCCGTTTTGACAAAAAGCCCGATTTAGAAGGGGTTTTGTTCCTTATTGGCATGCAAGAAACCGGTTTTATCCAAGAAAAGATATCGAAAGAGCAAAAACAAGACCTCATGCACGTGGCGGTTTGCACCGTGTTAAGTGCCAGCGATTATTACCGTTTTGCCGGAAAAGACCCAGATGGATGGCCTCATTTTGAGCAAATCAAGGAACTACCGGTGATGCACCTCCCTGATCAAGAAAACTTTTTAAAAGACCATGTCCTACTCTATTTTGAAAAGGAAGGCCTTTAAAACTAGTTGATCAAATCATTGGTCAATTTGAATAAATATGCAATCTTTGCAACCTATAAATAAATAACTATGAATTTTCCTGCAAACCTACAGTACACCAAAGATCACGAATGGATTCAATTAGACGGAAACGTTGCAACCATTGGTATCACAGACTTTGCACAGCATGAACTTGGAGATATTGTATATATCGACATCAATACTGTTGGTAAAGCACTTGCTGCAGAAGAAGTATTTGGTACGGTAGAAGCAGTTAAAACGGTGAGTGATTTATTTTTACCTGTTGCAGGAACTATTACAGAAGTGAATCCACTTTTAGAAAAACAACCGGAGCTTGTGAATACAGATGCGTATGGTGATGGCTGGATGGTTAAAATGACCGTTAGCAACCCTGCAGATGTAGCCGCTTTAATGAGCAGCGAAGCTTACGCAGCCCTTGTTGGGTAACCCAAATGAAAAAACTACATTTCTTACCTGGTTTTATTTTTTTAGGGATTAGTCTATTCTTACTCACTTTACCTGGATCCTCGGTTCCAAGTGGGTGGTTTTTTATACATATCCCTCAGTTCGATAAAATCGTGCACATTGGCATGTTTGGCATGCTATGCATACTCTTTCATTTCCCGGCGTTTACCTCATCCCTTTCCGGCAGTCAAAAAACTGCTTGGTACTGGCTTATATCTTTAGCGGGCATTTTATATGGTGTAGCAATGGAATTTGTACAAAGAGATTTAGTGGCCAACCGCTCTTTTGAAGGAGCAGATATTTTAGCTGACATGGTTGGAAGCCTTGGTGCGCTTGCTATTGCGCTAAGTTTCAAAAGGCAAAAGCAGGCCTAAAAAAATAGGCCCCAATGGAAATTGGGGCCATAACCAAAACTAACTGCTTATGAGAAAAAGTTGAAAATTTTTGTTGTTTGCGGCTTCTAATTTGAAGTCCTTATAAATTTCCTACTTTTCGCTCAATAAATAAAATAATCTAGTACAAATTATTTGTTAAAACGGGTAAATTTACACCGTGCCAGATTTTAACCTCAACGACTCCATTAACTTTTTATCCAAACTAACCCCTAGGCGGTTATGGAATGGCGCAAAAGTCTATTTCAGCTACCAATTAAGCCGTTTAACGGGCAAGCCCATTGTTTGGGGAGTACCTATTTCAATTTCCTTTGAACCCACCACTTCTTGCAACCTCCGCTGCCCGGAGTGCCCAAGTGGCTTAAGGGCTTTTACAAGGCCTACGGGCATGCTTGAGTCTAACTTTTTTAACGAAACCATCGATTCGATCTATAAAGACTTGATATACCTGATCTTTTATTTTCAGGGAGAGCCGTATTTGAACCCCGCCTTTTTAGACATGGTGGCTTACGCGCGCAAAAAAGGACTCTATACCGCTACTTCTACAAATGCGCATTATTTAACGGAAGCAAATGCTAAAAAGACCGTGGAATCTGGACTGGACAGGCTCATTATTTCTATTGATGGCACCACCCAAGAAGTCTATGAGCAGTACAGGGTAGGTGGCAAACTTGAGAAAGTAATTGAAGGAGCCCGACAAATTGTAAAATGGAAAAAAGAACTAAAAAGTAAAACACCATTTATCTTTTTTCAATTTTTGGTGGTTAAACCCAACGAGCATCAAATTGAAGCCATCAAAGCACTTGGTGCAGAAATTGGTGTGGATGCTGTAAGGTTTAAAACGGCACAAGTGTATGATTATAGTAATGATCCGCACGGGCTTATTCCTACACAACAAAAATATAGCCGGTACAAAAAAGATAGTGCTGGTGAAATGCAGGTAAAAAATGGACTGGGTAACCACTGCTGGAAATTATGGCATGCCAATGTAATTACCTGGGATGGCATTGTGGTGCCTTGCTGCTTTGACAAAGACGCCACACATCAATTGGGCAATTTAAAAGACATGCCATTTAAAGAAGTCTGGAAAAGCCCCGCATACCATGCTTTTCGAAAAAATTTAATGACCTCCAGAAAGTCGATAGATATTTGCGCCAATTGCAGCGAAGGCCTCAGCGTTTGGGAAGATTAAACCTTCAATTCGTCTTGTTGCAATTGTGCATTACTATTGCAGCTTCCTATTTTTCATCCACAAAGGCGCGTAAACACAGATCCCCGTTTATCTTTAAAGCATGAAAAAAATAGCATCCCTTTTAGTGCTACTAGCATGCACTTTTCATGTATTCGCACAACCCGTTCGCAACTTTGAATTTAGAGGCGTATGGATTGCAACTGTCGAAAATATTGATTGGCCTAGTAAAAGAGGCCTTCCCGCACAAACACAACAACAAGAGTTTATTAAAATCTTGGACATGCATCAAAAAAATGGCATGAACGCTGTGGTTGTTCAGGTGCGCCCAGCAGCTGATGCGATGTATCCTTCAAGTTTTGAACCATGGTCTGAATATTTAACGGGTAAGCAAGGTTTAGCACCGGAACCGTTTTACGATCCGCTTGCTTTTATGATTGAAGAAACACACAAACGTGGCATGGAATTTCATGCATGGCTTAACCCATACCGTGCTGTTTTTAATATCAACAGATCCTCTGTAGCAGAAAATCATATTACCAAAAAGCATCCCGAATGGTTTTTAATTTATGGAGATAAAAAATATTTTGATCCAGGACTTCCCACTGTTCGTTCACACACGTCAGCGATTGTAAAAGATTTGGTAACCAGATATGCCATTGATGCGGTGCATATGGATGATTATTTTTACCCGTACCGTATTGCAGGAAAAGAATTTCCAGACCAAGCAAGTTTTGCAAAATATGGAAAAGGATTGTCTAAAGACGAATGGAGAAGAAGTAATTGTGATAGCATTATTGTGCAACTCAAAAAAACAATTTTAGCGACTAATGCGCGTGTTAAATTTGGTATTAGTCCGTTTGGTGTTTGGAGAAATAAAACGCAGGATCCAAGAGGCAGTGAAACAAAAGGAGGTCAAACCAATTACGATGATTTATACGCCGACATTTTATTATGGCTACAAAAAGGTTGGATCGATTATGTAGTGCCGCAACTTTATTGGGAGCGTGGTCACAAGCTAGCAGACTATGATGTGCTATTAAAATGGTGGAATGATTATGCCTATGGTAAACACTTATACATTGGGCATGGCATTTACAGAGCAGGCACCAATGATGCTTGGAAAAATTACAACCAAATTCCAGATCAAATTAATTTATTGCGCTCCTTTACAAACACACAGGGTAGTGTGTTTTACAACAGCAGTACTTTTGCAAAAAATCCAAACGGTTGGAATGATAGTTTGCAAAACAATCATTACAAATATCCAGCGCTTGTGCCTCCAATGCCATGGTTAGATAATGTTGCACCCGATGCACCAACGATTCAAAAAAAGAGTACAAATAATTTTGTAGTAAATTATAATGGCAAAGAAAAAATAAAATCATTTGGTATTTTTTCTTGCGGCGTGGGCGTAAAAGCAAATGCGAAAAATGCACAACTGATAAAATTATTGGTTACTACAAAAACGGCGATTGTTGACATCAGTAGTATGGCACAAAAAAAGAATGAAAAACTGTATGTGGCATCTGTAGATCTCAACAACAATGTAAGCGGCCTAGTAGAACTCAATTAAAACTTTCCGTATTTTTTATCTACTGCTACAAAGCGGTAATCAAAAATATGTGTAAGCTGTGCTTTTACAAATAAAGCGTGTGCAATATCGCCTAGTATCCCAAGAGGGAGTTTGTAATGTACAATATCAGTCATTTCAACGCCACCTTCGATTTCCTTAAAATGGTGCTGGTGATGCCACATGCTATAGGGGCCAAAACGCTGTTCGTCCACAAAATATTTGTGGTCCTCTACATGGGTGATTTCGGTCATCCAGTAAAGTGGAATACCTAAAACGGGTTTTACCGTGTATTCAATAATTTGTCCAGGATACATACGCTCGCCATGGTATTTGCTAATAATATTAAAACCAAGGTTATCTGGGGTAATGGCAGCTAAATTAGAAGGCTTGCTAAAAAAGTCCCAAGCTTCGGCTAGTGAAATTGGAATTTTTTGCACCGTTTTGATCGTATATACTTTAGACATAAGGGTCGTTTAGCTTACAACAAAAATGGAGTATAAATGTTTGACTAAATTTTAATTAAAAATAGGGGTGCTCCGCTCTCAAGTAACCTTATAAATTTTACCTTTAAGCATGATCACTAAAACAGAACAACAAGCCGCTTTTAATGCCATGATGCAGGGACTTAACCCGGCACAAAAAAAAGCAGTTGATAATATGGAAGGACCCGTTATGGTGATTGCTGGCCCTGGAACAGGAAAAACACAAATTTTAGGCGCACGTATTGGAAAAATATTATTAGAAAGCGATACCCGTCCCGAAAATATTTTATGCCTTACCTACACAGATGCAGGCGTGGTAGCCATGCGTAAAAGACTGCTCGATTTTATTGGACCAGACGCCTACAAAGTAAATCTCTATACTTTTCACGCTTTTTGTAATGACATCATACAAGAAAATTTATCCTTGTTTGAAAAAACGAGTTTAGATCCTATTTCTGATCTTGAAAAAATTGCGCTTTTTAAAACATTAATTGACCAGTTTCCAAAAAATCATCCGCTCAAAAGATATAGGGGCGATGTGTATTTTGAGATTAATAATTTGCAACAACTTTTTTCTACCATGAAAAAAGAAGGATGGACGCCAGATTATATCTATACCTGTATCGACGCCTTTATTGCAGACATACCCAACCGAGAAGAATTTGTGTATAAGCGCGCCTACAAAGGGTTTAAGGCAGGCGACCTCAAAGAAAATAAGATTGAGGAAGCAAAAGAAAAAATGGAGAAATTGCGTGCAGCAGTGGCCGCTTTTCCTGTATTTCAACAAATGATGCGCGCAAAAAACAGGTATGATTTTGATGACATGATCAACTGGGTGATTCGTGCATTTGATGAAGACAAATATTTACTTGTTCGCTACCAAGAGCAATATCAATATATTTTAGTAGACGAATACCAAGACACTAGTGGAACACAAAATAAATTGGTAGAGCAACTCATTAGTTTTTGGGATACCCCCAATATTTTTGTTGTCGGTGACGACGATCAAAGTATTTACCGTTTCCAGGGCGCCAATATCGAAAACATGCAAGCTTTTGCCGATAAGTTTTCGGATAGCTTGTTAACAGTCGTACTCACCAATAATTACCGCTCTACGCAGGCCATATTAGACGTTTCAAAAACCCTTATCGATAAAAACGAAGAAAGGCTTGTCAAAAAAATTGAAGGCCTCAGTAAAGACTTGGTAGCTTCCAATACAAATTTGACGCCCCTAACGCATACTCCAGTCATTGAAGTATATGAATCGCCAAGGGCCGAAATGATTGGTATCACAACGGCTGTAGAAACGCTGATCAACAGTGGTACTGCCCCTGGGCAAATTGCCGTGATTTATAAAGAAAACAAGTATGGTGAAGAGTTGGGCTCTTATTTTAAAGAAAAAAATATCCCTTATTATAGCAAACGAAGCGTAAATATATTACACCAACCCACGCCTCAAAAACTAGTAAAGCTTCTTACCTATTTAGCCGCAGAGCATGATATACCCTATGGTGGAGATGAACTCTTATTTGAAATATTACACTTTGATTGGTTTCAAATTCCGCCTATCGAAATTGCTAAACTAAGCGCAGCAGTTGCGGACCGCAGATTTGGTGACAACAAAACATCGCTGCGCAGACTTATTGCAGAAAAATTAACGGGCCAAGGAGAAGATTTATTTTCAAAAGAAATACCCGGCTTGCAAGCAGCTGCAACCTTTATCGAAAAAGTCATTGCAGATGTGCCCAATGAAACACTGCAAACATTGTTTGAAAATTGTATTAAAGAATCGGGCCTACTGCGCTGCATCATGGAAAGCCCGGATAAGCACTGGGAATTAAAATTACTAACCGGACTCTTTGATTTTATAAAAGAAGAGACACGCAGAAATCCGAGGCTCACCTTAGATGCACTGATTACTATTTTTTCATTGATGAATAAAGAAGGCCTTGCACTTCCATTAGCAAAAATAAGTGGCAGCCACAGTGCAGTCAATTTATTAACGGCACACGGTTCTAAAGGATTAGAGTTTGAGCATGTATTTGTTGTGGGTTGTAATGCAAGCAATTGGGAGAAAAAAAAGAAACCGGGCGGCGGATACCAACTACCGGATACCATTTTTGTTTCCGGCCCAGCATTTAAAGAAGAGGAAGAACTCAGACGCCTGTTTTATGTAGCATTAACAAGGGCTGCAAAGCATTTACACATTAGCTATACGCAGTATAAAAATGATGGTAAAGAAATAGAGCCATCTTTATTTGTTGCTGAAATTATAGATGGTTATGCACTCGTGCCTACTAAAATAAATATTAGTGAGGCACAATTAAGTGAATTTGCGCTAATTGGTTTTAGTAAAGAACAAGCACCTGAAATTGAAAAAGAAGAAGCGGATTTTGTAGACAAGCTCCTCGATAAATTTGTCATGAATGTAACGGCGCTTAACAACTACCTTAAATGTCCGTTACAATTTTATTATAACAATTTAGTTAGAGTACCTTCTGGGAAATCAGAAGCCACCGAATTTGGATCTGCGGTTCACTTTGCACTTGAAATGCTGTTTCAAAAAATGCAAAAAAACAATAACGTTTTTCAATCCAAAGAATTATTTATTTCGGATTTTAATTGGTACATGCACCGTCACAGAGAAAATTTCACCAAAGAGCAATTTGACAGAAGAATGGAGTATGGAGAAATTGTATTAACCAATTATTACGACGCTAATATTGGTAGCTGGAATAAAGTGATGCTTGCAGAAACCAATATTAGAAATGTTGTTGTAAAAGGCGTGCCTTTAAAAGGCAAATTAGACAAGATAGAATTTGACGGCAAAAGCGTCAATGTAGTAGACTATAAAACGGGAGATATTGATAAAGCTAGGCCCAAAATAAAACCACCGCATGACAAAGACCCTAACGGTGGTGACTATTGGAGACAGGCGGTTTTCTATAAAATTTTGATTGACAATTACCCTTCCAAAGACTGGGAAGCCATCAGTGCCACTTTTGATTTTATTGAACCCGATAAAACCGGGGTGTATAAGCAGGAAAAAGTAGTGGTGACCCCCCAGGACATCGCTACCGTTACGCACCAGATAGAAACCGTATGGCAAAAAATTAAAAACAAGGAATTTTATACGGGTTGTGGCAAAAACGAATGCCATTGGTGTAATTTTGTCAAAACAAATAAGATATCCATTGCGCTTCATGAACTAAATGAAGATCAAGACGAATCTGGAGATTAGCCTATGTTTGCGCTTTCAATACAAAAGATGTTTAAATCAGTTGGTGCAGTAGCCCTCATGTTAGTTATAAGCCTATACCTAACGGGTTGTGCCAATATTATTCCGCCTGGTGGAGGCCCTAGAGACAGTTTGCCGCCTAAATTAGTGGTAGCCTTACCCAAAGACTCTGCAACCAATGTGCGTACTAAAAATTTCATGCTCAGTTTTGATGAATACGTAACGCTTCAGGGTATACAAGAAAACTTAATCGTATCGCCCACCGTTAAAAACACACCCATCATAGATTACAAACTCAAAAATGTAACGATAAAATTTAAAGACTCTTTAGAAGAAAACACAACCTACACCTTGGATTTTGGAAAAGCTGTTGTGGATGTTAACGAGTCAAATATGGCAAAAGGTTTTAGGTATATTTTTTCTACGGGTTCCACAATAGATAATGGTAATTATAATGGCCATGTAATTGTAGCTGCTACCGGCAAAGTAGACAGTACCCTTATTGTTGTACTACATAATAATTTAAACGACACGTCTATTTACAAGAACACACCTAGGTATTATACACGTGTGGATGGTAAAGGAAATTTTAGTTTTAGAAACCTAGCGCCTGGTAATTATGCGGCCTATGTAATTCCTACTAATTTTTCTAGAAAATATGATGATAGTACTAACTATTTTGGGTTTTTAAACGAGCAAGTAGTCGTGACAGAAAAAACAAAATCAGATACAATTTACGCTTTTGAAGAATTTAAAAAAATAGAAAAAAAGATCTACGCTACTACCAATACAAAAGATACAAAAGAAGACAAGCGCTTAAAATACAATGCTTCTTTTAACAATGGTGAGCAAGATTTATTATCTCCACTAGAATTAACATTTGCAAAAAAAGTTAGCATCAAAGATAGTGCTGCTATTAAACTAGTTGATACGAGTTTTGTACCCAAAGAAGATTACACCCTTGCACTGGATAGCGCTGCTACTAAATTAAGTATTGGCTATAACTGGCCAGCTGGCGAACCTTTTAAACTATTGCTAACAAAGGGTTTTGTAGCAGATAGCCTTGGCAATACAACTGCAAAATCAGACACTTTATCATTTTACACAAAAAAAGAAGCCGACTACGGACTTATCAAATTTAAGTTCCCTAATATCGATACAACACGTCACCCCGTATTGCAAATCATCGAAAGAAATGAAGTAATAAATAGTTACGCTATAACGAGTAATCAACTCCTTATTAAACGCTATAAACCGGGTAGTTACGAATTAAGAATACTCTTTGATACCAATAAAAATGGTATTTGGGATACGGGTTCATTTCAAGTCAACAAAAGACAGCCAGAAATTGTTATAGAAATTCCAAAGCCTATTTCTGTGCGTAATAACTGGGATAATGAAATAACGGTTACTTGGTAAAAAATTAAAGTATGCAATTACCTTCTTCCTTACTTGAAAATGCAGTGGCCCAATTTGCCAAGCTACCTGGTATTGGAAAAAAGACAGCCTTACGTCTTGTTTTGCATTTACTCAAGCAAGACACCGAAGATGTTACTATGTTTGGTGATACCATTACAAAAATGCGCAAAGAAATTAAGTTTTGTCAACGCTGCTATAATATCAGTGATGGCAATATTTGTTCTATTTGTTCGAATAGCGCGCGCAACCAGCAAATCATTTGTGTGGTTGAAAATATTAGAGACGTAATTGCCATAGAAAGCACTGGTCAGTTTAATGGAACCTACCATGTACTTGGCGGCATTATTTCACCCTTAGACGGTATTGGGCCAGAACAACTAAATATTGAAGCCCTAACCGCTAGAATTGAAAAAGAAAGTACCGAAGAAATCGTTTTTGCCCTCAATCCAACCATTCAGGGGGATACTACCATCTATTATATCCAAAAAAAGATAGCGCCGATGGGTTGCAAGGTTACTACCATTGCTAGAGGCATTGCTTTTGGTGGCGAACTAGAATATGCAGATGAAATGACGCTTGCCAGAAGTATTACCAACAGATTACCGGTAGGCCAATACGTAAAATAAATTCTACAACATGAAATCTTGGTTAAAATGGTCACTCGGACTCATTGTTATAATTGGTATTATGGGTGGCGGCTTTGCATGGTGGGTATACAATAAACCACACCGCAACATTAACAATGAAGTAGCGGTTAAAGTGCAAGAAAATACATTACTTGATGCATTTAAACAAAATGAAAAAACAGCAAGTACCCAGTATACCGATAAAGTATTAGAACTAACCGGTATCGTAAAAGAAGCATCTAAAAATGAAGCCGGAAACTGGGTCGTAAATATAGAAAATAGTGCGCATACGGGTAGTATTACGGTTGCATTTAGCGCTTTACAGGATTCGATACAAGCCTTTGATAGCATAGTATACAAGGGTATTTGCGCGGGCTATTTTCCAGAAGATAATAATATTGTCATCAATGAAGCAGTGCTATTATTTAAAGGAAAAACGGACACCACAAAAACAGTTGTACAAACTGTAACACCCATTCAAAAAGATACCTTACTTAATTTTTCTACTAAAAAAGGAAGTATCAAATTTGTGTCTCCCACAGACGCGGATGTGAGTGCTATTAACAATGAAGTCTCCAGTAAACTAAGCGCTTCAGGAGATATCCGTTTTAGTTTATTATTTAAAGGGTTTCAGTTTAAGTACGCAGAAATGCAAACGCATTTTAATGAAGAATATGTAGAGAGTGAAAAATATCCAAGAGCTAGTTTTGCCGGCACCATTCAAAATATTAAAAGTATTGACCTCAGTAAAGATGGTATGTATAGCGCCAAAATTGTTGGCACTTTAACCATGCATGGTGTAACAAAACCGGTTAAAACCACCGCAACCTTAAACATTCGCAAAGGCAGTATTGCCGCTACTGCCACCATAAGCATTAGCATGTCCGATTTTAATATTGACGCAAGCGCTGTTACCGAAAAAGTAGACCTAGAAATTAATTGTAATTACACACAATTATAGGGTTTTACCTATCTTTGCGTCCTGCACGGGCGGATTTGTTTATTGTTCAGCCTGTACATTCGAGTAGACCCCTACTTTCGAACACAATCGAACTAATAAACGTATGATAGCAACGCCCCCCTTAACGCTCCCTACGTTTTTAGCAAGATCATGTAATAAGTGGATCAACCATTTGTAAACTATCTATGAGATGCGTATTAAAAACGAATTAGAACAAAGAATTTTAGTAATCGATGGCGCTATGGGCACCATGATTCAGCGTCACAAATTAGAAGAGGCCGATTACCGTGGTGAACAATTTAAAAATTGGCATACCGATGTAAAAGGCAATAATGATATGCTTTGTATTACACAGCCAGACATTATTGTAGGTATTCACAAACAATATTTAGCAGCAGGTGCTGATATTATTGAAACCAATACGTTTAGTAGTACCACTATTGCAATGGCCGATTATGATATGCAGGCATACGCCTATGAATTAAACGTGGCGGCTGCAACCTGTGCTAGACGTGCTGTTGAAGAGTTTGCGGCAGAAAATAAAGATAGCGGACCAAAATTTGTAGCAGGTGCAATTGGCCCATTAAATAAAACACTCAGTCTTTCTCCAGATGTAAACAATCCTGGATTTAGAGCAGTAACTTTTGATGAAGTAGTTGTTGCATACAAAGAACAAATAAAAGGACTAGTAGATGGTGGTGTAGACGTATTACTTATCGAAACTATTTTTGATACCCTCAATGCAAAAGCAGCCATATTTGCCGCCAAAGAATTTTTTAGAGAAAACAATATCCCTGAACTACCCATCATGATTAGCGGTACTATTACAGATGCATCAGGAAGAACTTTAAGTGGTCAAACCCTAGAAGCATTTTATACCTCTATCAAACACGCAGAGCCACTCAGTGTTGGCTTGAACTGTGCACTAGGTGCCGCTGAAATGCGCAGCCATATAGAAGAGTTAAGTCAAATCGCTTCTTGCTATACCTCTGCATATCCCAATGCGGGCTTACCAAACGCGATGGGCGAATACGACGAAGCACCACATCAAACCGCACACTTTATTGAAGAGTGGGCCGCACAAGGGTTTGTAAATATTGTGGGTGGATGCTGCGGTACAACACCAGATCATATCAAACACATTGCAGACCATGTTAGAAAAATTTCACCGCGAAAAAAACCTAACGTAGCTACTTCAATTGCATAAGCACAATCCGATTTTTATGAGTTCAACGATCACGATACAACCTTATTTAAGACTTGCTGGCCTTGAGCCACTTGTTATAAGACCCGAAACAAATTTTGTAAACGTTGGGGAAAGAACCAACGTAACTGGGTCTAAAAAATTTGCGCGCCTTATTAGAGAAAATAAATATGAAGAAGCTTTATCGGTTGCTAGACAACAGGTAGAGAGCGGCGCACAGGTGCTCGATGTAAACATGGATGACGCACTACTAGATGGTGTAGAAGCTATGACTACGTTTTTAAATCTACTACAAAGTGAGCCAGATATTGCGCGTATTCCTATCATGATTGATAGCTCTAAATTTGAAATTATTGAAGCGGGTTTAAAATGCGTGCAAGGAAAATGTATTGTCAACTCTATCTCTATGAAAGAAGGAGAAGAGAAATTTATTGAACAAGCATTTAAGTGCAAAGCCTATGGTGCAGCGGTTATTGTGATGGCTTTTGATGAAGTTGGACAAGCTGATACCAAAGACCGCAAAATTGAAATTTGCCAAAGAGCCTACGATATTTTAACCACCAAAGTTGGCTTCCCTCCCGAAGACATTATTTTTGATCCCAATATTTTTGCAGTAGCAACAGGTATCGAAGAGCATAATAATTATGCAGTAGATTTTATTGAAGCGACTAGAGAAATTAAAAAAAGAATGCCACTCACTAAAGTAAGTGGTGGTGTATCCAACGTTTCTTTTTCTTTTAGAGGCAATGACCACGTAAGAGAGGCTATTCATTCTGTGTTTTTATTTCATGCCATTAAAGCGGGTATGGGCATGGGTATTGTAAACGCAGGTCAATTAGTAGTATATGATGAAATAGAACCGACACTGCGCAACTTATGTGAAGACGTGTTACTTAATAAAAACAACGACACCAACGAAGCCACCGAAAAACTTATTACACACGCCGAAACCGTTAAAGCAAAAGGTAAAGTTGAAATCAAAGATGAGGCTTGGAGAAATGAGCCTGTAGAAAAAAGATTGTCACACGCACTTATCAATGGTATCACAGAATACATAGACGCAGACACCGAAGAAGCAAGACAAAAATACCCGCAGCCACTTGATGTAATTGAAGGGCCGCTCATGGATGGAATGAATATTGTGGGTGATTTATTTGGGGAAGGAAAAATGTTTTTACCCCAGGTTGTAAAAAGTGCCCGTGTCATGAAAAAATCGGTGGCGGTATTAACCCCATTTATTGAAGCCGAAAAAGAAGAGCGTAAACAAGCGCATTTAGCTGCAGGTACTACTAATACTGAGGCTGCGGGTGCTGCTAAAATATTACTCGCTACTGTAAAAGGAGACGTACATGACATTGGAAAAAACATTGTAGGTGTGGTACTAGGTTGTAATGGTTACGACATCATTGACCTAGGTGTAATGGTACCCACCGATAAGATATTAGAAGCTGCACAAAAAGAAAATGTAGACATCATTGGGCTTAGTGGTCTTATCACGCCATCACTCGATGAAATGGTACATATCGCAAAAGAAATGAAACGTAGAGGCATGAAGCAGCCTTTATTAATTGGTGGCGCAACTACCTCTAAAATTCATACGGCTGTAAAAATTGCGCCAGAATACAAAGATGTGATACACGTATTAGACGCTTCAAGAAGTGTTACCGTTGCTGGATCATTATTAAGTAAAGATCAGCAGGCAGCATTTTTATCGGATACGCAATCTGATTATGCTAAACTCAAAGATCAATTTGATAATAAAAAGCCTACCAAAGAATACCTAGCTTATAGTGATGCACTTAATAATAAAGTAGCCATTGATTGGGAGGCATACAAACCTGTTACTCCTTCATTCACAGGCACTAAGCTGTATACAAATGTGGACCTTGCTATACTAAGAGATTTTATAGACTGGAAACCGTTTTTTATTACCTGGGAAATGCACGGAAATTTTCCAGCCATTTTAACGGATGAAGTTGTTGGAAAAGAAGCGAGCAAATTATACGCAGATGCGAATGCATTATTAGATACCATTATTGCTAATAAATGGTTAACCGCTGATGGTACCATTGGTTTTTGGCCAGCCAACAGTGATGCAGATGATGTAATTGTTGCAGCAGACAAACCAGTAAAGCTTTCTTTTTTAAGGCAACAAATTAAAAAAGCACCAGGTCAACCTAATTTTTCATTGGCCGATTTTATTGCACCAACATCAAGTAATACAAAAGATTTTATGGGTGCATTTGCTGTAACCATTAAAGGCATTGAACCACATATCCAGGCCTTTGAAGCGCAGCATGACGATTACAATAAAATTATGTTACAAGCGCTAGCAGACAGGCTAGCAGAGGCTTTTGCCGAATACTTGCACTTGCAAACTAGAAAAACAGATTGGGGGTATGCGCCTTCTGAGCAATTAGACAACAGTGCGCTTATTGGAGAAAAATATGTGGGTATTAGACCCGCGCCTGGTTATCCTGCATGTCCAGACCATACCGAAAAATACAAGTTGTTTGAACTCTTAAACGTTAAAGACGCTATTGGCATCGAGCTAACAGAAAATTTAGCGATGTATCCAGCGTCATCGGTATGTGGTTGGTATTTTGCAAATCCACAAAGCACGTATTATGGACTTGGAAAAATTATGCAAGATCAATTAAAGGATTATGCGACAAGAAAAAATATGCCGTTAGAAGAAGCAGAGCGTTGGCTTCGTCCAGTGTTAGAATAACACCCTAACCAGTTATACTTTTTCAAAAAGCCACCAGAGCCTTTTGCGTGGCTTGACCGTGTAATTTTTTTTGACATAAGCTTGTATATACTGCATGGCCTCGTCTATGTCATCTGTAAAAAGCATTAGTTTTTTATCTTCTGGAGAAATCGTGCCTTTAACAACCATGGCATCCACCATATCAATGAGTGGCTGAAAATATTCTTTGCCATAAATAACAATGGGAAAATCATTGATCACGCCAGTTTGCGCTAGCGTTAACGTTTCAAAAAATTCATCCATGGTGCCAAAGCCACCTGGCATAATTACAAATGCGTAAGAATATTTAACCATCAACACTTTTCGAATAAAAAAGTAATCAAAAGTGATCCACTTATGCATGTACGGGTTGGGCTGCTGCTCAAATGGAAGTTTGATATTACAGCCCACCGATGTTCCGCCAGCTTCCATGGCCCCTTTATTGGCCGCTTCCATAATACCAGGACCTCCACCTGTCATGGTTGTAAAACCAAGTGCTGCAATTCGCTTGCCAAACTCGGTGGCAGCCTTGTAATACGGGTGATCTGGCTGATAGCGCGCAGAGCCAAAAACGGTAATGCAAGGATCCAAAAAGTGTAGCGTCCTAAACCCTTTAATAAACTGTGTAAATATTTGCCATGCAAAAACAAGCTCATTGATACGCGGCTTGGGGCCATCTAAATACACAAACTCTTTTGCCGGTATAAATCTTTCTGTATTTTCCATAATTGATGTTGCAATGATAACGAACTGCCTGTAATAAAATTGTTAATAATAGAAGACAGGTTGTAATTTAGCCATCTCATGAAAAGACTGATGTATATATGCCTGCTGCTGCTCGCAGGATTTAGGGTGCCTGCGCAAAACAAGGTAATCGTTGAGTCTATCAGAAGCTTTTCCATGTTTGGTCCGAGCATGCATTATTTAGAAGATACATCTGTGAGGTCAAGTATCAACGCGAAACTTTCAGTACTACTTAACAATAATTTTAATTTAGAACTTTTTCAATCGTCACTGCCTATAGAAATTTATACAAGCAGCGATGCTTTAAAAAATAATGCCGCGAAGTTTAGCGGATCAGATACAAGTACTTGGCATTTATTTGTGGAGATTTATGAATATGATCCAATCAGTTTTTTATCAGGGTCTTTAGTTGAACCATCAGATACTGCCATCATAGCTTCTGCTTCAAGTGTGATTCAGATAAGTTCCATTCTCACGAATGGACTTAAAGAAATTGTCAACAACCAAACTGTTTTTGCAGCTATCAGTAATACCGAAGGCGCTGGTTTTGGCATTCGGCCAAAAAATATTTTTTTGACTAAAAAAAGTTTTGCCTCTGTGGTACATGTGGGATTACAAAGGGTACTAGATCCAAACAATGAAACAGTTGTTATGGATATCAAAGCGCCTGCAGTGTATTATGCAGACAATTTTATGATGAGTCAAATCCAAAACACATCTAAAATATTTGTTCAAACCATCAAAGACAGCTGGAGTTTTAACTTACTAGGAAATGCCGAAGTACTTAGAATGGGAGAACAACTATTTGATGAAATTTGGATAAAACGAAAACTGGTAGACAGCTCAGCATCGGAACTACTAATTAAAAAAATAAAAGAAACCGGCAATACAGCAAGTTCCGATTTTATTTATTTAAGACAGGAATGCAGAGACGTATACCAAGACAAAAACTATACCATAAAAATCGCAACAGAGATAGACCCATATAGCACTGCCTCTAGTGAAAAGGAGTTTTTTTCTAATTATTTATCAAGCGAAGTGCATCTGATGTTAGAAGGAAAAGATACAGTATCCATTTTTAGTATTACTAAACATAAGGGAGATCCTTATAAACGAATTTATTTAGATGAAACAACCAACGGAATAGATAGTAGTTCCATTGCCAAAGTGAGTAAAAAAGAATTTCCATTTCAAGTAACTTATGATTATCAATTAACGGGAAAAATAAGGGGCGAACGATTTACTATACGTAGTTTCTGGAACCATGAAATGAAAGAAATCTATCTGAACAATAGGCTTATTGCTATTGTTAAAGGAAAGACAGATCCAGAAAATTTTATCATCACAAAAGACTTTACGGATGCTATAATGATGAAAGAATTATTACTTATTGCTTACAATAAATTTTTATTATAAATGCGCGTTATTTCCTACAATGTTAATGGCATCAGGGCTGCCATTAAAAAAGGTTTTGTTGAATGGCTATCCGAAAATCCAGCCGATATTATTTGCTTACAAGAAACCAAAGCCACCAAAGAAGACGTTGATACCTCCGAAATTGAAAAGTTAGGTTATACGAGCTACTGGTTTTCGGCACAAAAAAAAGGATACAGTGGCGTTGCCATTTTTACAAAAATAAAGCCAGACAATGTTGTGTTTGGAACGGGTATTGAACAGTCCGATTTTGAAGGCAGGGTC
>Ga0209358_10000025_pt1 | contig 158233 bp, 130 predicted proteins | sample LauGreFa1BDMLBSN_2_FD_187574 | JGI IMG/M metagenome (GOLD analysis project Ga0209358, IMG submission 187574) | Freshwater lake microbial communities from Lake Michigan, USA - Fa13.BD.MLB.SN (SPAdes) (version 2) | ecosystem: Environmental > Aquatic > Freshwater > Lake | place: Lake Michigan... | reverse complement strand
GCTGTTCGCCCATTAAAGTGGCACGCGAGCTGGGTTCAGAACGTCGTGAGACAGTTCGGTCTCTATCTGTTGTGGGCGTTAGAAATTTGAGAGGACCTGCCTCTAGTACGAGAGGACCGGGGTGGACATACCTCTGGTGTACCTGTTGTGGCGCCAGCTGCATCGCAGGGTAGCTATGTATGGATGAGATAAGCGCTGAAAGCATCTAAGCACGAAACTCGCCTCAAGATGAGATTTCTTTTAAGGGCCGTGGAAGACGACCACGTTGATAGGCTATAGGTGTAAAGACAGTAATGTCATAGCCGAGTAGTACTAATAACCCGTAGACTTACAAACTTGTTTTTTTTAGTATTGAATACTACTTTAATCGTCCGATATATCACTAAAGTTTTGTGGTACTAAGATTTTTTTGTAAAATCTTGGTATCAACGATTTTGGGTGTTTATAGCAGCACGGTCCACCTCTTCCCATTCCGAACAGAGAAGTTAAGCCTGCTTGCGCTGATGGTACTGCCCTTTTGAGGGTGGGAGAGTAAGTCGACGCCGATTTTAAAGAGCCTCTTCAGTAATGAAGGGGCTTTTTTTATGGATTCAAATCTCATAATCTACAGAGAGTTTCTTTATTCTATAAAAAATTTCTAGATAGATTTATTATAACTTCTTCGGATTGATTATTATCGCTTATAGCAACAAAAAAAAAGGCCAATCTGATAGATTGACCTATTTTATGTAGCGAGACCGAGAGTTGAACTCGGGACCTTTGGGTTATGAATCCAATGCTCTAACCAACTGAGCTATCTCGCCCTAAATTAGAGCTTGCTAATATTCATCTTCATTAAAGAGAAAATCTTCGCGAGAGGGGTAATCTGGCCAAATTTCTTCAATGTTTTCATACAAATCCCCTTCATCCTCTAAATCTTGTAAATTCTCAACAACTTCTAATGGTGATCCTGTACGAATAGCAAAGTCGATTAACTCTTCTTTTGTTGCCGGCCATGGTGCATCTTCTAAATACGATGCTAATTCTAGTGTCCAATACATATGTTGTTGTGTTTGTAAATTTCTATTTCGGCAAAAGTAAACTTTATTTTATATAAAGCAAATAATTAGTTCATTCTTCTTGCTTTTTTTTATGAAATAATAAAATTTAGAGTCTTGGCTTCCATATTTCTTCGACTGCTCCAAAATCTTGCGATAGTTTCCTGCAAACCGTAAAGAGATAATCACTTAGTCTATTGAGATAACTTAAGACAATAGGGTCAACAAATTCTAAATCACTTAATTCTACGACAATTCTTTCAGCTCTTCTGCAAACGCAACGAGCTACGTGGCAAAAAGATACAGCTTGGTGTCCGCCAGGTAAGACAAAAAATCTCATTTCTGGTAATGTAAGATTCATCTCGTCAATCCAATTTTCTAAATTACAAATATCTTCATCGCTAAGGGAAGGTAATTTCATGCTTGATTTTTCAGGATCTGCAGCCAAACTGGAACCAATAGTAAATAATCTATCTTGAATTTCTATTAGTTGAATTTTAGTCTTGGAATCGATTTCAAAATCTCTCACAAGTCCAATGAATGAATTAAGTTCATCTATGGTGCCATAGGAATCAATGCGTAAAGATTTTTTTGAAATTCTTGTACCTCCAATCAATCCGGTGATTCCCTTATCTCCTTTTTTAGTATATATTTTCATTGTTTTGAATTCAGTTTAAATTTTCTAAACATTTTTCTAAATTTATTGCTTCTTCTCCAATGAGTAAAAGAATTTTTTGCAGTACTTCATCCACAATAATATCTGGACATGAAGCGCCAGATGTTACAATTACACGAATTGATTCTTTTTTAGGAAGGAATTCTTTTTTCTTTTTTAGCTCTTGCGTATGAATGTCGTAACTTAAGATTTCATTTTTAGAATAAATAGCATCTTGATTACTTATAAAAAAAGTAGTGAACTTGCTTTCTAAAAGTTCAACTAGGTGCGTTGTGTTTGAGCTATTATGTCCGCCAATAACAATTGCTATATCTGCTTCTTTTTCAAGTAAACCATAAGTTGCAGATTGATTGTCATTCGTTGCATAACAAAGTGTATCTCTCGTATCGGCAATGTGAGCTTTAATAGTATCTTTCCCATATTTATTTTCCATTACAGCACGTAAATAGTCAGTAATTTTTTGGGTTTCAGAAGCAAGCATAGTTGTTTGGTTAATAACACCTATTTTTTCTAAATGACTGTGAGGATTGAAACCCTTTGAAATTTTACCTTTGAAAAAGTCAAAAAAAGCCGATTCATTTTTTTTTCCTTCAATAAATTCTGCTAATTCTGTAGCATCGTTCATATTTTCAAGAATAATTACAGGCGCATTTTTTTCGCTGTGAGAGAATGTAGCTCTTGTTTCCTCGTGATTTAGTTTACCATGAACGACAATCGTATGATCTGTTTCCCCTAATTTTTGAGAGCGATTCCAAACTTTTTCTACAAAGGGGCAAGTTGTGTTGTAGGTTTCAATATTTACACCAATTTTTTTCAAGCGATTTTCTATTTCAATTGTCGTTCCAAAAGCCGGAATTATTACAATATCTTCTTTTGTTATTGATTCAAAAGGAATTAATTGTATGCCATTAGTATCTTGCAAGAATTGTATCCCATTTGCTTTTAAATCTTCATTTACATTTGGATTGTGAATCATCTCACTGATAAGAAAAATACGTTTATCAGGATTTTCTTTAATTGCCTTGTAACTTCTTTCTATTGCATTTTCTACACCATAACAAAAGCCAAAATGACGCGCAAAAATAAATGTGACTTTATCTAAGGTTAATTCTAATGCACTAAAATCTTTTTTTCTAGGATCATCTAATTTTCGTTTTGCTTTCACCTTTGAAATAATTGGTGAGTGGTAAAAATTAGGGACTTCAAATTGCTTCATTCTGAAATTATAACGATAAATAGAATTATTTGTTCTGAACAAAATTAGCAAAACGATGTTTGAATTCATACTATTTATTTCCACATTTTAATTTAAGTTGTTTGCTGTTAATAAAAAATATAAGATATTGTTACCTTATTTAGTTTCTAGTTAATTTTGTTAAAAGATAAATGACAATTCAAGAACTTATTCAACTAAAGTACAGCGGAGAATTAAATCAAACAATCTCCTATGTCAATGTTACTATTCAAGCAGTTTCAGTGTTGATTGGCGGCTTGTTAATTTGGCTTTTTATGAGTTCTTGGCAACGCAAAAAAAAACTAGAAAGAAGAAGAAATCCTTTTTTTGAATCAGCTTATTCAAAGCACTGGAGAAAATAAAAGATTATGGAAAAAGGTAAAAATGTAGTTATTGTTGGTGCTGGTTTAGTTGGTTCTCTTTGGGCTGTTTATTTATCAAAAGCAGGATACAAAGTAACCATTTATGAAAGAAGATCAGATATCCGAAAAGCAGATATTTCTGCAGGGAAATCGATAAATCTTGCATTATCTGTTCGTGGTTGGACGGCATTAGATGCTGTTGGAGTTGGGGATGAAATTAGAAAAATTGCCATTCCAATGCATGGAAGGGTAATGCACGATTTAGAGGGGAATTTAACGTATCAACCTTATGGAAAAGAGGGAGAGGCAATTTATTCTGTTTCTAGAGGTAAAGTTAATGCGGCAATGATGGATATTGCAGAAAAATACGGTAAAGCAACTATTCATTATAACCACGAATGTCAGAATGTTGATTTAACAAATGGTATTGCCTTCTTAAAAAATTCTTTAACTAGTGAGAAGATTGAAGTAAAAGCCGATTTGATTTTTGCTGTTGACGGAGCATTTTCTGCAGTACGATTTAATTCTATGCAGAAGTTAAACCGCTTTAATTATAGTCAAAATTATATTGCTGATGGTTATCGTGAATTACTTTTACCTGCAAATGAAGATGGATCTTATAAGTTAGATAAAAATGCACTTCATATATGGCCAAGAGGACGTTTTATGATGATTGCCCTTGCAAATGAAGATGGGTCGTTTACCTGCACTTTGTTTATGCCACATGAGGGCGATAAGTTTGCTTTTGATAAATTAAATTCCCCTGAGGCAGTCAATACATTCTTCAAAACTGTTTTTCCTGACTTTTACGAAATGGTTCCAACTGTTGCAGAAGCTTGGGAAGATCATCCTTTATCTAATTTAGCGATTATTCGTTGCTCTCCTTGGACAAATGGCAAGGTTGCTCTCATGGGAGATGCTGCACATGCTACTGTACCGTTTTATGGTCAAGGAATGAATGCGGGTTTTGAAGATTGCACTGTGCTCTCTAATCTAATGAAGAAACACAATGAGAATTGGGAGGCAATTTTTGAAGAATACAGTCGCGAGCGCAAACCGGATGGAGATGCACTTCAAGATTTATCCTTGGATAATTATTATGTTATGCGAGATTATGTATCAGATCCTGAATTTTTATTACGTAAGAAAATTGAGGCTAAATTTAGTGTACTCTACCCTAAAAAATGGCTTCCTCTTTATTCTCAAGTAACTTTTAGTAACATTCGCTATAGTGTGGCATATCAACAAGGTAAAAAGCAAAGCGATATAATGGATATCATCATGCAAATACCAAACATAGAGAATGTATGGGATTCTGAAACTGTTATGAATGAAATGAAGGTTTTAAGTAAAGATTTTAACTTTTAAGTTTTGAAATATATACTAATTTTATTTTTACTTCCACTAATTGCTTTCTCTCAAGGGGGATTTAAAAAAGGTGAAAAAGCCGAAGATTATCGAATTGTCACTAAAAATGGATATCACTTTGCTTTTGGACCAACTTATATGCTTTCTTCAAAAACTATTTACGGAGAATTATCAGACAATTCAGGAGCAATAGGAGATTTTGAGATTAATCCAGCTGGACAATTTGGTGCCTTTGCAGAATTTGGTTTCTTACAGTTTCCCTCTTGGAAGGGAACTCCAATTAAGTTTCTTAAAAAAAGTAGGATAATGGATTACATGGAATTTGCAGTAGGCTTCCGTCAACTTACAGGTTCTGAAAAAACAACGATTAATTATCGTAATATTGATAATACTCTTGCTTCTTCTCAAGAGTCAATTGGTAATTTTAGAAATGGACATGTTTACCTTCGAGCATCTCTTCACTCTTTAATTTTTGTTGGAAAAAAGAAAATTGACAAAACTAGAAAGTATTTTATAGATCAATCTATTGGCTTGAATTATGACTATAATTTATTTCCAGGTGCTACAACTTACCCCGATAGTTTTATCGTAAATTCGAGCCTTGAGAGAAAATTTTACAATCCTTCGGTTTTACAATTCCATTATAGTTTATCCTATGGTATTCGACTAAACCGCGCCTGGATGGTTCTTCCTGGAGTTTCTTTACCTCTTCTTGGTATTTATGAGTGGAATAACTTTGGAGCAAAAATGTCTTGGTTTTCCTCGCAATATAGACCAATTCAATTTCAGATTAAGTTTATAAAATTATTTGAAAGGGCACCAAAATGCAATGTTTTTGGGAATCCAAATGATATTAAGTTAGATCAACAATATAGAATAGGAAATTAAATGAGCCATTTCTTTTGAATTCTGGCTTCAAGCACTTTTCTATATTTTTTAAGTACTGAATCTCTATCGGAGATATTACTAACTTTAATTATATCTGTAAATATCATTTCATTGTTTTTAAAAAAAATAAATTCAAAACTTACTGAAGTCGATTCATCGCGGTAAATAGAATAGATACTTGTTCGTTCTAAAATTTCATTTACTGTGATTTTAGTTTTGCTAGCCTTAAATTTTCGGTCGTATCCTTTTACATTTACAAATAAATAGGTATCGTATCCTTTGGTTTTAATGTTTTCATGAAGGGAGTCACTTGTTAAATTATTTATGTTTGCACCTTGTTTTAAGAAATTTAATGAGGGCTGCGCTTTGATTCCAAGACTATTTAGAATTTCAGTTGTGTTTAATTCAATAGTATAGCGGTCTTCTGGTCTATCAAACTGAGCGATTACTAAAGCGTTAGTTAAGTTTAACCCCTGACCTAGACTATGAAAAGAGACTAATAAAAGTAAAAAAAATACTAGGGTTTTCAAGAAATATATTTTAAAATTTGAATTCAAAGATACTTATTTCAGTGAATGATAAGCTATTTGTTATCAGATTTTGATTTAGTTACTTATTTCATCTAGTGCTTCCAAAATTAGTTTTGTAGCTTCATTGACTTGGTCTTCAGTTATGTTTAATGGTGGCGATAATCTAAAACTATGAGGATTTGAAAGAAACCAAAAAGTAATCAATCCTTTTTCCATGCATTTTTCGACAAGCTTTGTCACTATTTCGCCTGATTCCATATCAAATGCAAACATTAGTCCAATTCTTCGAATTGCCTTTATGGACTTATGAGAATTTAGCTTGCTTTCTATTAATAAGCCTAGGCGTTCAACTTCAGCCAAATTTATTTCAGTTTTTAGAACTTCTAAAGTAGCTCTTGCTGCTGCACAAATTACGGGGTTTCCGCCAAATGTGGTAATGTGTCCAAGCATTGGATTGTTTGTAAAAACACTCATGATTTCTTTGCTAGATACAAGAGCTCCAACTGGCATACCTCCACCTAATGCTTTTCCTAGAGTCAAAATATCTGGAGTAATTCCAAAATGTTCAAAAGCAAATATTTTTCCAGTACGACCCATTCCGCATTGAATTTCATCAAAAATAAGTAGGGCTCCAACTTCATCACATCTCTTTCGCAAAAGCGACATAAATTCTTTTGATGGAATACGAACACCAGCATCACCTTGAATTGTTTCAATAATAACTCCCGCTGTTTTATTGGTGATATTTACTAGTTGTGCCGCATCATTCCATTCCAAAAAGCGCACCTCTGGTAATAAAGGTCGGTAAGCTTGTTTTTTGGTTTCATTTGAGGAAATACTTAAACTACCATTCGTGCTCCCGTGGTATGCTCTGGTAAATGCAATTAACTCCATTCTACCTGTTTTTCTTTTTGCAAGTTTTATTGCTGCTTCATTTGCTTCCGTTCCGGAATTGACCGAATATACACAATCTAATTTTTCAGGGAGTAATTCCAATAATGTTTTGCCAAATTCATTCTGTGCTTCTTGAACAAATTCCCCGTAAACCATTACATGCATGTGTTTATCTACTTGATTTTTTATAGCTGAAATCACTTTCGGATGGCAGTGACCAATATTATTTACGGCAACACCAGCGATCATATCCATAAATACTGCACCAGATTTATCATAGATATATATTCCTTCTGCTCGTTCAACTTGAAGTAAAAATGGATGTTCGTTTGTCTGAGCTAAGTGATTTAAGAAAAAATCTTTTTCCATGTTTTATTTTCTAAAAATCTCTTGAATCGGAATTCCTGTCATAGCTCCAGTTTGTTGCAGATTTAGCAAATGACTAAGTGTTGGGGCAATATCAATTATTTGATAAGGAGTAAACACATCTCCTTTAGTAATATTTTTTCCATACCAAAGTAAAGGTACATGTGTATCATAACTAAAAGATGATCCATGAGAGGTTCCCTGATGTGCGCTCGGAGTATCAGATGATTTAAGTAAATATCCTGGCTCTAGTGTAAAAATTATTTCGCCACTTCTTTCATAGTCATAACCATTCTGGATCATCGTTTTCCAAGTATTGTTAGCACCATTGTCTTCGAATAATTCTTCTGAAGTATAAACTGCCTTCACTTCTGGCCAAGTTCTTATTTCATCTCTGAAATAGTCTGCTATAAGGTTAATGCTTAGGTTTAAAGATGAAATTCTAGTTTTATTCAAATAGAAATTCTGATTTTCTTCTTTTTCGATAAGATTTTCTCCAAATTTTTCAATACTTTTTTTTGCTAATTCACTTAATTTTGCATCTAAAAATAGATAGCCTCCGGGTAGTTTTTTATCAATTAACATTTGAGGAACAGGAACTACGGCATGGTCTGCTGTTAAAAAAACAGTAAAACCATCTTTTCCACACTTTGCAGATAAAGCATCTAGCAAACGACTTATTTCCAAGTCTAAACGCAGGTACATATCTTCTATTTCTAGTGAATACGGTCCGAAAGCGTGCCCTGCAATATCTGGAGTGGAGTAACTAATGCATAGCATGTCTGTTTGAAGATCCTCCCCAAGTTTTTCATTTTTCAGGGATTCCAATGCTAAATCAGTTAGTAATGTATTGGCAAATGGTGAAATTGTAAAAAGTTGATTAGCCGAAGCTTCATTTCCCATTTCTAAAAAATTATAGGGAAATTCAGCACTTGTTTTTCCTCCAATTATTAGTTCATATGGACTTTTATCAATAGAAGTATAACGGTCTTTTGAGAGTAGTAAATCCCAGTTTTTTGTGTAGCTTTTGGAATTGTTTTTCGAATTAAATTGCTGAAGCCACAGAGGAAGTTCTTTTTTAAAAAAGCTACTCGTGATAAATGTCCCTGTTGCATAATCAAACCAATAAGAGCCATCACTTAAGTGTCCTCCTGGCAAAATAGCAGAACGGTCTTTGTAGGATATAGAAATTACCCGAGCACTTGGATATGTCAATTTTAACTGATCCGTTATTGTATAGGTTTTTAAATTTCTCGGAGATCTTTGTCCATCAGTTGAAATACTTCCAACAGTTGACTCTCTTGTATCAGTAACACAATTGATTATACTTGAAGTTTTTCTGTCGTACCATTCATTTCCTACGATGCCATGATCTGAAGGAATACTTCCAGTGTAAATTGAAGCGTGACCAGGACCAGTATAAGTTGGAACATAATTGTAAAGTATGTTCCGAATATTCATGCCTTGGTTTAAAAACCTGTTGAAACCAGTTTTGCAAAAGTTAGCTTGATAACGGTAGAGATAATCGTAACACATCTGGTCAACAACAATCCCTACAATCAATTTAGGTTTCTTTGTTTCTTGAGCTACTAAGTTAGTTGCACTAAAAAATAGGAAAAATAACAAGTTTGTTTTCATACTTCAAATTTAATGAATGTACTTCTTATTAATCTATTTTTTTTAAAAGAATAATCATATCAAATTTAAAGCATCAAAGTAATATATAGATTTCTTAGGCTATTCATAAAACTTTAACACTAAATTCTTTACTTGTTCTTGAATAAAGTAAACAAATAGTTTCAAAATTAAATTTAACCTGCAACGAAATGATTAGTTCTTTAGAAACTTATAAAATAGACCTTGATTTTCTAAAAGGTAAGCACCATTTTTTAGTTGAGAAACATCAATAGATTTTTCAAAGCTGCTTAAAACTTCTTTCCCACTAAAGTCAATAATTCTAACTTTTCCTGATGAATAACTGGATAAAAAGAGAATATTATTTGTTGGATTAGGATAAATTACAAGCGAATTTTCTTGCTCTGTCAAACCAACACTTTGTCGCACATCAAATACTATAGTTCCAGGGGAAATACCTACGTTAAAGTTTGATAATTCAGTATTGTTATCGTCAAAAATATGGATTTTCCCAAAAGAGAAAAAGTCAGTTTCGCTGGTGTAAAATTGACCAGAAACAGGCTCCTGAGCTAATTCATAATAATTGATGGAATGTCCAGAGATTGGTCCACTTAAGTTCATTAAGTTGATGTCAAATTCATTCAAAGTAGTTTCCATAGAAATTTGGTAAACTAATTTATCATCGCGTAATGCAGAAGTCCCACATCCAGTTGCTGCAGATTGTAAGTTAACAGTTGCATTACTACTGCCATTCAAAGCTACTTTTGAAACGGATGCGTTAGACCAATCTTTATTGTTCACAGTATACAGAAAATCTCCTGATTTCATCAAATTATCTGGATTTTTACCATCTGGACCAAGGTCTACTTCATTTCCATAACTTAAGTTATCCAGGTTTAATTTTCCAATGAGACCTTTTTCATTTCCCCACTCGTAGCCATTATTAATTGCAATATAAGCTATTGAACCATCAACAACGATATTTTGACTTGCCCATTTTGGACCAGAAATTGTATCTATTGCTTGAATTAAGGAAAGAGTAGTTGCATCATAAATATGTAAATATGAATCATAGGTTGTGAGGTACTCTCCTCGAGTTGCAACTAATTTATTTTGATAGACACCTAAATTTCGCACACCTGGACAAACTACTGAACTCAATTCCTGATGCGTATTCAAGTCCATTTTGTAGATTTTCGAATCTGCAGCGACATAATAAAAATTTCCATCGATGATAAGATCAGATCCAAAACGCATTCCGTTTAAGGTGCTGACTACACTGTAAATTTGAGTTGATGGGTCGTAGCTGCCAATAGTAACTGGATCAATAATTTGATTTGTTTGATAATCAAAATATCCTTCGTTTAGAACAAGGACTTGGTTTAGGTAGTTTTGCGAGAATGCAAAAGCTGAAATTAATAATAGAACGGAAGTAAAAAGTTGTTTCATTTTTTTTTAAGTTTTTAAAACATTAATAAATAAAACAGGCTAAAATGGAATCATAGGGATACGTCTATCCCATTATTGAGTCCGACTTTAATCTGAAGTCATATCTCTGTTCTCAGGCAAGTCTTCTGGCTCACACCCTTTTAGTTTCAACCTTCCCGTTTTAAAACAGTGGCTTTTGGAAACCCATTTTAAGTGCTTACAGCTGCAGACACAGCTCCGGAATCTAACCGGATTCCTTTTTAATTTGCTTTTAGGCAAAACCAAAGAACACGACAAAATTAAATGAAATATTGAGCAATTGCAGTTTTTATTTTATTTTTTGCAATCTAAAGTTTATAACCTTATCGTTTTTGCACTTATAACATTGTTATGAAGCAATTTATGTAAAAGTTACTGTTTCATGAAAAATAGTCGGCTAATCTTACTATTCTGTTTTAGTTGCAAGATATATGTTCCTTTACAAAAATTACTTAGGTCAATTTCAACTTCTTTTCCAGGAAAGCTACCAGTATATACTTCTCGATTTAAAACATCTAGAATAACCAATTCACTGTTGCCCGAAGTAAAATTTGTAGTTAAAGTAAGATGCTCAGAAGCTGGATTTGGATAAAGATTAATTTCAAGGTCTTGCTCAGATAGAGAGGAAGGCAAACAAGCTTGGCAACTAGTCATACTTGTATACAAGGAAGCAGAATAATCAATCATCCCTGAAATGTTTGAACATCCTGAAATCATGGCACATTGTCCGTTGATAATTCCTATTCCAATAGGCATTGAACACAATCCAAAGTCAACGTTTGATAAATCGGAACATGGAGGAGCAAGATCAAATTCCATGCAGTTTGCTTGACAATTTTCTAGACTTGAATCTATGGCCAATGCATAATTAATATTTCCTACAATTGTTCCACAGCCGCTAATCGAACTGCAAATACCATTAATTAAACCATAACCAATAAACATTGTGCAAGCACCAAAGTCAAGACCCGCTAAATCTGCACAAGAATCTGCAAATGTTATACCTCCTGAACATTCTCCGGGAGTCCAGGAAGTTACTCCAAACCAATTTTCCGCTATGCAAGCGTTGCTGTAAGTGATATCATTGCAACCACAAACAGGATTATAATCCGCAGTACACATTATATCAGGATTTATTTGAGTGGAATCAATGCAAGTTATGATGTCTCCACAGGGGTAAGGCAAAACACAGATGTTATTATCATAATTAAAAATTACTGATCCAATAAAACCCGGAGGAAAAGGAGCTGAAAAAATAGAGTTAGAGACTGAATAAGGAATTGTAGTTCCTCCCTCTTGTCCAAAATACGCTAATTCTCCACTTGCTATGACATCACCATTTTGATTTAGTACTTGCGAAACATATGGGTACATAATCCAATCTTTAAAATCACCACTAAAATTAATTGATACATTGAGTATTCCAGAAGTGTCAAAAGAAATATTCTCTACGCAAAATGATGAGCATGAAATAGTACTTGAACATGCTCCCTCTGTCCATGCAGTTACACCTCCAAGATTTACGGCAATACACTCATTTGAATACGTAACGCCATCGCATCCACAAACTGGAGCATAAATCATAGTACAAATGGCAAATGAATCAATTAAGGCTGTATTTACACATTGAGAAAAATTATTGGTTTTAAATCCAAAAATTAGAAGTAGAAGTAGGATGTATTTCATGATTTTTATTTTTAATATTTAGCAAATTTAATCTAAAATCTAATTCTTTTCAATTAATTCTTAGTTTACAATAAATTTAAAACCCAATGAAATCAGTCAGAGGAATATATATTAATGCGTGATTAATGCTATCTTTGACAAAATTTATTTCCATGCGCGTTTACTTGGATAATGCAGCTACAACTCAAATTGCTCCTGAAGTGATTGATTCTATGTTGCTTGTTTTAAAGGAGAATTTTGGCAATCCATCTTCTACACATTTTTATGGAAGGAATGCAAAAGCTTTAGTTGAGACATCAAGACGTTCAATTGCAAAACAAATGAATTGCCTTTCTTCAGAAATTATTTTTACTTCAGGAGGAACGGAAGCAGACAATATGGCAATCCATGCAGCAATTAACGAATTAGGTGTAAAACGCATTATAACTTCTTGCATTGAACACCATGCTGTTGGTCATACGATTGAATCTCTAACAAAAGAAAATTTAGTTGAAAGCGTTTTTGTTAAAATTGATTCAAAGGGTCATGTTGACCTTAATCATCTAGAAGAATTACTCCAAGAAAATATCCCAACATTGGTTTCTTTAATGCATGCTAATAATGAGATTTCGACCATTCTTCCCTTAAAGAAAGTTGCTCAAATGTGTCGTAAATATGGCGCTTTCTTTCATTCTGACACTGTTCAAACAATTGGTCATTATCCATTTGACTTACACGATTTAGATATTGATTTTATAGCTTGTTCAGCACACAAATTTCATGGACCTAAAGGAATTGGTTTTTTATATGTAAACAAGAAAACAAAGATTTCTGCGTTAATACATGGCGGAGCACAGGAACGTGGGATGAGAGGCGGAACAGAAAACATAGCAGGGATTGTTGGTTTAGCAAAAGCAATGGAATTGACATACGAAGATATAAAAGCTCACCAAAAACATATTCAGGAACTAAAAAACTATATGATTGACCAATTGAAAAATCATTTTTCTGATATTACATTTCATGGAGAAACAAAGCCTGAGGAATCTTTGTACACCGTTTTAAATGTCTGCTTTCCAAAGACGGAAAAGTCTGGAATGTTGTTATTCACATTGGACCTTAAAGGTGTTGCTGTAAGCGGAGGTAGCGCTTGTTCTTCAGGAGCAACAAAGGGCTCACATGTTTTGGAAGGAATTTCTGCAGATTTAACACGCCCGAATGCTCGTTTTTCATTTTCTAGGTATACAACAAAAGCAGAAATCGATTATGCTTTGGACCAAGTTAAAAGTGTGTTTCAAGTTAATATTTGCTAAGAAATGGCAATTCAGCGCCTAAAGATTTTAGCACTTTGTTCTTGGTATCCGAATGACTTCAATCCGACCTTAGGAAATTTTGTAAAAAAACATGCCGAAGCTGCTTCTCTTTATAATGATGTAGTTTCTCTATCTGTTTTTCCTTCGTTACTTGATAAAAAAATACGTTTGGTTGAGACAAGAACAAGAACTTTCTCAGAGATAGTAGTTTACTATCCAAAAACAACTAGCAAATTTCGTCTTTGGAATATGTTTCGAAATTATTTCGCTCATAGAAAAGCGTTTAAAAAAGGATATAAAACTGTAAAGTCGATTATTGGCAAGCCGGATTTAATTCATTTAAATATTACTTATCCTCTTGGAATTTGGGCATTTTATTTAAAATGGCGAAAAGATATTCCTTATGTAATAACGGAAAATGCAACAGGTCTTCATGTAGGAACTGATCATTCATACCCAAAGATTATTTTGTCTTTGTGTAAGTTTATCGTAAAAAGAGCTTCGATTTTACTTCCAGTTAGCGAGGATCTTAAAAGTTATATGCAGATTCTTAGCCCAAAATCACAATTTGCAATTATTTCAAATGTTGTAGATGAAGAAATATTTAAATACAGAGAAAAACAAAAAGAATTAAAAACAAAAACTTTTATTCATATTTCAACTGGAAAAGACGAGCATAAGAATATTAGTGGAATACTATCATGCATCTCTAGCATTTCAAAATATAGAAAGGATTTTCATTTGAAAATTGTCAGTGATGGCGATGTAGCATATGCCAAGGAAAAAATAGAGGTTTTGGGTATTCAAGATTCTGTGACATTTTATTCAACGATGTCAACCAAAGAAATTGCTTCTATGATCGAAAATAGTTCTGCCTTATTGCTTTTTAGTAATTATGAAAATTTCCCCTGCGTTATTGCAGAATCACTTATGATGGGAAAACCTGTTATCTCTACTGATGTAAATGGCATACCTGAACATGTAAATTCGAAAAATGGCATTCTTATTCCTAAAGGAGATGAAGCGCAACTTGAAAAAGCAATATGTGATTTTTTAGATGCTAAATTCACCTTTAATTCAAATGAAATTCATTCATATGCGTTTAAACAGTTTAGTTATCAAGAAGTGGGAAAACAATTTGACGAACAGTACAGAATAGTTTTAAACTCTAAGACTCAATAATGCTGAAATCAATTCTCGGTAATTTTAGTGTACGCTTTTCTTCTGCTATCTTTAATTTGCTAATAGCGGCTTTAGTTTCACAGTTTTTAGGTGCAGAGGGAAAAGGCGAGCAAAGTCTGATATTAGCTTCAATTACGATTGTTTTATTGTTTCATAATCTTGTAAGTGGTGCTTCTATTATCTATTTAGCATCTCGACTGAATCCTCAAAAATTACTTATTGTATCCTATTTGTGGACAATCACAGTTAGTTTTTTTAGCTATTTACTATTAATAAAGTTAGCATATTTCACTCCCTTTATTTCATTTTCAATTGTTTTGTTGAGTACTTTAAGTTCATTTACAGCCATAAATTCATCCTTATTAATTGGCCGTGAAAAAATTGCAAAAAGTAACATTGTTAATTTCTTAGTCCCTTTTTTAACCTTATCATTTCTTTTTGTACAATTTTATTTTTTTGACAATAAAAGTATTTCAGCTTATATTTTCGCATTGGTTTTCTCATACTTACTGTCACTAGTTTGTAGTTTATATTTTATAAAAGCTTATTTTTTTGAAAAAGAAACGCAAGATTCAAAATTCCAAACGACCTTCAAGTCCCTTTTTTATTATGGCTTCCAGAATCAATTAGCGCATATATTTCAGCTCTTGAGTTTCCGAATTAGTTATTTTGTAATTGAACATTACAATGGAAAGGAAGCTGTTGGAATTTATTCTAATGGAATTTCTATCGCTGAAGCAATTTGGATGATAACGAGTAGTATTTGTTTGTATCAATATTCTAAGATATCAAATTCAACCGACAAGGAATATTCTATGCGTTTAACTGAGAAATTAACGAAAGTAGCTTTGTTTATCTCTTTCCTTGTTATTTGCGTAGTTGCTATAATCCCAACAAATTTTTACACTTGGGTTTTTGGTAAAGAATTTTATGAATTAAAGTCATTGATTTTACTTCTTCTTCCTGGAGTTTGGATTTACAACTATTATTTGATTATCGGACATTATTTTTCAGGACGAGGTAAATTCCTTTCTAATGCGCTAGCCACTTTTATAGGTCTAGTTTTAACCTTTCTACTTATATTTTCACTAGTTCCAAAATTTGGTATTCAGGGTTCAGTTCTTTCGGCTATTCTTTCCTATTTACTTACCTCTCTAGTTGCAATAATAATTTATCTTTGTCAGGGAGGTAAATTTGTACTTTTTCCAAAGTTTTCTGAAATACAAAATTATTTATTTGCTAAAACTAAAGTAAATGAAAAAAGTAAGTAAGGCAATCAAAGCATTTATTGCAATTCTCAAAAAGCCATATTTATTGAATGCTGTATTAAATAGTGAGGAACTTTTGGAAAAAGAATTTCAAGGCCTATTTCCTTCTGCAAACGAAAAGAAACAGATTTCATTTTCGACTTTATTTCCCATTGAGAAGGATGTGAATGTATATCCTTATTCTTTTTTAAGTGGTTCTTCACTTGCCACAGACTTTGCCTTGTTACAGTTATTGTGCAAAAAAATAGATGCGGAAGATTATTTTGAAATTGGAACCTGGCGTGGAGAAAGTGTTGCGAATGTTGCTCCATATGTCAAAAATTGTTTCACTTTAAATTTAAGCGATGAAGTAATGTTACAAAAGGGATTAGATAAAAGTTATATTCAAATGCATCGATTTTATTCTGAGGGTATTAAAAACGTAACTCACCTTTTTGGGGATTCAAAATACTATGATTATTCTAGTTTAAACAAGAAATTTGATCTTATATTTATTGACGGAGATCATCATACAGAATCTGTAAAAAGTGATTCGTCCTTGCTTTTTCCATTTTTAAAAAATGAAAAATCTGTAATCGTTTGGCACGATGCAAAACTAGATACAGAAACTTGTAGATATGAGGTATTAACGGGGATATATCAAGGGATGCCTCAAGAAACTCACAAACATATTTATTTAGTAGAAAATACCCTTTGTGCAATTTATTGGCCTTATGACTTAGATTTTTCTAAGTTAGTTAAAAATACTTCCCCAGAAAATACTTTTGATATTCAGTTAAGAATAAAAAAGTAAAAATTACCTAAAACTAAATTTGCGTTGGAGTAAGTAACTAATTACAATAACAATACAGGACGAAACTATATTTGCTATTGAAGGAAATAAATGAAAAGATTCAATCAATAGTTTTAGTAGGATCCAGCTTGTAAATCCTGTAATTGCAGCACTTGTAGCATAACGAAACAACTGTGTAGTTCCTTTTAATTGACTTTTTGTGAAAACCACATATTTTAAAAGTGTAAATCCGATTGAAAAAGAGATAATAAAACATAGAAAAGCTGTCATTGTATACGAAGAAAGTGTAAAGTTAAATAGCGGTAAACTCCAATTTTTTTTCTTAAAAAGATAGTGGAAAAAGATAAAAAATAAAAACCAACTTAAAACTAAATTACTAGCACCGCAAACGGCATAATAGTAGGTTGTACGATCAAAAAAACGTTTAAAAAGTGGGTAGAAAAAATCTAAGAAAGAATGAATTAACTTAACTAATTTCATCGAATTCAATTTGATAGGATGTGTGCCTACGAATATTTAAAACCTGCCCGTCTTCAAAAAATAAATATTGACCTTTTATTCCTTTAAGCATGCCATTTATTTCCGGTGTTTTGTCAAAAGTTAAAGTTGCTACTTTTGTCGGGTAAATTTCAACGGGATAATTAAAGGTGTGGATGCTGTCGTCCTCACTCCAATAGCAGGTTAAGTCGCTCGGAAGTATCTCGTGAACACGCCATTTCTCATTTTCTAAATTTATCATTTCGTCTTGCAAGTTACACAACATACTTTGCCAGTTTGTTTTATCAGAAAAATGATCTTTCAATGCAACTTCAATTTTGCCAGCTAAATAGCGATTTGGCACTTCAGCTAAAATAATTGCTTTATTTGCCCCTTGATCAATCCATCTTGTAGGCACTTGACTAATTTTTGTGACACCAACTTTAACGATATCTGTTGCGGCTAAATAAACTATATGTGGCTGGTTATGATATTTCAATTCATATTCAATATCTCTGCCTTTTCCCAAATGCGCTTCACATAATTCGGGATGTAAAATACAGGGGCTTGCCTCAGGAGCAGAAATAAAACAAGAATAGCAAAATCCCTGTCCGAAAGATTTATCAGTTTGTTTAAGGCATTTTGAGCACTCTATTCTCCCATTCCATTTTAAAGAAATTTGTTTTCCTATGAAAGTATTTACATGAATATCTTTTTCTGGGCATTCGAAAAAATAATCAATTTCACTCCCCATTTGGGTCTTCATTTTTGTAAGGAGTAGTTTCATTCTTCGGGTAAAATATTCATCTTTTCAGCAAAATGAAAGCAGTAATCACGTAAATCTTCCGAAATCAAATGCTCACCAGTTGCTTTTTCAAAACTATCCGCCATTGTTAATAAACTTTGATGAAAAAATTGTTTCATTTCTTCTATCGTCATATCTTTGGTCCATAAGTCAATTTTCATTGTATTTTTTTCTTCTGGATTCCAAATTGAAAGTAGAAATGCACTAGCATTTTGATTCTCGATTCCTCCATCGCTAGCGCTCCAATTCATTTGAATAGGAAGATTGTTTGCGTTTAAATCAACTTTAATATTTATTTCGGATTGTTTTGAGATCCTTTCTTTCATCTTACTTTGCTTTATAATTTTGTAATAATTCGTTATAGGTTTTTTTGTTTAACTCAGCGATACTAATATCATGGTTTTCCATATATTGTTTAACAATTCTCCAGCCTAAAAATTGCCCAAGTCTGTCAGGGCTTTCTTCCGGCAAACCGCCTGTAAATGGCCCTTCATTTAAAAGATTTGATCTAGTTTTCTCGTCTGTTTTGAATAGTAATTCATTTTCAACTAGGTACTTCCAAAAAACACCTTCATTTTTGAGCGCCCAATTAAATTGTTTGTTGGTGTATCGTAAAATAGTATTCGTTTTTACATTTGGCAATGTTCCTTGTGTTATATACAAAATTTTTCCCCAGCGCATCATTTCGCTTGCATAATTTTCTGATGTTTCTGTACAATAATGAGTCATAAGCCATCCTGCAATAACATCACGAGAGAGGTATTCTTTTTTCATTCCATTTTTAATCCATGTGTAAAATTGATTAGTTGGAAGCTCTTTAATTACTTTCTCATTTGAACCAAGATAACGTTCTACACCAATTGCAATTTCTTTTTCAGTTGAAAAGACACTTGCTGAGAACGAAGAATTTATAAAATAGATTGTTTTCGGTATTTTTTTTCTTGGAAAAAATCCTTTGAGACGCCTAAATGCGATTAAAAGTTCTTTTTTTTCAAATGAAAAATCGCCTTGTTTTTTTTGAATGGTTCGCTCAAGTCTTTGAATATAATTGTTACTATAAAATCTCCTTATTCCATTTATATAAGAAGAGTCAGTCTGCATATTTCCACCCATGCAATAACCAAAAGTATAATCAAGTATAGATGAATTATTTCTTTTAAATATAGATTCTAAATTCAATAGCTCTTTGTCTGTTGAGTTTCTTAATGCTGAATCAAGGTTTAAAAATTTTAAATCAATTTGTATGCCTTCTATCGAAATTTTATATGGATCTTGCAAACACGCAAAAAATAAACAAAGTGTTAAGAGAATTGTCGAAAATATATAAAGCCTTGTTTTCACTATTTTTTGTAATTTTGTTTCAAATTTAATAATATTAAAATCATTATTATGAAATCAATTAGTTTGAAGTTATTTGTTCTTTTAGGTTTTGTCTTGCTGACACCATATTTATCTCATTCACAAGGTTTCGAAAACAAAAAGATACAAGCTGGTATTACAAGCAGTTTTGGTTTAAATTTTGTCAAAATGGGAACTTCTAGGTTGAATAATAAAGGTGTAGGTACTAATTTTAGTATTGGTCTGCTTATGCACAAATCATTTTCAGGATCTAAAAACTTTGGGTTTGCATCTGGTTTAGAATTTGATTTTAATACAATTAATTTTAAGTCATATGATTCAATTTATTATAATTACAATGACAGAGAAATTCTGTCTCATTCATCTACAACTCAGAGCATCTTCCAGCTAGAAACTCGAAAACATAAAACATCACTTGTAACTATACCTCTTGCGCTCCTTTTTAGAACAGATCCTGTTGGAAGTTTTCGTTATTTCGCAAAATTTGGAATAAGGAATTCTTTTTTGATTTCTAATAAGACGGTAGATAAAGGAATAGATATCACTAATCCACAAATTTTAAAAGAAAAAGAAAATCTAAATATGAATTCAAAGAATGAAATGTTTTTTTACCAATTATCCTTGGGTTTATCTTTTGGTGCAGAATGGAATTTTATTGGTTCAACCTGTTTAGTTGCTGAAATGGGCTACTATTATGGCCTTACTCCATTATTCTTGGATAGAAAAGAAGAGAACCAAACCTTGTATATTAAGGATGATGGAGTAAATACTCCTTTTTCTAACAAGGCTACTCTGAATCAATTAAATTTAAAATTTGCAGTCCTTTTCTAATTTGAATCCCCTTCAGAATTTTATATCATCTTGGTTAAATTCCTATTTGGAAAATGCAACTATGCAAGGATTTGTTGTTGGTGTTTCGGGAGGAATAGACTCTGCTTTAACATCAATTCTATGTGCTGAAACTGAAAAAAAAGTAATTCTTTTGAATTTGCCAATTCGGCAAACTGATGCAGAATATGATAGAGCTCAACTTCATATAGCAGATTTAAAAAAACGCTATCCGAATGTTGAATCTTTCACAATTAACTTGTCGGAAACACTAACTATTTTTGAGAAAACGCTTCCAATTGATATTAAAGAAAATAACTTAGCGCTTGCAAATTCCCGTGCTAGGTTAAGAATGACAGCTTTATATGCTGTCGCTCAAGCAAATTCATGCTTAGTAGTCGGAACTGGAAATAAAGTTGAAGATTTTGGCTTAGGTTTTTTTACAAAGTACGGTGATGGTGGAGTAGATATTAGTCCGATAGCAGACCTTACTAAATCTCAGGTTTTTTCTCTTGCAAATAAACTTAAAGTGATTCCTGAGATTTTGAAAGCGAAACCAACAGATGGCCTTTGGGAAGACGGAAGAAGTGACGAGGATCAAATTGGTGCATCTTATCCTGAATTAGAATGGGCAATGGATTTTTCTGGAGATATTAATACTATTTCTGAACGTCAAAAAGTAATATTAGCTATTTACAAGCGTTTTAATAAATCCAATGCTCATAAAATGAATCCGATTCCTGTTTGCAAAATACCAATAGAATTGCTTGGATTGTTGGATTCGTAAGCGATGACAAATGTTGTTTATCATCTAAATATGAAAAGACTTTTTCTAATTGTATTTCTGTTCTTAAGCTTTAATCTACTTTTTTCTCAAGGTTTCCAAAAAGGTTTTATTGCCTTAAAATCAAAAAATTATCAAATTGCTGAAATTACATTCCGTTCTTGTGAGAAAAAACATGCCGCTGCAGCAGCATTTGGATTAGCATCTCTTTATTTAACAAATGATTACTATAATAAGGATAGTTCATTTAGATATGTTTTGCTTGCTGAAAATAAATGGAATTTATTTGATAAAAAAAATCGAGAAAAAGCAAGAGTTTATGGTTTTGATTCATCAGCAATTCAACAACTTAAATTAAAAGTAAGTTCTCTTTTTTACGCTGATTGTTCCTCAAGTATTTTAGCGAGTGATTTCCAAAAATTCATTGATAATCATCCTTGGTCGCCTCATTGTTTACCTGCTTTAGTCAAAAGAGACTCCCTTCTTTTCGAGAATGTTAAAATAGCAAGAACATCAAAAGTAGTATCTGATTTTATCCTAACGTATCCTAAATCTTATTTAATACCATCAGCAGTTGATTTATTTAATGACTTGCAGTATTCTGAGGCTACTGTTTCGGCTCGTATTTCTGATTATGTTTTGTTTATAGAAAGATATCCAAATAACAAGAATAGAAAAAATGCGGAGGATCAGATATACAAATTATCTATTGAAGATGGATCAATTTCCTCGTATCTTAACTTTATAAAAAACTATCCTCAAAATAGAAATCATGACTTGGCTTGGAAGGGCTTATATGCAAAGTATACAAAAGATTGCAAATTGGAGTATTTTAAGGAATTTCAAAGAAAATTCCCGGATTTTCCTTTTCAAGAACTTATCCAAAACGACTTAGATATTTATACTGAAATATATTTTCCTTTTTTTGAAAACAATTTATTTGGTTTTATGGATAGCGAAGGAATAGTACAAATCCCTGCTGAATATGATGAGGTTTTAAATTTTCAAGATGGTATTGCTGTTGTAGTAAAAAATGGTAAGTCAGGTCTTATTAATAAAAAAAATGAATTGATTTTAGGTTTTGAATTTGATCAAATCGAGGAATTTTATAATGATCTTGCTATTGTTTCTATCTCTGATTCCTTCGGGCTTATAAATAGATTGGGAACTTTGGTTTTCCCTTTAATCTATAATGATATTCTATTTCTTAACAATAGTCTAATTGCAGCAAACAATGAAAAAGGATACTCAATTTTCAACTTAAACGGAGAAAGAAAATTTGAGCTAAAGTTTAAAGAAATCAAACCTCTTAACGAAGATTATTTCATTGTACAAGTAGGAGATTCTATTGGTTTGTTAAACAGCAATTTGGATTTTGTAATCCCTGCAATTTATGAGGATATAACGTTGATTAAAGATAGTATCTTTTCTTATCAATTAGATGAAAAAAAAGGATTAATTACTCATAGTGGAAGAATTTTGACTTTACCAGTTTACAATGAATTTTCATCTTTTGATGAGCATTCTAAAATTATCATTGCAAGATTAGGCTCTAAAATGGATTACTTAAATTTAGACGGCTCAAAATTTATCTCTTCAACTTTTGAGTATTTCCCAAAAGCCCTCAACACTGCTCATTTTTATAATGGGAACGCAATTTTTTATAAAAATGGAAAATTTGGTATTATAAATTCAAAAGGAAAAATATTATTGAAGCCTACTTTTACTGCTCTTGGAAAAGTTTCCAATGCAGTTCCTGTAACAAAAAATGGAATTTGGGGTTTCATGGATATCACAGGAAAAATAATTTTAGATTATAATTTTACATCTATTGATGGGTTTTTTAATCTTGGTTTTATAGTTGAATTTGATGGTTTATTGGGGCTTTTAGGAAATGATTTAAAACCAGTATTATCGTTAAATCATCAGTCTATAAAAAGAATAAGTGAAAATTATTTAGTAGCTAAGAAAGATGGAAAGTACGGTGTTTATTCAGTTGCAGGGGAGCTAGTTGTGCCTTTTAATTTTGATCTCATTCAATTACATGATTCAGATTGTTTAGCTTTGACAAATCATAATGGCATAGCTTATTACTTTTTAAGTACTGGAATTTACATTCTAAAACAATGAAAGGTTTTTTTAATCGTCCTGAACATTTCTTTTTAGCGCTTATTGCTGCATTTGGAGTATATATTTTACTTTTTATGTACTTCCACATTTCATCTTACAAACAATATGTATTAATACCTGCATTTCAAGAGTTTTCAAAAATTGAGGAAGAAATAAAAATAGCGAAGGAAAATATAGAGGTGCCAAATGAGAATTCCGGAGAATTAAAAAATATAGCTCGGAACAATGAAGATAAGAGAACTAAGTCGGATAAAGATTGGTCTGAAAATACTTCTTCTGAAGATCCTGCTCAGACAATAAAAGATTTTGAGAAAAAATTATTTGAGGAAGCCGGCGGAAAAAAAGATAGAGAAAAAATAGAATTAGAAGCTGAACAAAAAAAAATAAAGAAAGATCAAAAATTAACCCCGACAAATAAGCAGACGATAAAAGACAATCAATACAATGGGAATGTTATGGTTGACTTTAGTTTAGAGGGTAGAACTGCTTACAACAACAATAATTGGTATATTCGGAACCCTGGTTATACTTGTGGTTATGGCTCAGTCGGAACAGTTGTAATTTTGATAAAAGTTAATTCATCTGGAAAGGTTGTAAAAATAAATTTTGATGCAGCAAAAAGTATAAATGCTACTAGCTGTATGCAAGAGCAAGCTTTAAAATATGCAAGTATGTCTCGCTTTAATGCTTTAACTAATGGAGGTTCAGATAAATCTGGATATATACGTTATCAGTTTGTAGCTCAGTAGTTGGTTATTTAATAATCTTTTTTTTGCTTAGTTTCTAAATTTATTTTCTATTTTTACATAAAATAAGAAAAATGAATGTCGGAAAAAATCTAAAAGCCCTTCGTAAGTTCAAGGAAATGTCTCAAGAAGAAATTGCACAAGCGCTTTCAATGAACCGTTCTACTTACAGTGGATATGAAAATGGTGTTGCTCTTCCAAATATTGAAAATCTTATCTCATTTAGTGAATTTTTTAAGATTTCGATTGATGATCTGATAAAAAAAGATTTCTCAGTTTTTTCTGTAAATGATTGGAAAAATTATTCAGCGTCATGGAAAGATGATGCAAAGGGAATACATCTTCGTGTTTTAGCTGGACTTGTAGATCAAAATAACGAGGAAATGATAGAAATGATTCCTGAAAAAGCAAGAGCAGGTTATGTTGCCGGATTCTCAGATCCAGAATTCATGAAGGTTTTTCCTACTTTACAAATCCCATTTTTAAGTAAAGATCGAAAACATAGAGCTTTTCCAATATCTGGCGATTCGATGCCTCCAGTAAATAATGGCTCACATGTAATTGGTGAATTTATACAGGATTGGACGCAACTTAAATCTGGAACGCCATGTATTGTTGTTACCAAAGAAGATGGAATTGTATTTAAGTTTGTTTACAATCATTTAGAGGAAAATCAATCACTTTTATTAGTTTCTTCTAATCCTCTTTTTGAACCTTATTCAGTTTCAATAAAAGATGTGATCGAAATCTGGAAATTTTCCGCTTATTTCTCCAAAGACTTACCCGAAGTTCAAATGGATGCATTGCAATTAAGTTTGTCATATCGAAATTTACACAAGGATATTCAAAGAATCTTAGATAAAATAAAATCATAATTTTTGTTTTTTATTCTTTACTTATTTTCTCAGTTTAGAGCCATTTTTCTTACTTTTGTTTATGCGCATTGTTAAACAAATTCCACATGATAGATTTTTAATTCAAATTCACCAATACAACGGGAAGTTTATTTTGAAAATTGAATTGAGTGGTTTTGAGCAAGTATTTAAAATAGCTGAAACTGATCTTCAAGATATTGATTTAATTGAAAAAAACTTAAATTCTGAATTTTTCTCAAATTGTTTAACACGCTTTATTGCAATGCGCGAAGATTGGAATCAACTTATAAATCAAAAATAGAAAAATGAGAAATTTGACCATGCTTTTTTCCTTAGTGCTTCTTTCAGTTGCATGCGGAGAAAAAGATAAAACAAAAAGTGATTCAAAACCAAAGATTGAGGCGCGAAAACTTGATGGTTTAAAAATCGCCTATTATAGTAATGATAGCATTAAAGAGTATTTTGAATATTATAAGCGAGAAGATGCTGCCGTAACTAAAAAACAAAAAGCCTTTCAAGCTGAAATTGATAAACGAACTTCTGAACTACAAAATTATGTTCAAAGAAAAGACCAAGAAGCAAGAAGTGGTCTGTTATCCCAAAATGAAATAGGTATGGCTCAACAAAAAGCGCAGCAAATGGAGTCTAATATCATGCAATATCAACAAACTGAAGGTGCTAAATTAGAAGCTGAAACCGTAAAAAAACTTGAAGAAATCAGTAATAAAATTGAGGTATTGGGTAAAAAATATTGTGAAATACATCAAATCGATATTTTGTTAATGCATGGCAAAGGCGGCCAATTAAATTATATTTCTGAAATAATGGATGTCACAAAAGAATTTATTCAGTTTTTGAATGAAAATCAAAAGGAAATTGAAAAAGACCTAAAGTAATGCGAGTTGCTCAACAGAAATTAAAAGAAAATATCGCTGAATATTTGTTGTATATGTTCCAAATTGAACATGTTATTCGCTCCTTTAATTTTGATTTAACTGCTATAATTGATGTTTTTGTTCGACCAACATTGGTAGATGATTCATTTTTGAATCAATACAAGACGTGGTATTCTGAGTTAATAGTTCAAATGCAAAAGCAAGGCATTGAAAATGAAGGGCATCTAGATTCATTAAATGAAATAATTATTGAATTAATTTATTTGCACAATACTCTTTTAACTGTTGTAAATGATGAAAAATATATCGCTCTTGTGATTGCTGCAGAGGAAGATATAGTGGCATTCAAAGAAAAATCTAATTTTATGAAACGTCACGAAATTGAAGTTTTACTCCATGCAATGAATATGAAATTGCAGTTAAAAGTTAGAAAGCAGGAAATTTCTCCTGAAACAGAATTAGCAATGGATAAAATGCGTGTTCAGTTGGCTTATTTGTCAAGAGAATACGGTCGAATGAAGTCTGGAGAATCAAATTTTATTCAGATCTAAAATATATTGGAATTTCTGAAACTTCAATAATCTTCTTTTTTAATTGATCTACTTTCCAATTTATATGCTCAATTCCATTGCTTAAGACAATGTATTCGCAGTTTAGCTTATTTTGATAAGAAAAAACTTGTTTATGCGCTTCCTGATTTAATTTTATGTTTGGTGCTTTACATTCCACTAAAATAATTGGCTCGATTAAATTATTAACTACTACAATGTCCCAGCGTTTTTTGAGTCCAAAGTAATTTAACTCTTTTTCAACACTAATAAAACTTAGTGGATAAAGCAGATATGAGGAGAGATAATTAATGTAATGTTGTCTCACCCATTCTTCAGGTGTTAAGATTATTTTTTTTTTTCGAATCAAACAATTTACAAAGATAACATTGTCTTTTCTTGTTAAAGTTAAAGTTAAAGTTGCTTTTGGTAAATTCAGAGGAATTAGGGTTTGCATTACATCCCAGGAAGAAGAAGGTTAATGTCCTTGTAATTTAAATCAAAGACTTTCCCCAAAATTTCATTGGTTAAAATCCCCTTATAAATATAGACTCCATTTCTGAAACCACTGTGCATCCGAACTAAATCTACTACTCCTCCTTTTTCACCCATCTCTAAAATTAGTGGTGAAAAGATATTAGACAAGGCAAAAGATGCTGTTCTCGAAACTCGTGAAGCAATATTAGGAACACAATAATGAATGACTCCATGTTTTGTAAATACTGGATCTATGTGATTTGTAACACGAGATGTTTCAAAGCAGCCACCTTGATCAATACTTAAATCAATAACGACAGAACCAGCTTTCATACTTTGTATCATTTCTTCAGAAACAACACAGGGGGTTTTACCTACGTTTGATCGAAGCGCGCCGATTACAATATCTGCTCGTCTTATTGCTTTGGCTAGCACTTTAGGCTGAATAATTGAAGTAAATACCCGAGATCCTATATCATTTTGTAATCTTCTTAAGCGTGTAAGAGAACTATCAAATACTTTTACAGAAGCTCCTAATCCACTTGCAGCACGAGTTGCAAATTCCCCGACCGTGCCTGCACCTATAACTACAACTTCAGTTGGTTGCACTCCAGCAATACCTCCTAACATAATACCTTTTCCATTAGAAAATGAAGAAAGTAATTCCCCTGCAATCAGAATTGAAGTTGTTCCGGCAATTTCTCCCATTGTTCTCACAATTGAAAAAACACCTTCCTCATCTCGGATGTAATCCCATGCTATTGCAGTTATTTTTTTCTCAATTAGTTTTTGTAAGATTTCTTTTGGTTGTGTTGCTATTTGTAGTGCAGAAATAAATGTTTGATTTCCGGACATCATATTAACTTCATCCTCAGAGGGTGGAGCAACTTTGCAAATGATATCACATTTATATATATCATGTTTATCAACACAAATTTCTGCGCCAGCTTCGCTGTATTCGTTATCAGTAAAATTAGCACCTTCTCCAGCTTTTGCTTCTATTCGAACTCGATGTCCATTTGCTACAAGAAGACCAACTGCTTCTGGGACTAAGGCAACTCTTTTTTCTTGAAAAGATGTTTCCTTAGGGATTCCAATAAATAAAGCGCCTTTTTTTCTAGGAACTTCCAACATTTCTTCTTTTGGCATCAAGCTTCCTTGCTGCATTAACGATTTCAATAATTCATGATCAGTAATCATAATTCAAAGGATATTTCTCTCGTTATTGAGTTTTCATTTTTACGAATATACACCCAAATTACGTCTTTTGGTAAAATAAATGCCAATTTTTCAGCCCATTCAATAAAGAAATAGTTTGGCTCATCTATTAATTCATCTAATCCAAGTTGCAATACTTGCTTATTATTCTCAATTCGATAAGAATCAATGTGGTATGCTTTTTTTGACTCATTGATTTCATATTCGTTCACAAGAGAAAAAGTAGGTGAGCCATCAAAGTCTGTAATTCCCATCTGATTTAAAATAGCACCTATAAAAGTTGTTTTTCCATTTCCCATTTCGCCACTTAAGGCAAATATTTTTGGTTCTGGGAATAAGGCAATAAATTTCTTGGCATAATCATTTAAATCCTCAATAGATTCGACCTTCCAATTATACATCATTTTCTGCCAATGTTTTATAGGGTTGTTCCTTACCATTTTTCCATTGCAACAATTCAAAATTTTCACCATCAAATTTGCCAAAAGTTTTATATGTTATCCATTCGCCTAAATTAAAATAAACTGAATTGTCAAAAGGAATTTTCAAAGGTAGGTGACGATGGCCATAAATAAAAAAGTCAAAATTATTTTTAGCATTTAGTTCTTTTGAATAATTATAAAGCCACTCATTTTCAATTCCATTAAATTGTTTGTCACGAGGTCCATTTTTAGACCGACTCGTTTTTGAGAAAAAGTTAGCTGCTGAAAATCCAAAATTTGGATGCAGTCCTGCAAAAATCCATTGACAAAAAGATGATCGAAATATTTTCTTGATGAATTTATAACCCTTATCTCCTTTTCCGAGACCATCTCCGTGGGCTATAAATAATTTTTTTGTCCCAATGCTTACTTGAATAGCATCAGAATGTATTTGTACTCCAAGTTCCTTTTTAAAATAATCAAACATCCACATATCATGGTTTCCATAAAAAAAATGCACAGGAATCCCATTATCTGTTAGTGCAGCTATTTTTCCTTGAAGTCGAGAGAAGCCCTTGGGTATTACATGTTTGTACTCAAACCAAAAATCAAAAATGTCGCCAACTAAATAAATACAATTTGCGCTTGATTCAATAGATGTAAGCCAGGCAACTATTTCTTTTTCACGTTGTAAACTTTCAGCATCATTAGGAGCTCCTAGATGAAAATCAGATGCGAAATAAGTATATTTTTTATTTGTTTCAGACATTTAATGACCATAAATTTGGAGTAGTTCATTTGACAATGCTTCACCTCTTAAATTGAGTTTAATTATCTTTCCGTCTTTGTCAATCAGAACTGTAAAAGGCACAGAATTTACTTTATATATTTTTCCGACCTTACTATTCCAGCCTCCTAAATCACTTACATGATTTGACCAAGTAAGTTTATCAGCAATGATTGCGGACTTCCATTTTTCTTTATCAGTATCAAATGAAACACTCATTATTGTAAAACCATCACCTTTATATTTTTTATAAAGTTCGACTAAAGCAGGATTTTCTTTTCTACATGGTGCACACCAAGATGCCCAAAAATCTAATAAAACTAGATTGCCTCTTAAATTAGAGAGTTTCATTTTTGTTTTTTGATCTAACATAAGTTCTTCAAAATCAGGTGCAATTTTGCCAGGCGCAACTAAAATAGCATCTTCTTTTATTTTTTTACTTTCAGTATAATTTCTATAAATTTCTTTTACGGTTGGACTAATGTTAAATGCAGAATTTAGTTCATTAATTACTGACTCCAATTGCGCAACATCTTTTGTTTGGATGTGCGGTAAAGCAAAATATAAGGCTGCAGTGTTTTTATTTGCTCGAATAAAAGTTTGTAAATCATTCATAAAAAGTGTGTGTTGCTTTTCCATGTAGTCATTAATTATTTTTATTCTACTTGTATCTTTATTGATAGCGATTAATGCTGAATCAGTTTTTTGATTCCATTTTCTAGATATTATCGAAAAGTCATTTATAATTTTAGATTCATCTGAACCTACGAAGTTGCAAAAATTAGAGATGTTTGAACCGTCTCCATAAATCTTAAAACTACTATTTTCTCTTAAAATTAAGTTTATATCCTCATTTCCCACTCGTAAAACATAGTAGTCTGATGATGGAACTTTTCCTTTAAAACTAAAGTTACCTTGATTATCTATAGGGAATTTATGGTAATCTTTATAAGTTTTTTTTCCTTCAGGATTTATAAAAACCTGTGATAAATTCAACTCTTTTACAGGTGGTTTAAAAATCATTCCTGATAATGTAACTTCAATTTCTGCTTGACCAAAGCCTGTAATAAAAATTAATAATAAGAAGGTTAAAAGGTGTATTTTCATGTTAAATTATTTTATAATTTCTGCAATTTTTTGTTCGAGTGCTGCGCCGCGAAGATCTTTTTCAATTATTTTACCTTCTTTATTAACCAAAATTGTGTGTGGAATTGCTTCAATGGAATATAAATTAATCATAGATGACTCCCATCCCAATAAATCGCTTACATGATTTGGCCAAACAAGCCCATCAGTTAAAATCGCATTTTTCCATGCATTTACATCTTCATCCAAAGAAACAGAGAGAATTGTAAATCCTTTGTTTTTATATTTATTATAAAGTCTCACTAAAGTTGGGTTTTCTTTTCTACAAGGGACGCACCAAGATGCCCAAAAATCAATTAAGACAATTTTTCCTCGTAATTCGGATAACTTTACTTTTTTTCCTTCAGGTGTATTTAAACTAATTTCAGGTGCTAGAATTGTACCATTTTTATTTCCGGAATATTGAGTGTATGCATTTTCGATATCTTCCACTTGTCTTCTAAATGTTTCTGCAACTGTAGTTTTAGGGTAGCTTTCTTCAAATGCCTGAGCCACTACTTTTAGTATTTTCAGGTTGTTTAGGTCCCAATTATCGAAGCTAGAGCTCGGAAATAGTGAGCCAGTCATGACGATATTAAATGGATTTGATGGACTATCTAGGATTTTTGTTTGTGTTACAGTTTCTAGTTTATTTTTAATTTTAAGGAATTGAATAGTGAGTTCTTCGATTGAAACACTTCCTTCCTTCGCTTTTAAATTTTTCTGTTCTTGCTGAAATTGTTTCATTATTCGGAGGTAATCATTCATTGAACTACTCCATTTTGTTCCTGAAGCATTGGGCTCTGTTCCAAAATTACTTGCAGAGCAATTAATTTTCAGTTCATCTCCTGGCACCATTGTTACAGGAATTACATTTTGTGGATTTTCACCAACTCTAAGTAAATAATATCCAATACTTGGTATGTTACCTTCTAATTTAAAACTTCCTGAAGCAGAAATAAGGGTATCAGCAACTAGAATTAATCCTCTATCACTAGGCGCCTCTAGGTAGATCCTTAAATTTTCCGCACCTTTTATTTCTCCAGACACAGAGAAATTTATTTTTAAGGGTTCAATATTGTTTTTTGATTTACTCCATATCCTATAGCTAATTGTACCTATAACACATATTAATGCTATTATTAGACCGGTTTTGTATTTATATAGGAATTCCTTCATTTTTATAACTCTAACATTTTTCGCAATAAACTATTCGCAATTTTAGGATCTGCTTTACCATTTGAAACTTTCATTAATTTTCCCATAAAGAAGCCTGTAAGTTGTTTGTCACCTGCTTTATAACGTTCAACTTCTGTTTTATTTTCTTCAAATACTTGCAGAATGAAATTTTTTAAGGTGTCCTCGCTTGAATCTTGAAATAAATTTAGTCTTTCGGCAATCAATAATACAGATTCTTCTGATTTTAGCATTTCAGGAAAAATTTTCTGTGAAGCAATAGAACTTGAAATTTTCCCCTCGTCAATAAGTATAATCAAGGAAGCTATTCGCTCAGCATTTAGTGGGAACTCATCTATTTCTTTCCCGAATTCATTTAAATATGATTTTATATCACCCATAATCCAGTTTGCTGAAGCTTTGTAATTTTTAGTGTGACGAATTAATTCTTCGTAATACAACGCAATTCCTTTATTATCAGTTAAGTTGTAGGCGTCGTATTCAGACAAACCAAATTCTTTGGTGTATTTCTCAAAAAGTGCGCGTGGCAAAGTTGGCATGTCCATTTTTATTTCGTCAATCTGCTCTTGTTTGATAAATAAAGGCTGTAAATCTGGTTCTGGAAAATACCGGTAATCATTTGCTGCCTCTTTGCTTCGCATAGAAATTGTAATTCCTTTTAACGCATCAAATCCTCTTGTTTCTTGTGAAAGCTTTCCTCCTGATTCAAGCACTTCTATTTGGCGAGTTATTTCAAATTCAATCGCTCGCTGAACATTTCGAATAGAATTCATATTCTTCACTTCGACTTTCGTGCCAAAAGCATCTTGCCCTTTAATTCGTACAGAAATATTTGCATCACATCTTAAGGAACCTTCTTCCATATTTCCGTCGCAAATATCGAGGTAGCGAACTAATTTTCTAATTTCACTGACATAATTATAGGCCTCCTGGGAACTTCTTAATTCAGGTTCTGACACAATTTCAAGTAGGGGAGTGCCTGCTCTGTTTAAGTCAACTAAAGTATCGTAAACATCAACATCGTGAATGCTTTTTCCAGCATCTTCTTCCATATGAATTCGAGTGATATTTATTTTCTTTTCTTGATTTTCTTCCGTTCGAATTACAATACTTCCACCGGTGCAAATTGGAGTGGTATCTTGGGTAATTTGATATCCCTTTGGTAAATCTGGGTAAAAATAATTTTTTCTTGCAAAATGTTGTTCGCGCGCGATAGTACAACCGCAAGCTATTCCCAAACGAATTGCAAAATCAATCGTTTTGTAGTTCATCTTTGGTAAAGTTCCGGGATGTCCAAGTGTTATTGCACTAATATTCGTATTTACTTGCGCACCGTATTCATTTACATCGTTGGAATACGCTTTAGTTTTGGTCAACATTTGCGCGTGAACCTCTAATCCAATTACTGCTTCGTATTTATCGCGTACTTCCTTTTCCATTCTTTTATATTCGAGAAATCAATTCTTTCATTATTAAAGTCATCTTTGGTTCTTGTTTACCAGCAACTTCAATTACATCTTGAACACTTACTTTTTGAATTTTTCCAGGAACTCCTAAATCTGTGATGATTGATATCGCAAAACAAGGAATATCCATGTGTCGAGCTACAATTACCTCAGGAACGGTCGACATTCCAACTGCATCAGCTCCAGTATTTCTAACATATTGGTATTCTGCTGGAGTTTCTAGGGTTGGACCTGTTAATCCGGCGTAACATCCGACTGCAATTCGAATATTATTTTCTTTTGCAATTGTCATTGCCAAAGAGATCATTTTTGGATCATAAGGTTCACTCATATCTGGAAATCGTGGTCCTAATTCATCAAAATTTTTGCCGATAAGAGGATTTCCAGGAAAAAGGTTAATGTGATCGTTTTGAATCATAATTTCCCCAACTATAAAATCTGGGTTTACACCTCCTGAAGCATTGCTTACAAAAAGTCGTTCAATTCCCAATAATTTCATAACTCTAACAGGAAATGTAACTTGTTGCAATGTGTAACCTTCATAATAATGAAAACGACCTTGCATTGCTACAACCTTTTTTCCGCCTAATTCACCAAAAATTAATTTTCCCGAATGACTTTCTACAGTAGAAACAGGAAAATTAGGGATGTCCTCATAGGGAATTTCATCGATAATATTTATTTCATTTACTAATCCTCCTAAACCAGTTCCAAGAATAATTCCAATATTTGGTTGAACGTTGGTTTTTGAGCGAATATAAGCTGCAGATTCTTTAAATTGCTGTAACATATTTTTTTATTAAAAAATTAAATTCATCTTCATTTTCAATCTTTAATTCAATAGGCAAATAATACCAAGGATAGTTCTCTAATTCGTCAGCTGTTAATTTAGTTTGAAGACGAACATAATCTTTTTCAGTGGTAATAATTGCAGTGTTTTCTAGTGCAAAAGTATCAAATTTTTGGTGGATTTGCTTTATATCTGAGGAATCAAAATTATGATGGTCAGCAAAAAGAAGTACTTCCACTTTATACTTTTTTCGAAGTTCAATAATTAGGGTTTCCGGTTGAGCTATTCCACAAACTAATAAAACTGTTTCAAATGAAGTTCTTTTTTCACCAAAAGAGATTAGTTCACCATATTCTATTGCACTAAAAAAAATGGGTTTTGAGTATTTTTGCATGCATTCTATAATCCTATTTTTATGAGCGGCTTCAATTGATTCGGGACATTTGGTAATAACAATACAATCAGCTCTTTTTGCGCCGCATCTTGCTTCTCTAAGGTTGCCAACAGGAAGAAGAAAATCACTTGTAAAAATTTGTTGAAATGGTGTTAGAAGTATAGAAAATCCAGCATTTACTGATCTATGTTGAAAAGCATCATCGAGTAATAATAGTGAGTTTTTAGTTTGAATTTTTAAAAGTTCATTTGCTCCAAGACTTCTTTTTTCTGCAACAGCAACTGTAATCTCTGTTTTAAAGCGTTTCTTATACAGCAGTGGCTCATCTCCAACAACATCAGAAGTAGAATCTTCGCTTACTTCTTTGTAGCCAGATGTTTTTCTGCCATAACCACGGCTTAAGATTTGAACTTGAAAATCATTTTTTAACAAATTTGTCAAGTAAATAGTCATGGGTGTCTTACCACTTCCTCCAACTGATAAATTCCCAATGCAAATTGATGGTTCTTGAAGTTTTTGAGATGTGATAATTCCCCAATCGAAGAAAAGATTTCGTATTATGGTAATTATATAATACAAAAAAGAGAATGGGAATAGGAAATACCGAAATAAATTCATCTAGCGAATTTACAAAGCATTCTCTTAATTTACATGATAATCAGATAATTCTTGCTCGTCGGCATAATAAAAAACTCTTATTAGAGCTGTATCATTTAAGAAATCAATCTTTCCAATATCAAAGCGATTAATAGTTAAGCCAGTACGTTTTTCTAAATCTGCTTTCATTTCTTCATATTTATCTGGTGTTATAAGGTCTATTCGCTCATAATTGATTGTTTTTCGAGTTTCGTGCTTCATTAACCAAACGTATTCTAGAATATACGTTAAGATTACAACAGAAAAATTAATTGTGCCTAATTCAGCCATGCTCAATTTATTTGCACCTAAAGCATTTACAACACTTATGCCAATTATCAAAAATAAGTAGGTCATTTCTTTAATTTCAATGGCATCTGTCCGATAGCGAATAATTCCAAATATTGCGAAAAGCCCCAACCCCATTCCAGTATCAATATCTAATTTCTTTAAACCGAAGCAAAGAAAAAAGGTAATTGTCCCAATTAAATAGTAGGTAAAAAGGTAATCTTTCCGTTTTGTTTTGGGATAATAGAGATAACGAATAATGATTGTAAGAAAAAATAAATTTATTGCAAACCTCAATAAAAGCATGTAAAAATCGTCATTAAACCAAATGATGTTCGTTGAATCTGAAATAATGTCTGCAGATTTTTTTAATTGAAAAAAAATAAAGTTAAATAGCTGTGTCATTGTTCATTTTTTTTAAATAAAGTAATTTTCTTTTAAAGCGGTTGAATTTTAATTTACCTTCTCCATATAATTCCATTGAACCTAAGCAGTATTTACTTAGTCGGTAGGGTCTTAGACTTTTACTTTTCATTATTTTGAAAAATGGCGAAGAACGATTTAGTTTTTCTTGTTTTAATTCTGAGATAACTAAATTAGGAAAGGGGCAAGAGATTTCACCAAATTTAAATTCGATGTTAAAATCTAAAGTTAATCGTTCGTTTAAGACATTGTGAACAAGTGTTAAACGTTGAAATGTATTCCACATAGTTGGATTCAAAGCTATGTCTTTTTTAAGTTGTTTTGCAATAAATTTTTGCTGAATCTCATCAAAAATTGGAGTAAAATCAGTGGTTTCAATTCTTTTTTTATCCGTTCGGCCCTTAAATTTGTGTTTAATTTCTAAGAATAGGAGATTTGATTCTACGTATTTTCGAATTCTGACTTTAAATCGATTTGTTTTTCCTTTGTGATGGTCTTGAAAAAATGAAAATTTCTCATCATCAAAATAGAGACTTTCGTATTTTGGTAAGCGTATAGTGTTTATTTCTAATATCTTATATTCTGCTTTAAGCTCGTGTAACAATTCTTCTAATAAGCTAATACGAAAAGCAAATTTGGTGTCGATGCGGTTCATCAATTTTACACGATCCATTTCAGCAAGTGAAATAGGTAAAAATTGATTTATTATGTTATTTGTATCTTGCATTAGTGTTAAGACAAAGTTAAGAGATTTAGGATATAAATTCTTACAAGTTGACTAATAATTTAGTTTCCTTATTAGATGATTACAATTCTATCGTAATTATTATTCTTTTTAGAAAACCAAAAGTGCTTTTTTTACTTGTTTGTCTATCTTTGCTTAATGAGGAAAAAAATTATGCTTTTGGGTTCTGGTGAATTAGGAAAAGAATTTGTAATTGCCTGTCAAAGATTAGGTCAATATACTATTGCAGTTGATAGTTATGTTGCTGCTCCAGCAATGCAAGTTGCCCACGAATTTGAGGTTATTGATATGTTAAACGGTTCTGAACTGGATCGTATTATTTCAAAACATCAGCCAGACATCATTGTTCCAGAAATTGAAGCGATTCGAACAGAGCGATTTTATGACTATGAAAAACAAGGAATTCATGTAGTTCCAAGTGCGAAGGCTGCAAATTTCACGATGAATCGAAAAGCGATTAGAGATTTAGCTTCAAAAGAACTTGGAATTAAAACTGCAACCTATCGCTATGCTACAAGTTTTCAAGAGTTAAAAGATGGTGTTGATGTTTGTGGAATTCCATGCGTCGTGAAACCATTGATGTCGAGTTCTGGAAAAGGTCAATCTGTTATAAAATCACATTCTGATATTGAAAAAGCCTGGCTTTATGCTATGGAGGGATCACGTGGGGACTTAAAAGAAGTAATTGTTGAGGGGTTTATTGATTTTGATTATGAAATCACGCTTTTAACAGTGACTCAAAAAAATGGTCCAACTTTATTTTGTCCGCCAATTGGTCACCGCCAAGAAAGAGGAGATTACCAAGAAAGTTGGCAGCCGATGCCAATGAATCCAATTTATTTAGCTGAAGCTCAGGAAATGGCTAAAAAAGTCACAAGAGAATTAGGTGGATCTGGAATTTGGGGAGTAGAATTTTTCATTACCAAAGAAGGCGCATATTTTTCAGAATTATCACCTCGTCCTCACGATACCGGAATGGTAACATTAGCAAACACCCAAAATTTTTCCCAGTTTGAATTGCATGCACGAGCAATCTTAGGTTTGTCAATTCCTGAAATATCCTTAAACCAAAATGGAGCAAGTGCTGTAATTTTAGCAAGTGCTCAATCGGATAGTGAACCTGAATTTAATGGTTTTGAAGCGGCAGCATTGATTCCTAAAACAGATTTTAAAATTTTTGGAAAGCCCACAACTCGCTCTTACAGAAGAATGGGAGTAGCACTTGCATATGGAACTGAAAATGTTGGAGAATTAATTGAAAAAGCAAAACTTGTTGCATCAAAAATTACTGTAAAATGAAAAAATTAGTTTTTATAACCCTCTTTATATCTTTTCTAAAAGTTGAGGCTCAATCTATACATTACAATCTTCGAATGCCAAAGCCTCAGAATCATTATTTTGAAGTCGAAATGGTTCTTACAGATTTTAAGGAAAAGCAAATTGATCTAAAATTGCCTGTTTGGGCTCCCGGATCTTATTTAGTACGTGAGTTTTCTAAAAATATAAATCTTGTTAAAGCTTATGATCAAAAAGGAAATTTGATGGAGCTGGATAAAAAAACTAAAAATTCATGGTCCTTAAAAATTAATGGCGAAAAAAAAATAGTCGTAAAATATGAGGTGTATGCTTTTGAACTTTCAGTGAGAACTTCTTTTCTAGATTTAAGTCATGGTTTTGTTTCTGGTTCCGGTGTTTTCATGTACGCCGAATCGTATCAAAATAACAAAGGAACTTTGGATATTTTTCCATATTCAACTTTTGCCAAAATAACAACTGCTTTGCCAAAATCATTCATTCCTGAAAAAATAGGTGGTGTTGAGAAATTTACTTTTGAAGATTATGATCAATTAGTGGATTGTCCTATTGAAATTGGAAATCAAGAGGTTTTTGATTTTATGGCTTCAGGTGTAAAACATACTGTTGCAATGTATGGTGAAGGAAACTATGATATCCAAAGCTTAAAAACAGATATGACCAAAATCATTGAAGCTGAAACTGCCGTTTTCGGGGAAAATCCAAATAAAGAATATGTTTTTATTGTTCATAATGTTGTGGATGGTCAAGGAGGTCTTGAACATAAGAATTCTACAACTTTAAGCGTAAATCGGTGGACTTATGCTACACCAAAAAATATCGACTTTTTAAATTTAGTTGCACACGAGTATTTTCATCTTTGGAATGTGAAAAGAATCAGACCGATAGAATTAGGGCCTTTTGATTATTCCCAAGAAAATTACACAACCTTATTGTGGGTGATGGAAGGATTTACTTCTTATTATGATGAGTTAATTTTAAGACGAACCGGGCATTATTCACAAGAAGAGTTTTTAAATAAACTGCAAAGTTCAATAAATTATGTTGAAGGTTCAGTTGGCGCTCGTGTTCAACCTGTTGCTCATGCGAGTTTTGATGCTTGGGTAAAAGCATATCGTCCTACTGAAAATAGTTCTAATACTTCGATGACTTATTATTCTAGAGGATCAATTCTTGCATCAATTTTTGATGTTATGATTATAAATAATTCAAAGGGAAAAGAGGGATTAGATGCATTTTTAAAACACCTTTATACAAAATTCCACAAAGGTTTAAACAGAGGATTTTCAGATATTGAATTTAAAATTGAACTGGAAAAATTTGTAGGTAAGGATTTAACAGATTTTTATAAAAAATACATCAATGGCACAGAAATTTTGCCCTATGCAGAAATATTCGATAAAGTAGGATTAACAGTGAAGGATTTAACAAGTTTTTCCCCATCTTTCGGAGCCACTTGTAGACAAGAAGGGGGTAATGTAATCGTAAAAAGTATTCGGACTGGATCTTGTGCAGAAGATGCTGGTCTTAGTGTTGGAGACGAAATTATTGGATGTAATTCTTATCGCGTTGATCAAGGAATGTTAGATGGAATGATTAATAGCTTAACGATTGGAGAAACAGCAGAATTGCTTGTCGCAAGAGATGAAAACCTATTTTCAGTAAAAATTAGAATGACAAATTACCGAAAACCAGCATTTAAATTTGAAAAACAAACGAACTCGAAATATGAGACAGAATATAACTATTGGCTGCGTTAAATTTACTTTTATTACTCTTTTTTTAAACTTTTCCTTTGTAATCATCGGGCAAGAAAAATACTTGAATGTTCAGATTCCACCCGTAAACAAATTGTATTCATCAAATGAATGTGAACCTTCCATTGCTATAAATCCATATAGACCGAATGAAATGGCAGCTGGTTCAATTTTAGCGGGCTATCATTATTCAAGTGATTCCGGAAAAACTTGGCAAAGTAAGGAGATAAAAAGCCCTTACGGCGTTTGGGGCGACCCTGTTGTTTGCTACGATTCAAAAGGTCGCTTGTATTATTTTCATCTTGCTAATTATACTAAGACTTCTTGGATTGATCGGATTGTTTGTCAAACTTCAGATAAAATAGAAGGCGAGTTTACTCTGGGTTCATTTACAAAACCAAATGGAAGCAAAGCACAGGACAAACATTGGGTTGTTGTAGATCCAATTTCTGATGTAGTTTATATGACATGGACACAATTTGATGCTTATGCTTCTCCTGATTCAAAGGATAGTTCTTTTATTATGTTCTCTAAATCAATGGATCGCGGTGTTTCTTGGACTGACCCGGTTCGAATATCTAAATATGGCGGTGATTGTTTAGATAGTGATAATACTGTTGAAGGAGCTCTTCCTGCACTGGGTAAGAATGGAGAAATATATGTTGCCTGGAGTGGACCACGTGGATTGGTTTTTCAAAAGTCATTAGATTATGGAGATACATGGTTTAAAGAAGAACGCACAATTTCAAAACATCCTGGAGGTTGGGGATTTTCTATTCCTGGAATGAATCGAGCAAATGGGCTGCCATTTCTTGTTTCAGATATGAGCGAAGGTAAAAATAGTGGTACGCTTTATTTAAATTGGGCAGATCAAAAAAATGGAAAAAAAAATACAGATATTTGGCTGAAGTCATCAAAAGATGGAGGTGAAACTTGGACGGATGCAGTAATGGTAAATCAAGATAAGACAAAAAAACATCAGTTTTTTACTTCAATTGCAATTGATCAAAGCAATGGTGATTTGCACTTTGTTTATTATGATAGGAGTAGAGATAATGCTGATGAAAATAAAACTGAGGTTGTCTGGTGTAGAAGTGAAGATGGAGGAATTACTTTTAAAAGTGAGATTATATCTACTTCAGCCTTTATTCCTACTAAAGAAATATTTTTTGGTGACTATCTCGGAATTGCTGTCAATAAAGGTGTAGTTAGACCAATTTGGCCAAGAATGGATAAGCAAAAAATCACCTTATGGACGGCCTTAATTAATTTTAAGTAAGTAATTGAAAAACATACAATTAAGAATACCATTATCTTGGTCTAATATGCTAAATGAAGAATTTCATAAAGATTATTTCATACATCTGAATGAAACTGTCACCAAGTTTTATGCAGCAGAAACAAAACGTATATTTCCGCCTGAAGAATTAATTTTTCGTGCTTTTGATTTATGCTCTTTTGAAAAACTTAAAGTTGTTATTCTCGGCCAGGATCCATATCCGACTTTTGGTAACGCAAACGGTCTAAGTTTTTCAGTTGCTGATTCTGTTAAAGTACTTCCTAAAAGTTTAAAAAATATCTTCTTAGAAGTTCAAGAGGATTTAAAAATTGAATTTCCAGAGAACGGAAATTTAGAGAGATGGGCAAATCAAGGTGTTCTTTTGTTAAATTCAATTTTAACGGTTGAGGAGGGAAGCCCAAATAGTCATAAAGATATTGGTTGGGAGCATTTTACAGACGCTGTAATTCATAAAATCAGTACTGAAAAATCACAGCTTGTTTTTTTACTTTGGGGAACGAAAGCCATTGCAAAAAAGGAAATCATTGATTGTAACAAGCATTTAGTTTTAACTGCTCCTCATCCCTCACCACTTTCTGCCTACCGTGGATTTCTCGGATGCAAGCATTTTAGTCAAACAAATCAATTTTTCTGGAAATCAGGAATATCAGAAATAAATTGGTGATTTTTTTCGTTCAAAAACGTAACTTTGCAGCAGATGAAAATTAAAAATGATTTGCTATTACGTGCTCACAATGGTGAATCATTAGAGCGATATCCTGTTTGGATTATGCGACAAGCAGGAAGAATCCTACCAGAATATAGAATTGTTCGCTCAAAGCTTTCAGGATTTAAGGAATTAGTTGAAACACCAGAATTTGCTGCTGAGGTTACAATTCAACCAGTGGATTTATTAGATGTCGATGCTGCCATTATTTTTTCTGATATTTTGGTTGTTCCAGAAGCAATGGGTTTGCCCTATCAAATGATAGAACAAAAAGGTCCATGGTTTGAAAAAACAATTCGAAGCAATGAAGAATTAAGTTATTTAGACACTATTATTGATGTTGAAGATAGACTTTCGTATGTTTTTGAAGCCATTAAATTAACGAAAATTGCTCTCGACTCGCGTGTACCATTAATTGGTTTTGCTGGGGCACCTTGGACTGTTTTTTGTTACATGGTGGAAGGAAAAGGATCAAAGACTTTTTCTGAATCTCGAAAATTACTTTATACAAACCCAGTTTTGGCACACGAATTGCTATGCCGAATAACTGATGTCACGATTCGCTATATGAAAGCGCAAGTTTCAGCAGGTGCTGATGCATTGCAGTTATTTGATTCATGGGCCGGAATTTTAGGGACAGAGCAATACAGAGAATTTGGATTAAATTACATTGAAAAAATAGTAGCTGCTTTTCCAAATTTTCCTTTTACTGTTTTTTCTAAAGGTGCACTTGCTTCTTTACCTGAAATCGCAGCGTTAAATTGCTCAACATTAGGCTTAGATTGGAACATGAGTATAGAGGAAACTCGAAAATTAGTCGGAGAAACAAAGACTTTACAAGGCAATTTAGACCCTTGTGTATTGTATGGTTCTGACGAGTCAATAAAAAAAGAGACAATTAAAATGTTAAAATCATTTAAAAGTCAAAGACATATTGTAAATTTGGGTCATGGAGTTTATCCTGATATTGACCCCGAAAAGGTAAAAGTATTTATTCAAACTGTGAAAAACTATGAAAATTAATCTTCCCATCTTAGGTTTTTTAACCTTAATTATTTCTTCCTCTTATTCATTTGCTCAGAAAAAAAATGCTACAGAAAAAGAAGTTATAAGAATGACATTTGAGAGAATGCAATCAAATGATCCTATTAATGAAATCGGTGGAGTTGATTTACTTGATAATGGTGTAAGTTCTCCATCTGAACGGAAAGCTGATTTATTTTCTACTGAGGGGGAAGGTGATGTTGGAGTTCCAGAAAATTTATTTGGTAAAGAAGATCCTATAAAGGATATTGGTGGTTCTCAATATTTGGGCTTGATATTATACAAACCGGGTAAATTAGCAAACGAAAGAAGCTATGTAACTATTCCACTTGGAAGAGGTAAAGAACAAATTTCACTTAAAAAGAATTTAAAATATTGTGTGGAATTTTCAATTTCTTTGGCTGAGTCGTCCAAGTTTGCGGTTAATAATATTGCAGCATTATTTTCAAAAGAAGATTTCGGTTTAAATAATACAACAGCAATTTACAATTCTACTGATAGATTGGTAAAGTCACAAACTAATAAGGTGTATACCGGTTTTTATGGTTGGGAACAGGTATGTAATATTTACACAGCTAAAGGAGACGAGAGATTTATTACCATTGGTAACTTTGATAAAAATGAAACAACAAAATTTGAATCTGTCAAAAAACCTAAAGATAGTGAAGTAGAATCAATAAGCCAAGCTTACTATTATGTTGATAATATTATTGTAACTCTCATTGATAAAAATACTGATTGTAAATGTTACAACAATGCTCCACCAAAAATTGAAGATTCATTTTCAAATTTAATCTATTCAAAAACACCTGAATTGACAGATAAAATGACACCTGCTCAAAAAATAGCTGAACAAGTGGCATATTTCAGATTTGGAAAGGCAACGTTTAGTGAAAATTGCAAAGAAGCAATGAATTATGTTATAAATGAGATGAATACTAATCCACAATTTCGAATAGAAATTCAAGGACATTGTGATGCTAAAGAATTGAAAGTTGGTGAGGGTGTAGATGAATATTATCAAATGGATAGAAAACGTGTTGCAGCAGTTGCGAAATATTTTGAAGAACAAGGAATTGACCCAACAAGGATTGATAAAACCTACAAAAGTGAAACAACTCAAAGTTCTGAAGTTGAAGAGGACGATGAGGATGAAGTAAAAGATGCAAAAAATAGAAGAATAAACTTTATTCTAAAGTAAGAAAGTAAAACGTTTTACAAAAAGCTGACAAATTAAAGTCAGCTTTTTTTTTGCTGATAAATTTTTCTAATTTATTATATTAAATTGCTAATTGAAGTTCCATATTTTCATTTATTGAGGTTTAATATAAAGTTCTTAATTTTACTATATGAAATTTAGTTTAATTCTCTTCTTTTCTCTAGTAATGTCAAGTTTCAATGCGCAAGCAATAAATCCGGACGATTCTTTTACATTTGAACTGGGTTTGCCAAATGCGACAAATAATAAAGCGTATAGATCGATTATGCAAGGTTTAGTTTGTATCTCACCATCTTATCAATACGCGCTTAAAAATGGTATTTCTTTTGGAATAGGATTGCATTATTCCTATTTTGCAATCAATGAATTTAGAGTGCAGCCAAAAATATTTGGTGGAATTCATTCTGCTGCTACCTTCTTAAAACTTGGACACGAAAAATTTTGGACAGAACGGTTTGGGACAGAAATAGGATGTAAAATCGGTTATTTAAATTCTTTTGCTGTAAGTGATTCAATAAAAAATTATAGGAGAACTGAAGCGACCTTTGTTGAGCCATTTATTTCATTTATAGCGACTTCTTCTGTTAATAGTGCGTATCGTTTCACAATTGGTTTTCCTTTTTATGGATTCAATTTTACACCAGAAACGATAGGAATTTTAGATTCAAGCATGGGTTATTCCAGTGCCGATTTCTCTAAAATAGCATCAGCATTCACTATAAGTTTTGGCTACACCTTTTATTTCAATGGCAAAAAAAATACGGACGACGATTAAGTTTGAATTACTCCAACATTGTATCTTTTTTCAATAGGTGCATGGTTTGCCATTTCAATTCCCATTGATATTATTTTGCGGGTTTCAACAGGATCAATAATGGCATCTATCCATAAGCGACTAGCAGCATAATATGGAGATATTTGCTCATCGTACTTATTCTTAATAGAGTCGAATAGTTCTTTTTCTCGTTTAGGAGTTATTTCCTCGCCTTTTCCTTTTAGTGTGGTAACTTCAATTTGAAGAAGTGTTTTAGCAGCAGCAGCTCCTGACATAACGCCAATTTCAGCACTTGGCCACCCAACAATTAAGCGAGGATCATACGCTTTTCCACACATAGCGTAATTTCCAGCACCATATGAATTCCCCATTATAACTGAAAATTTTGGAACTACGCTGTTTGCCATGGCGCTGACCATTTTTGCTCCATCCTTTATGATTCCTCCATTTTCACTTTTTGAACCTACCATAAATCCTGTAACGTCATGCAAGAAAACCAGAGGGATGTTTTTTTGATTACAATTCATAATAAATCGAGCTGCTTTATCTGCAGAATCTGAATAAATAACTCCTCCAAATTGCATTTCTCCTTTTGAATTTTTGGATATTTCGCGGTTGTTGACAACTATTCCTACGCTCCAGCCATCAATTCTAGCATAAGCTGTAATAATTGATTTACCATAACTCTCTTTGTATTCTGTAAATTCAGAATTATCAAGAAGGCATTTCAATATCTCTTTTGTGTTGTATGGCTTTGATCGATCTGCAGGAATAATTCCGTACACTTTCTTTAAGTCCTCTTTTGGCTCCATACTTTCTATTCTGTCAAATCCAGCCTTTGGTTTTTCGCCAATCTTGCTAATTAAATCTCTAATTGTTGAAAGACATTCTTGGTCGTTTTCAACTTTGTAATCACATATTCCGGATACCTCAGTTTGAGATCTTGCACCACCCAATGATTCATTGTCAATACTTTCTCCAATAGCAGCTTTAACAAGATAGGAACCTGCTAAGAAAATGGTACCTGTTTTATTTACAATTAAAGACTCATCCGACATAATTGGTAAATAAGCACCTCCGGCAACACAAGAACCCATTACTGCAGCAATCTGTACGATTCCCATTGAGCTCATAATGGCATTGTTTCTAAAAATCCTTCCAAAATGTTCCTTGTCGGCAAAAATCTCGTCTTGCATTGGAAGATAAACGCCTGCAGAATCGACTAAATAAATAATCGGCAAATGATTTTCCATTGCAATTTCTTGCGCGCGTAAATTTTTCTTCCCACTTATAGGAAACCAAGCTCCAGCTTTAACTGTAGCGTCATTTGCAACAACAATTACTTGTTTCTTTTTAACGTAGCCAATTACAATTACAACGCCTCCTGAAGGACAGCCGCCATGTTCCTTGTACATTCCAAAACCAGCGAGTGCGCCAATTTCAATACGTTCAGTTTCTGGGTCTAAAAGAAGATTAATTCGTTCTCTTGCAGTTAGTTTTCCACTGTCGTGTAATTTTTGTCTTCGAGCTTTTCCACCTCCTTCATATATCTTTTCTAATTCTTGCTCTAAACCTCTTATTTTTAAGCGCATTTGATCCTCATTGAAGTTAAATGCTAGTTCTTTTTCTGAAATTGCCATATGAAATACTTAGGAGTGTAAATATACAAAATGTCCGCTAAGTTCTAGTGAACTTAAGCATAACAAAAAACAATCTTTTCTATTATTCTTGTCATGTTTTCACTTTTTCTTACATTCACACATTAAAATTTAATTCAAGAAACTAAATTCAATGAAAGACAATTTAAATCCTGAAAAGCAAACGCGTAGTTTCTTAACAATTTATATTCTTCTTGCAATGTTGCTTGGTGCCATTTTAGGTTCTATAATTCATACATATTATCCTTATTTAGCAGCAAATTTTAGTAAGAATATTAAATTATTGGCAACGATTTTTATTCGTCTCGTGCAGATGATTATTGCACCACTTGTTTTCACAACTTTGGTAGTTGGGATAGCAAAATTAGGAGATATTCGTGCCGTAGGTAGAATAGGAGGGAAGGCGCTTGCTTGGTTCTTTTCGGCGTCTTTGGTATCGCTTTTAATAGGAATGTTTTGGGTGAATTTTCTACAGCCAGGAGTTGGACTTAATCTTTCGGATATTGATGTTTCATCAGCTTCAGATGTAACAGATAAAACACAATCATTTTCCATACAGAATTTTATAGAACATATAATTCCAAAGTCAATTTTTGAGGCCATGGCAACGAATGAAATACTTCAGATTGTGATATTTTCAATTTTCTTTGGATTAGCAGCAGCTTCAATTGGCGATAAAGTGAAGCCTGTTATTTCTGCTCTTGATTATACTTCTCACATCATCTTAAAAATGGTAAATTACGTCATGAAATTTGCTCCAATTGGTGTCTTTGGTGCTATTGCAGCCGTTTTTGCAACAAAAGATATTTCTGATTTAATGCTTACTTACACAAAGTTTTTTAGTTCCTTTTTAGTCGGAATTGCATCCTTGTGGCTTGTTTTGTTGCTTGTGGCCTATATTTTTCTTGGTAAGCGCTTAAAAACATTGTTAAAAAGAATTGTAAGTCCTCTAGTGATTGCTTTTGGTACAACGAGTAGTGAAGCTGTTTTTCCTAAGTTAACTGAGGAACTAGAACGATTTGGTGTTAAAGATCGAATTGTTTCATTTATGTTGCCACTTGGTTATTCTTTTAATTTAGATGGCAGCATGATGTATATGACTTTCGCAAGTATTTTTATTGCTCAAGCGTATGGAATTCCTCTTGATATTGGCACGCAATTTACAATGTTACTTGTTTTAATGCTTACTAGTAAAGGAATTGCGGGAGTTCCGAGAGCAAGTTTGGTGGTTATTGCTGCAACGTGTGGAATGTTTAATATTCCTATTGAAGGAATAGCTTTAATTTTACCAATTGATCATTTTTGTGATATGTTCAGAAGTGCTACAAATGTCTTGGGTAATTCTATAGCAACCTCAGTAGTTGGTCAATGGGAGGAAGGTAAAAGTAGTGAGAATTAATAAGGTTTTTATTATATGAGATTCTTATTTTCAATAGTCGCAGTTATTTCTTTTGGGTTCACCTATGCGCAAAAAACAATAAAAGTTATTGACTTGGCTACCTACAAGCCTGTCGCGAATGTAATGGTTTCAAAAGCTGATAAATCGGCTGAGTTTGGAAAAACAAATGAAAAAGGGGAGATTCAATTAAATTTTAAGGAGCTCAATTTTTTGTTTTCACATCCAGATTATCTTTCAATTGTTTATTCAGTTGATGAAATTGAAAGTTCAAAATACAAAGTTTTTATCAATCAAAATGTCAATTCTTTTGAAGAGGTTGTTGTTTCTGCTAGTAAATTCGAAGAAAAGAAAAATGATGTATCCCAAAAAATCCAAGTCCTTCGGGCTTCTGAAATCGCCGCTCAAAACCAAAGTTCAATGGCTGATGTTCTCGCAAATTCAGGCAATGTAATGGTCCAAAAAAGTCAATTGGGTGGCGGGAGTCCAATTATTCGAGGTTTTGAAACGAACAAAGTTCTTATGGTTATTGATGGTATCCGCATGAACAATGCAATTTACCGCGGTGGACACTTACAGAACATTGTTACATTAGACAATGCAATTATGGAACGTGTTGAAGTAGTTTTTGGTGCAGGTTCTGTTGTCTATGGTTCTGATGCGCTTGGTGGTGTAATGAATTTTACAACTAAAAGTCCAGTATTTAGTACCACTGATACTGTATTGGTAAAAGCAGCAGCATTTACACGCTATTTTTCTGCAGCGAATGGTTTCTCCGGACATGCAGATATTTCTATTGCTAATAAGCGCTTTGGTTCCTTAAGTTCTTTTACGTTTTCTAAATATGGTGATCTTCGCCAGGGAGCAAAGAGAAGATCTTTTGTAGGTAATTTTGGCGCTAGACCTTGGTATGCTGAAACATTTAATGGTGTCGATTCAATGGTTATGAATACAGATACAAATGTCCAGCTTGGTTCAGGATACACACAATATGATATTTTACAGAAATTTTCGTTGAAGCAAAATGAGGCTATTACGCATAAATTGAATTTTCAATTGTCTAACTCTGGTGATATTCCTCGTTATGATCGTCTTACCCTAGAAAGTGCTTCTAAACCCAAATTTGCAGTTTGGAATTACGGTCCACAGAAAAGATTTTTAGCTGCTTATACGCTAGATTTTAAGAAGAAAAATTCCTTTTTTGATCAAGCTCGCGTAATTTTAGCTTATCAAGCAATTGAAGAAAGTCGAATTGTTAGAAAGTTTAACGATTCTTGGGAAACCAATAACATTGAAAAGCTTGATATTTTTACCATAAACGCTGATTTCTTTCAGAAGATAAAAAAGCATGAATTAAGATATGGAACAGAAGCTTTTTTGAATCTTGTTAATTCTTCTGCATTTGCTAAAAATGTTGCGACAAATACAATTCGCGATACATCAACAAGATATCCTGATGCAGGCTCTTCTATGAGGTCTGTTGCAATTTATGCTACTCATACCTGGGAAGTTTCCGATAAATTTATTCTCAACGATGGTCTTCGTTTTTCTTATGTTGGCTTGAATGCTAATTTTACGGATACAACGTATTTTCCTTTTCCATTTAATAGTATCATCCAAAATAATAGAGCGTTTAATGGAAATCTAGGATTTGTTTATCTTCCAGCAAAAACATGGAGAATTACAGCTAATCTTTCTACCGGATTTAGAGCACCAAATGTTGATGATTTAAGTAAGGTTTTTGAATCAGTTCCTGGAAGTGTTGTTGTCCCTAATCCTAATTTAAAAGTTGAATATACCGTGAATAGTGAGTTAGGAATAACAAAAGAAATTCTCCCTGGACTAAGAGCAAGTATTAATTTTTATTACACCAACTTGTCAAACGCCTTGATTACGCAAAACAGTCAATTTCAAGGTGCTGATTCAATTCAATATGGTGGTGAATTAAGTCAAGTTATGTCAACAGTGAATGCAGGAAAAGCATACATCTATGGTATCGAAGGAGCGCTTGCTGGACAAATAAATAAATACATTTCTGTTTTAGGAACTGTAAATTACACGAAAGGTAGAATTGTAACAGACACAGTTCCATATCCTTTAGATCATATTCCTCCAGTTTTTGGAAAGTTTAGTGTGATTTCTTCTGTAAATAAATTAAGAACTGAGTTTTTTGTCAATTATTCTGCTTGGAAGCGAGTTAAAGATTACAACATGATCGGCGAGGATAACTTTAGCTATGCTACTGCAGAAGGAATGCCATCTTGGTTTACTTTAAATGCTCGGGTTTCCTATTCCATAACAAAGGATATTAGTTTTCAGCTTGCTTGTGAAAATATCTTAAATCAAAATTACCGTCAGTTTGCATCAAACATATCTGCTCCAGGCAGGAATTTCATTCTAACTTTAAAAGGAAATTTTTAGCGTTTTTGTAATTTTTGGAGAAATAATAAAGGGGGGTCTATTATAAAAATTTGAAGTTTATTAATTGATTATCAATTAAATAGTTTAAGTTTGAGTATCTTAAAATTTATTTAGGACACTTTTGTCTTTATCTCATTTAAAAGTGGAGGCCAGAACCCACTATAAAAAACGTAAAGTAATTATTAACTTCAAATCATAACTAAAATTAAAAAATCATGAAAAAAAACATTTCGATATCAGCTATTGCTGTGCTAATGACAATGACAAGTTTTATTGGATATAGCCAAAACGCAAAAGATTTAACAGAGAAAGAAGTAAGAACTTTTGTTACTAACGACCTAAAAAATCAAATTGGTTACAAAAAAGCTGTAAAAGAATATTATGACGCAATAAGCAAAGATCATGTTGGCTGGGGTGGTATTACTTGGAAAAATAAACCATCAAAATTTGAAATAGAATATAACAAAGACGGTAGCTATAATGATGACGGAAGCCTTTTTTATGAAGATTCTATTAATGTAACTATTCATGATGTTTACTTAATGGGAAGCCATGCAAATGTTATGGGAACAGCTAAATGGTATATATCAGGAGTAAATACAATCTACAGAAATTTCTCTTGCGTTGTAAAGCGCGAAAATGGTAGTATAAAGTATGTCAGATGGACACATGCAAACAATTCTGATTTAGCATCTAATTTTATTTGGCCTTCAACAGAACTTGAGGGAGGTTTGTCAGCTTATAATGAAATGCGTGATGCTATGATGGATTTAAGTAATGAAAAAGCGTTGAAAATTTCTGATTCTTTAGTAAAGAAAGATCCAAAATGGGCAACAGCGCATCTAGGCCAGCTTCATTATTATTTCATGAATAGAGATGACGCAAAGTTAAGTGAATGTTATAATTTGGCAGTAACTAAACTTGAGGGCGCTTCTAGAGCAGAAAAAGAAATAATTTTTACTTATAATCCAACCAACGATGCACAAACAATCATGTTTCATTTGGATAAAGCATTGGTTTTTGCTGATGACGATCCTCAAGTTAGAACCTTTAGAGCTTGGTTTGAAAAAAACAATAAAATTGCAATTGATATCCTTATGCCAGCTTGGAAACGTTTACCTGAAATGGGAGGAATAAATAATTTGTTGGCATATAAATATATGGATGATGGACAAATGGAAAAGGCAAAACAACATTTCGAAATATATCTGCGTGTCTATCCAAAATCTGCAAACGCTCATGACAGCTATGGAGATTATTATGCAAAAGCTGGAGATAAAGCAAAAGCTAAAGAAATGTATTTGAAAGCATACGAATTAGATAAAAAATTTACAACATCTAAAGAAAAAGCAGCCAAATTATAAAATTAACCGGCGTATTTAGAAATGCCAAATGAATAGAAATTTAATAAACAACTATTTTATTAAAGTTTTAAAAATACAACTGAGACCTCTAGTAATAGAGGTCTTTTTTTATTCTAATTTACCCTCAAGTAAATCAGCCATTTTATTTTAAAAATTGAATTGTAAGCGGATAATTAAATATTTCTTTATTATTTGCTTTTATAGCACCAATTATCGCAAAAATTACAGCAATAACTCCCAAAGTAATTAAAGCAAAGATTCCAACAATTAGAAGAATCAGTATAGCGCTAATTGAAACATAAATATAGAATGAAATCATCCAATTAAGAATATTTTTTCCGTGTTGATCAATAATTGAAGACTTATCTTTATTTGTTGCCCACATAATTATTGGTAATGCAATTCCACCAAAAGGCACGATTATACCAGTGAATTGAGAGAGGTGCATCAGCATGCAATAGGAAGATAATTCCATGTTCCAAGGACGAAAATCAGGATCGTTTTCTAATATTTCAGAAAGTTTCATATTTTTATTTTTTCAACAACATAAATATAAAAATAAAGATTTAAGTTGCTTGTTTTAAAATTTCAATTAAATTTATTAAAATTAATTTCTATGGATTTTCTCAAAACTAATTTTAAAAGTTTAATTATTACTTTTTCAGTCATCATTACAGGTTACATTTTAGGCAATTCATACCTGTCAAAAGGGAAAGCTGATCCTACTATAAGTGTTACTGGATTAGGGGAAACAACATTTGATTCTGATCTAATTGTTTGGCGTGCAAATTTTTCTCGTAAGAATATCACTTTGAAGGAAGCTTATGCTGAATTAAATGCGGATTTGAAAAAAGTGAAAGCCTACTTAAGTAAAAAGGGGATTGACTCCAAGGATATTATTTTTGAGGCTGCAGAGATACAAAAAGAGTATTCTAATGAATACGATGAAAACGGAAATATAAGAAGTTCGGTTTTTAGTGGTTATGTTCTAACTCAAAGCATGAAAGTTCAATCAAAAAATGTAAATATTATTGAAAAAACATCGCGTGAAGTTTCTGAGTTAATTGATGCTGGAATTGAGTTGAATTCAGATGCACCAGAGTATTACTACACCAAATTAGCAGCTTTAAAATTATCAATGATTGAGCAAGCAACAAAAGATGCTTATAATCGTGCAATTAAAATAGCAGAAAACGGAGGAGGAAGTCTTGGAAATATGAAAAGTGCTGATATGGGCGTTTTTCAAATTACAGCAGAAAATTCTTCTGAAGATTTTGAATGGGGCGGTAGTTTTAATACTTCATCAAAACGAAAAACTGCGAATATCACAATGCGCTTGAAGTATGAAATAGACTAAACAAAAAGCTTGGCGTCTAAATTCAACCATTCTAAAGTGGAATGACAAAAAATATCTTCTATTGACTCGTTACTGAGCCCACTTTCAGAAATGAATTTACCAATTTCTAAATCTCCTAATGGGAATGGATAATCGGAACCCAAGCAAACTCTTTTAGATCCTTGAAGTGCTAGGATATATTTTAATGCTTCAATATCGTGGGTAATGCAATCCACCCAAAATTTACCTATGTAATCTCGAGGATTTATTGGATTATCGAATGCTACTAAATCTGGTCTAGAATTAAATCCGTGTTCAATTCTTCCGATTGTCGGTAGAAAAGAACCTCCAGCATGTGAAAAGCAAATACGAAGATTTGGCAAGCGTTCTAAAACTCCACCAAAAATCATTGAGCAAGCTGCCCGGGAAGTTTCTGCAGGCATTCCGACTAACCAAGGCAACCAATATTTTTCCATACTTCCAAAGCCCATCATTTGCCAAGGATGAATTAAAACTGCCATTCCTAAGCGTTCGCAGGCTTCAAAAATCGGAAAGAATTTTTCCTCGCTCAAGTTTTCATCGTTGATGTTTGAACCAATTTGTATTCCTACAAGTCCAATGGATTTTACTCTTTCTAATTCTTTAATTGCTCTTTCTGAATCTTGCATTGGGATAGTAGCCAATCCGATGTAATTTTTGGGGTAGTGTTGAATTAATTCTGCAATGTGATCATTCAAAAATTCAGATAATTCAAGGCAATCTTTTGGTTTTGCCCAATAGGAAAATAAAACTGGAATTGTGCACACAACTTGAACTTGCGTATTGAATTTTTCATATTCTGTAATTCGCTGTTTTTCGTTCCAAGAATTTTCTTCTATGCGTCTAAAAAAGTTTCCTCCCTGTATCATATTTGCAGAATTGTCTAAATTATGCTCAAGATGAATGAATTTTCCATAGCCAAATTTTTCTGTCCAATTGGGCATCTTTTTTGGAATAATATGGGAGTGCATGTCAATTTTTAACATGGAAAGAAGTTTATTTTAGAGAATTAATTAATACAACGATTTATTAAAGAAATCATCGCTAAGCTTACTATGAATAATTGTGTCGCAGTGTCTTCAGACATATCTGTTCCATCTTCATCTTCAGTGGAAACTTCCATTGCCATAAATTGTGCAAGTTCTGGTTGATCGCAAAAAGATTCGAGTATTTCTTCATTTTCATCTTCAAAATACTGGTCTAGCATATCGAAATAAGGTTCTTCAAGCTCATCAATATCAGCTTCTGTTACTTCTCGAAATGTTATTCCTTCTTGCGCAAAACATTCATTAATAAGGCAGAAATAGTAAATAATTAAACCTTCTAATTCTTCGTTTTCATATTCAGTTGCTGCAGAAGCCACATAATCTAATAATATTTGCTGTGCTAAGGCATACTTTTCAGACAAGGACTCTAATTGGTCGTCATCCAGATTGTCTACTATATCAATTGCTTTTTCGATTGAGGCCAGTGTAACTTGTTTTCCCATGGTATTTAAAATTTATCTATCCAAAAATAAGCATCTTATTTGGTTTTGAGTTGTTGCTGAATAAAAATGACTAGAAGTATATTGTTTATTTACTAAATTTACTCGCTTTTCAGGTACTTAAGAGCTTAAAAATAGTTTTTCTGAAAAGAAGATTTTAATTGATTTAAAAGCATAAAGTATGACAATAATAGACGTTAGAACTACCCAAGAATTTGTTAGTGGAAATGTTGAAGGTTCATTAAATATCCCACTTCAAGAGTTGATGAATCATATTGAAGAAATAAAAACACTGCCAGAGCCAATTATTTTTTGTTGTGCAAGTGGTATCCGCAGTGAGCAAGCTTCAAATTATTTTAAATCACTTGGTATAAAATGTGAAAATGCCGGTTCCTGGAGGGATGTAAACCCATGATTTTTTAAATTTTTTAGGAAGTTTTGAGTGTAAAGTGCTCTTTTTCTTGCTGATTTCGTTTCATAATTAATCCACTTTGAAAAAAATCAATGGAAACGTGAAAAGTTTTCATTTCACATAATTTTCCCCATTCTTTAAAGACAAGCTGCTGATTTCGAATCCCATAAACAATCAAAATTGTGTCATTTCCAAAATACGGAATAAGTCTTGAAACTTTTTCAAGCAGATTTGTTGCCTCTGAGATAAATATAATGTCAAAATCATCAGTATTAGATGAATTATTAAACTCTTTCGTATTTAATTGAACCTTTAAATCCTTAAAATTTTCTTGAAAAAAGTTTTTCCAAGATGTGATTTCTTTGTTTTCATCAATTAAAATAGACTGAGGTTTAAAATACCTAAGTAGCTTAAAAACAAATTTTTGGAAATCTATATTTTTTGAATCATTCGGGTGAAACTCAGCTTTAATAATACTAGTCCTTATTCCATTTTCTATTAAATCGTATATAAAAGGAGAATGAATTCCATGTCTCCCACTAGCTTTCCACTTATATTTAATAAATTCAACCAATCTATTCACACTACAAAGAAACAATTTCCGTTAGTAAAATATATGAAATTAAACGAAGATTTTAAAATTGAGGATCAGAGAAGACGTATTATTTCTCCTAAGCCATTTTTAGCGCTTGTTGCACCCTGTATGATTAACGAGGGAATTTCTCGTTTTTTACCAGACGAGATGGCGGAATTTTCCACTCTTTTTAATTCAGCTAAAAAATCAACTTGTTTCTTTATACCCGCATCTGGTTCTGGATCAAGAATGTTTGATTTTTTATATGAGTATTTAGAAAATCCGAACGATAAAAATTTTAAAAAAGCATTATTTCTATTTAATAATATAGCTTCATTTGCTTTTTTTGATGAATTATCTTTAGAGATAAAAGAAAAAATTAAAAATTTAGATATTTCCATTAAGGATTTCATTCATTATATTTTAGAAGAAACAGGAAAAAATTACGGTGATTTACCAAAAGCTCTCTTTCCTTTTCATCGTTTTAAAGATAAAAATCTGAATCCATTTCAGGAACATATATTACAGGGAAAATTAATTTCTGAGGAAATAAGCTATCATTTTACAATTCAAAAGAAATTCGAGAATTTGCTTAAGTCTTTTATTGTGGAAATAGAAACGAAATCTATAAGTTCCGTTCTTGTAAATTTCTCTGAGCAAAATCCAAATACAGATTCGTATGTTTTTTCCAGGAATGGAGATTTAGTATTCGATTCTTCAAATAAACCTTTGATGCGACCTGGTGGTCATGGTTCTTTGTTGGAAAATCTTCAAACTCTTTCTTCGGATCTGATTTTCGTTAAAAATATTGATAATGTTCAGCACTTCACAAAATGTAAAAATTCGAATGAGGTTTGGTCTTTCTTGGCAGGTCTTTCAATTGAAATAAAGTCGGAGATTAATAAGTTGACTTCAAATCCAAGTATGGAAGCTCTTTCTTTGTTTAATTCTTGTTTTCACTTGTATACAGAATCAGAAATAAATGCTATTTCATCTGTGGAGTCCATTCTATTTTTGCTTAAACGTCCCCTGAGAATCTGTGGAATGGTCAGAAATGAAGGTCAAAATGGAGGAGGTCCTTTCTTTGTCTCAAAGAATGGCATAATTCAAAAGCAAATCATAGAAAAAGCACAAGTAGATTTAGCAGGTGACCAAGCGGCTATTTTTTTTGAAAGCACACATTTTAATCCTGTTATGATGGTTTTAGATATCAAAAATGAACAGGGTGAAATCTATGATTTATTTGCATTTAATGATGATGATCAGTTCTTGAAAGTGGAGAAAAATCATGCTGGAAAAGATGTTGTTTTTATAGAATTGCCAGGGCTTTGGAATGGTGGAATGGCAAATTGGAATACTTTATTTGTTGAGATTGGAAATGAAGTTTTTAGCCCCGTAAAAACAGTATTGGATTTAATTAATCCTAGTCACTTATCAATGGACTAGATTTTAAAGTCAGGATTCCCAATTTTATTTTAATCTTGACCTAGGAATTCGTAGTATTAATATTCGTGTTTTCAGTTAAGCTTCACTCTTTCTTTGTAAATTTGAAAAAATCATTAAAAAATGAACGTTCCAGTTACGATTTACACAGAAATGACGCCAAATCCATCAACAATGAAGTTTGTGGCAAACAAATACCTTCTAATTTCAGGAGATTCTGCAGAGTTTACCTCGCGAAAGGAAGCCAAAGGATTTTCTCCACTAGCGGAAGCACTTTTTGATTTCCCCTTTGTGAAAAATGTGTTCATTGCAGCTAATTTCATAACGATTACAAAAACCGACAACGTTCCTTGGGATTTTATAACAATGGAATTAAGAGAATTTATAAAAGAATGGATTTCAAATTCCAAAGATGTTTTAATTCAAATGCCTGCTCCAAAAGTTCAAGTTGCTGAAGGTTCAGATGAAAGTCCTATTGAATTCAATGCGAGTGATTTTGACGACCCAATAAAAGCTCTTTTAGATCAATATGTTCGTCCAGCGGTTGAAAATGATGGCGGTGCGATAGATTTTCTTGGTTTTCAAGATGGAAAAGTTACAGTTCTTCTTAAAGGTTCATGTGCCGGTTGTCCCTCATCAACTGCAACTTTAAAGGGCGGAATTGAAAATTTATTGAAGCAACATTTACCCGAAGTTTTGGAGGTTGTGGCTATAAATGGCTAATTGTTGTAACTCTTTTTCTAAAAGTTTAATGGTATTTTCATTTTTATGATAAATCTCTAGCTCTATCTCATAAATTTTATCTATATTTATGTTAAACAAGTTCCTATCGAATTTTGTTATTACATTAATGGAAGATTACATTACAATTAATTCTAAAGAAAGTCAAAATATCGATTTAAAAGCTTCGCTTAGAAAGTATTTTGGTTTTGACACCTTTAAAGGTGAGCAGAAAATAATTATCGATAACGTTTTAAGTGGCAGAAACAGTTTTGTTATCATGCCAACAGGCGGTGGTAAGTCGATGTGTTATCAATTACCAGCATTGTTATTGCAGGGGACAGCCATCATTGTTTCTCCTTTAATTGCCTTGATGAAAAATCAAGTTGATGCTATCCGAAATGTAAGTGATGAAGAAAGTATAGCGCATTTCATGAATTCATCGCTATCAAAAGCAGAACTCCAGCAAGTTCGAAACGACATAACTGCTGGTAAAACAAAAATGCTGTATGTTGCTCCTGAATCATTAACTAAGAAAGAAAATATTGAGTTTTTAACCTCTGTCAACGTTTCTTTTTTCGCGATAGATGAAGCGCACTGTATTTCTGAATGGGGCCATGATTTCCGACCAGAATACAGAAGATTAAGAGAAATTTTTGAAAAAATATCAAATGTTCCAATAATTGCTTTAACAGCAACTGCTACGCCAAAAGTTCAATATGATATTCAGAAGAACTTGAACATGTTGGATGCAGATGTATTTAAATCTTCTTTCAATCGTGATAATTTATTCTATGAAATTCGACCTAAGCGAGAGGTTGAGAAAGAAATAATAAAATTCATACGCAAGCACAAAGGTAAAAGTGGAATTATTTATTGCCTAAGCAGAAAAAAAGTAGAGGAAATCGCTGAGTTACTTCAGGTCAATGGAATCAATGCATTACCTTATCACGCGGGTTTAGATGCTCATACACGTGGAAAACATCAAGATATGTTTCTCATGGAAGATATTGAAGTAATTGTTGCAACGATTGCCTTTGGAATGGGAATTGATAAACCCGATGTTCGTTTTGTTATCCACCACGATATTCCAAAATCATTAGAAAGTTATTACCAAGAAACTGGTCGTGCAGGAAGAGACGGTGGAGAAGGGGAGTGCTTGGCTTTTTATAGCTATAAAGACATTGAGAAACTAGAAAAATTCCTTCAAGGAAAACTCGCTGCAGAGCAGGAAATTGGCAGGCAGCTCTTGAATGAAATTGTTTCATATTCTGAAACATCCGTATGTAGAAGAAAATTCATCTTGCATTATTTTGGTGAGTATTTCGATGAGGAAGGCTGTAATAAAAATTGTGATAATTGTAAAAATCCACGAGAACGGACAGAGGGTCAAGAATATGTATTAATGCTTTTAAATGCTATTTCTTTACTTGAAGAGACACAAAAAGCAAAGCATTATTGTGCTTTTTTATCCGGCCATCTAACAGCAGACATTAAACAATACAAGCACGATTTATTTCCAAGTTTTGGAGTTGGGAAAGAGAAAGATGAGCATTTTTGGAATTCCGTAATTAGACAAGTTTGTGTTGGGGGACTTGCAAGCAAGGAAATCGATACATTTGGCACGCTGAAATTGACAGACCAAGGAAAAGAATTTATTAAAAACCCAAAATCCTTTCAATTAATTAAGCAGCATGATTTTTCAAATACTGATGACGATGATTCTGTTATTGAAATGGGAGGGAAGGGTGGAGCCTTTGATGAAACTTTATATTCTTTACTTGTTGATATGCGTAAATCTCTGTCAAAGGAGAAGGGAATTCCCCCATTTGTTATCTTTCAAGAACCTTCACTAAAAGATATGTGTTTTCAGTATCCAATTACAGTTGAGGAGCTGACAAATATACAAGGTGTTGGAACAGGAAAAGCCCAGCGTTATGGCGAACCATTTGTTGCCTTGATCGCCAATTATGTTGAAGACAATGAAATTGAACGTCCGCAAGACATGGTTGTAAAAACGCTTGTTAACAAATCAGTTCTTAAGGTACAATTAATTCAAAATATTGATCGAAAGCTACCGCTAGAGGATATTGCAGATTCTCAAGGAAAAAGTTTTGGTGAATTACTTGATGAAATTGAGTCAATTGTTAATTCTGGAACTCGTGTTAACATTAATTATTACATTAATACTTTATTGGAAAGTACTGATCAAAACGAAGTTTTTGAGTATTTCACGGAGTCGGAAACAGATGATATAGAGGCGGCTTACAAAGAATTTGACGGTGTTTATACAGAAGAGGAATTACGTTTGATTCGTATTCGCTTTATGAGTGAAATGGCCAATTAATTTTATTTGGCAAGCAATTCTTCTATTGAATTTCGAGAAACTGCGTGGTATTGATTTTTTGAATTGTCAAAAATCTGCTTTGCTAATTTAGGATTTACTTTATTCATTGCTTTATAGATTGGAACTAAGTATTTCCTTCTCCCTACTTTTTTGAGAAATCGTTCTATATTGCTATTTAGCTCGGTATAGTTATTTTCTAAAGCCAAGGTAAACCATTCAGTCATTATTTCAGAATTACCACAATTTTTAAATCCTAAGTGAACATCAATATCCTTAAGTTTTTCTTTTGAAATACTTTTAGGAAGAGTCCGAATAAAAGTCTGCCATTCTTGTACAATATGGTCTTCTCTTTTTAAGCGTTGTATCATTTTCTTTTTACGCATTTTCCCCTTAATTCGAATTTTTTGATAACTTACTTTAGTTTTAAATATAGCTTTACCTTGAGTGAAATCATTTGCTAAGACTTTCATTTTTTCCAAGCGAGTAGAATGTATTTGAAGACAGTTTTTTGGTAAACCTTCCTTATAAATCCATTCTAAATGATTGAATTTAACGTCTTTATTCGACAAAAGATTTTTATCTAAATAACGAATAAACTCCTCAGAATTTATTGTTTTAAATGCATTTTTTTCAAAATAGGATTGAATAAAAATATCAAATTTTTTGCGTCCAACTTTTTGCTCTAATGTTTTTAGGAAGAAGGCACCTTTTACATATGCAATATCTGTCATTCCATCGTCTGGATTTCGATTTTTTAAATCTAGAAACAAGCGACTGTCTTCAGGATATTTAGAATTGGCTATTGTTTTTAATTCATCTTGTAATTCATAGAATTCAACTGCAGCGAGAATGTCGGAGACGTCTTTACCATAAAGTTCTTCCATGATTCTTTGTTCAAAATATACTGTAAAACCCTCGTTTAACCAAAAGTCATTCCAAGTACGATTAGTTACTAAATTTCCAGACCACGAATGTGCTAATTCATGCGCTACAACAGATGTTAAACTTCTATCTCCTGTTATAATTGTTGGATTAACAAAGGTTAACATCGGATTTTCCATTCCTCCGAAAGGAAAAGAGTAGGGTAGAACTAGTAAATCGTATTGATCCCATTGGTATTTACCGTATATTTTTTCAGCCGCTTGCATCATTTTTGGCAAATCTTGAAACTCGAACAAACAGGCCTTTGCTAATTCTGGTTCGCAATAAAAGCCCGTATTTGGACCTAAGGATTGATAACTTAAATCACCAACTGCTAGCGCAATTAAATAAGATGGAATTGGTTTTTTCATTTCAAAGAAATAATTTCCATCACTGCTTTTCTCTCTTTTATTTTTAGCACTCATAACAGCCATTAAGTCTTTAGGTACAGTTACTTTTGCTGAATACGTTATTCTGTTTGATGGAGAATCTTGAATAGGAATCCATGTTCTTGTTAGTATTGCCTGCCCTTGAGTATATAAAAATGGCTTTGTTTTGGAGGATGTTAAATTAGAATCTAGCCAATCAAGTGCTGCAGAATTTTCTGTAGTTTGATAATAGATGTTAATCTGTTGTGTCTTATTTTTAGTAGTCACGAGTAAAGGTTGGCCTAAAATGGAATCTTTATCCATATTTCCAATTACGAAATCTGTTTCTTTTTCGTGATTTTTACTTCCCAGCGTAACCTTTTGAATTAATAGGCCATTGATATCAAAGATTGCAGTATCTGTATTCTTATTATTCATCGTATGCCTTGCAATACCATAAATTGTCTTATTCTCAAAATTTACTTCAAGTTCTAAGTCGAGGTGTGTTGTATGAATTTCTCGAAGATTTGAATAACTATGATCATCAAATGTAGAGTCTGCTAGTTTTTCTGTACTTGTTTCTATGGCACTAGGCTTTTGGTCACAAGACATTAATAGCCCAACAAGAAAAATTAAGAAGTAGAAATTTTTCATTTCAGATTTAATTTTAAAATCCCAAATTTCTCTTTAAATCCTTGAATTGCATAAAGCAATAATTCTTGATTAACAAGATCAAGTTTAAAAGCTTTGGGAACAATTAGTGCATTTAATTCCTTTTTATCCAGAAGAATTTTCCTAGAATGTGCGCCATCTACTTTGTTGATCTGGCAAATTGCTGAGGTATTTCTCAGCCGGGAAAAATTAGTGTTCTGTGGTTTTGAATTTTCTCTTGTGTAGGCGCCAAATTCATCATAATTAGTAGCGTTATCATTGAAAATAAAGCAAAAGGAAGAATCTGTGTAAAAAGAACTATAGGAGCTGTAAGCCCCTTGATCGTTTATAGAAACCTGGGATTTTTTAATGCGTTTTTCCCAATTTAATGTGCTTTTTTCATTTATTTTAAATGCAATTATATCATCATAATAGTAGTAGTTTACCGAAGATGAAACACCAGTTCTAAAATCTTGACTTACTCTCCGATACATATAGTATTGTTCTATTGAACCGAGAATTGAGCCATCATTTAAGGTAAAAATATCTCTAAGTTTATAGGTGTAAATATCAGGATAGTAAGAACTTATGATTCTTCCTGTATTTTGTCTGTTAATTTGATCGTTATCCGACCATCTATCATTTGCCGAAACACTCGTTAAAGGTATAAATGCAGAGGAACTTAGACTGTCTTTTTGAGCATCAATAAGAAGTGAAAATACTCCAAGAGATTTATTTGAATTCCCTTTTGCATAAATTCCAATAAGGCTATAGGAAGAGCTATCATTTGAGCCAAGTTGCATATCATCTATTCTCAAGCCCTCTAATTCGAGGGAAAATTCTTTTAGGACATTATTTTTTAATTTATATACATGTAATGCTTTAAAATTCTCATTGTTATTTGCAAATAAACGATCAACAGGTTTAATAAATTCCGTTAAGCTAATCAAGCATTCACCATTATTCGTAAGGTGATAATTTGTTATTATAGTTAAGTTTCCATCAAAAGGAAGTATATATTCTCCCGTTTGAACCTCGTTAAAATTCACATCAAATATTTTGTAGCCATAGGCATCGCTATTCGAAAATTTTCCTGGAATTTGCCAAAAAATAGAAATAAACTTATTGTTGGCAGAGGTAATAATTTGAAAATTTGGTTGCGCATTAAATTTTTTATTCTCGTAATCTGCCATTAAGATTGGCTCATCTTCTGGCTCCAAGTACTCGTCGTATTTTTGAAGAAAAATCATCATTTTATTATTAGCAAAATCTGACAGAAAAACACAGGTTTTATTTCCAAAAAAGAAACTTGTTTCAAATGTACCAATTCCAGATTGCGTCTTTAGTTTTACTTTTTTTTCTTCAAGAAAGGTTAAATTCTCGTAGTTATTAAATTTATAAGACCCAAAAGTATTTCCTCCCGACCAACGTAGCGCTACAAAATCTCTACTGGATTTTGGTAAAATATCCATTAATGAACCCGTATTTTTTAGTAGTTCACTCCATATTATTGGTATTTCCTGACTGTAAATTTTAGCAAGAGAAGCAAGAAAAATAAAAAAGACCAGCCCTTTTTTCATTTATTTTACAAGTTGAATTCCTAGATAATTATGAGGGCTAATTAGTTTCAGTTCATTTTTTATTTTTTCTTCAAGTGGAAGGGAATCAATAAAAGCACGAACAGATTCTTTACTTATTTTTTCGTTTTTACGTGTTAATTCTTTAAGCGCTTCATATGGTTTTTCAAATCCTTCTCTTCTAAGAATTGTTTGAATAGCTTCTGCAACAACCGCCCAATTATTTTCTAAATCTTCGGCTATTTTGACTTCATTGATTACTAATTTATTCAATCCATTTATGCAGGATTCTAAGGCAATGACAGTATGTCCAAGTGGAACGCCAATATTTCGGAGAACTGTAGAATCGGTTAAATCTCTCTGTAAACGAGAAACGGGTAATTTTGATGATAGGTGTTCGAATACTGCATTTGCAATACCGATATTTCCCTCAGAATTTTCAAAATCAATCGGATTTACTTTGTGTGGCATAGCTGAAGATCCAATTTCGCCATCTTTCAATTTTTGCTTGAAATAATCCATGGATATATAGGTCCACATATCGCGGTTTAAATCTAAAATAATTGTGTTTATGCGCTTTAAACAATCAAAAAGTGCTGCAAGATTATCGTAATGCTCAATCTGTGTTGTGGTTTGACTTCTTGAAAGTCCCAGTGTAGAATTTACAAAATTATTTGAGAAATGTACCCAGTCAATTTCTGTGAAAGCAACAAAGTGAGCATTAAAATTACCTGTAGCTCCTCCAAATTTTGCGGAATAGGGTATTTGCTCTAGTTGTTTTAATTGATTTTCTATGCGCTCACTAAAAACTTGAATTTCTTTTCCTAAGCGTGTTGGTGTTGCTGCTTGCCCATGTGTTTTAGCCAACATTGGAATGTCCTTCCATTCTTGCTTGTAGCGATTTAATATAGCTATCAAATCATGAATCTGCGGCAAATAAATCTTTTGAATGCCTTCTTTTAAAGATAAAGGAATTGCTGTATTGTTAATGTCTTGTGATGTCAAACCAAAATGAATATATTCAAGGAAAGATTCAAGTCCAAGGGATTTCATTTTATCTTTTAAGAAATATTCCACGGCTTTTACATCGTGGTTTGTTATTTTCTCAGACTTTTTAATCCAATTTGCGTCTTCCTCTGTGAAATTCAGATAAATCGCTCTTAAATCAGATAATTTATTCACTGGAAAGTTTTTGAAAATAGGAATCTCAGTTTGACTCAAGGCAATGAAGTATTCTATTTCGATTTGCACGCGGTAGCGAATAAGTCCAAATTCAGAGAAATAGTCAGCTAATTTTTTTGTTTTCGCGTGATAGCGTCCGTCAATAGGAGAAATAGCCGTGAGAGGATTTAAAGTCATCTTTCTAATTAAGTAACAAAGATACGATATTGATTTTTAATCAAAAAAAGCAATCATAAATGCTTGTAATTTAAAATCTATTGGTTAAAATATCCTTAAATTTGTACATGCTTTTCTCCAAATTATTTATCCGTTTCAATTGGGTTTCATTAATTCTTATTTATCTTGTTGTAGTTGCAGGAAGTTTTGTGCGAGTTACAGGAAGTGGAATGGGCTGCCCTGATTGGCCAAAATGTTTTGGGAAATGGGTGCCGCCGACTGAAATTACAAGTTTACCGAGTAACTACCTGGAAGTTTATTTAGTTCAACGCCAGAAAAAAGTCGAGAAATTTTGTAGCTTTTTAAGTGTTCTTGGTTTCGAAAGTACCGCCACCAAAATAAAAAATGATCCAAGTGTTTATTTAGAAGAATCTTTTAATGCTAATAAAACCTGGGTAGAATACCTCAATCGCTTACTTGGATTTTTAGCTGGAAATATGTTGCTTCTTGGCTTTTTTTGGTTCCTGTTTTACTACAGAAAAAGTAAACTGATATATTTCTCAGCTTTGAATTTGATTTTAATTGCCATTGAAGCTTGGTTTGGTTCCATTGTTGTTGCAACAAACCTAGTGCCGTGGACCATTACAGTTCATTTACTTTTAGCCCTTGTAATTATAGCAATTCAAATTTACATTGTTCGCATAGTCAGCCCATCGCAGCAAAAGACTTTCCCGATGAATAAGTTGATGTGGACTTTAGTTCTAACTGTTTTTTTAATTACCTTCTATCAAATGTTTTTGGGCACACAAGTTCGCGAATCCATCGATGTGCTCACAAAGCAAGGTTTTGATAAAAATACCTGGACAGACAAGCTGGGTTTGCCTTTTTATATTCATCGAAGTTTTTCGTGGTTTGTGCTTATTCTCTTGACTTTTATTGCCTGGAAAAATGAGAAAAACCAGAAGTTTAGGATAATCAGAAACATGTATATCATTCTCACAATTGAGCTAATAAGTGGTGTTTTACTTGCCTATATTGATATGCCAGGAGTTTTGAGAATTTCACATTTGGTTTTTGCTAGTATCTTATTTGGCATGCTGTGGATGACTTTGCTGCGTGCTGAAAAACAAATTTCTTAGAGAAATTCTTTCAAATTGCTTGAAATGATTATTTTTGCGCTTATTAAAGGTTCTATAGCTAACTAAAATCGCTTTAGTACTTTAAAAGAATTTGAATGTTATCCTCGGATAATATGGTCCTATAGCTCATTCGGTTAGAGCAACTGACTCATAATCAGTAGGTGCTTGGTTCGATTCCAAGTGGGACCACAAGTAAAAAAGATAAACCCTGTTTTTATCCAAATAAATGCAGATAAAAACAGATTTTTTTGTTTTGTAAAATCCTAAACAAAAAAAAACTTAAAAATTAAACTGTAATTAATGAAAATTGTACCTAAAAATAAAATATTATTTTACAAAATAAATTTATTCATAAAATCCATTAATTCATAAAGAGTATTTTTATTTTTAAAAAATCCGATAACTGCTTCAGCAGTTTGGGTGCTATGCTTGGAATGCCTAATCCGCAATGGATCATGAAATAATCCTATTTATTTCCGATAAAGCCGTTGATATTGAACGGATTAACACACAAAAAAAACCAGTACGCTCGTACTGGTTTTTTTTATAGTGATATCTCAAAAATCGATCGTTTAAGCGGTGAGCAAAAATATGTTAATATGGTCGCTGCTCATAAGAGCCTAACTTTGAATTAAAATCAAAAACTGCATAGTCGCTGGCGTCAACATAAGAGTCGCCATTTAAGTCGCCATCCAGTAAATATAAACCACCATATTGTGATGAATAGATATCTGTTTCTAAGCTTGAATAATCTAGAGCATCTAAATACCCATCTTCAATCAACTCTCCCAATCTTGATGCATATAAACCTGAAACTAATGTTTTCATTGGGGCTATAGAACCGCCTGAATAAGCATTTGTAATATTATTGGCAAAACTAAGAGCTGTTGCATTCGACATAGCTACAGGATTTGCACTCCATAATGGTAATGAAGATCTATGTTTCACTACTATGTAGAATGAGCCACCTAAAGCTCCCGCAGGGAAAACACACTGCACACTTCCATTTGCTTGCAAAATAGGTGAAACACTATATGCAACAACATTAAGGTTAGAAGGACTTCGTAATTCAACTGTTATTATATCAACATCTGTAGTGGCTGCTTGATTTAATGATCCAGATGCTACAAGGTTGTTATATCTGGCAGGACGCATTGAAGATGGATTTGAGTTATTTATGTAATATCCATCCAAGAAAAGTTGAAGTGAAAGAGTTGGAATAATTGTAAGATTTAATATTTGTGTTACACAATTTACTGTAGTTCCTGTATAAACTCCACTTGTTGTATAAGTTTGACCATTGTTTGTCCAAGTATATGTTGCAACAGCTGAAGTAGTTGTAGTATTTGTAGAACTTGGAGTAATTGTTATGTTCAAAGATTGCGTAATACAGTTTGCTGTTGTCCCTATATAAACTCCAGTTGCAGTATATGTTGTTCCATTCCATACATAAGAGCCACAAGCTGAAGCTGTTGTTGTGTTAATGACAGCTGTTCGTGGTATTCCAGGTGAAAATCTATGATTACAAATAACACCATTAATAAGAGAGTTAGAATTAAAGAAGTCATTAGTATTTACTTCTGGGCACGGTCCATTAACAATAAACTTTAATTCCATTATGTTTGTATTTGCTGGAATTGTATTGCTTATAGATGGCATAGATGCCGTTGTACTTAAATAATGATTGTTTGAGTTAAAGTTTGAAAAAACATCTAAACCATTAAGATTTGAAGTACTAGAAACAAAAGTTAGTTCAGACTCATTAAATTTAAACCAAAAGTCAAGTGCATTAATTGCAGTGTAAGTTGATTTTATTTTTACAGGATAAGTAAAATAATTAACGCCATTTTCACTTGAATAAACTCCTTGGTTTAAGTCAAAAACTATAGTGTCTCCATAATTCTCTGGATTTACAGTTAGATTCAATGTAACAGTTGAATCACAATTATTAACTGATGCAAATACGTTGTTATATGTGCCAGGGCTTGTTAAATTTTGAGTTCCAAAAGTATATGTTTGACCTGAATTAATTGAAGCAGAAACAGAGTTACTAATAGGAGAAACTGCAATGATATTCTTCGAAGCAGAAACTCCAGAGCAAGATAAGATTGAACTGTTTACTAAAACAGAATAGCTTCCAGCACTGCTTGCACTATATTGAGTGCCTGTAGCGTTTGGTATCTCTTGACCATTTAATTGCCATTGGTATGTACTTCCTGTAGATCCAGGAATTGAAAGTGTTGTTGAAGAACCAGAACAAATTACGTTTGAACTAGCATTTATAACACCACCTGCAGCAGTTGCACAAGAATTGAGTTGATAAATAGATAGTGTTGAGCTAATTTCATTTGCTAGAATTACAATGTTGTTGCCATTTGGAGAGTCTTCAGCAGAAATAGTAATAATTCCTTCGGCACCCAAATCCGGACCAGAAACGGTTGTTGATCTATTATTAGCATATCCAACATAAATAGGGTTAGTTGGATTCTCAACATTAAAAATCATTATTCCACCAACTCTTTCTAATGAAACAAAAGCATAAGGCTTACCACTTATCATCTGAAAAGTAATTCCTTCTACCTCTGGTCCTTTGTCATCGCTTCTATTTTTTAAAGAAGGTGTGCCAGTTGTATTTGATGCATTAAAAATTGCTGAAAAAACAGGGTGTTTAGAAATTATTTGCTCTATTAGATCCTTTGAATCATAAACTAAAGCTCCTGTACTAGCATTCCAAATACTAAATGAGCGACCACCCATAACATGTAATTCATCATAATCTCCATCACCATCTGTATCTCCTGAATATTTGAGTGCATATAATCTACCAAGAAGACTAGAATTTTTTAGAATTGCTGCATCTGGAAAAGCTGTTGCATCTAAATTTGCAAAGGTTGTAGAAGATATTCTATTCGCATCGATTATTGCTGCAGTAGTTAACTCTCTCGAGTCTCCTTCATTGGCAGAAAAAATATACCCTTGTCCTGCTATTGTTCCAAAAGCCAATGCATCAGGCATATAAGCTCCTTTAATAGGTAAATTTCCTGTAATTAATATTTCACCACTTTGATCTGATGCATCCATTGCATTATTTGATCCTGAACCATATGAACTATATCCAAGAGCAGTTAAGCTTATAATACTATTGTTTGTAAGGTCTATTGTAAGTAAGGCATTTGCTTCTTGAATTCCAACAAATGCTTTAGTATTATCATCAGAAATAGTGATGTATTCTGGCTCTAAATCTTGCGCTACAGTCAAACTTGAAGAAAAAACACGAATTCCTTGAGATACTAGGGAAGCTCGTTGGCTGTTATAAGCTGTAAAACCAATGTTAGTAACATTAGCATCTGTCAAATTTGCAATTCCTGGGCTTAAATCTATAATTGAAACAGAACCTTCTGGATCAATTGTATTTGCCATATTTGGTTCACCTTCATTCGCAGTTAAGATTTTAGTGAATGTTTTATTAAAGGTAATCATATCTGGCATTGCTCCAACTGCTACTTGTTTAATAAATTCACCATTGGAGTTTAAAAAAACTACTGAGCCATTTGCTTGAGGATCTATATTTTCAATAGCTAAAGCTACGATTCCATTATTTGTAGTAACGGAGTTAATATTTCCATAAGGCACCATTGAAATACTATTTATTAATTGTGGTGAGGAAGGATTAGAAAAATTAACAATGTCTAATTTTCCGCCAATAGAATTAGCAATGTATAAGCGGTCTACAGTTGGGTCAAAAGATACAATTTCAGCTGAATTTGTAGCAGTTGCTCCATTTGAAAAACTTGTTAATAAAGATAAATTTAATTCGTTAGATGATGTTGGTGCAACATAGTCATTATCTTTAATGAATATAATCTGATAGTTACTAGTAGCAGAAATTGTTGCATTTGTTCCTGAAAGAAGTTTTACAACAATACGTTCCACTTTTTCAGCGAGCAAATCGTCTATTATAGTAATTGGTAGATTACTTATTCCATTCGTATTAGCAGGAATTGTAAGTGTATTAGTCCATGAGTAATCTGCGTTTTCAGTTGCATCTGAATATACGGATAAACCAAATGTCAAATTTATTTCAGTGCTATTTGCATTTGCAACAGTAATAGGAACATTTACTAATCCTATACTTTCTGCATATTTTGCTACATTGCTTGCTGCAGCGATTGAAACACTAGGTATAACATTAGCAGCTTGTGTTTTGAATGAAACATTATCAAAGCGCATTGTACCTCCAGTCGCTACTGTTGTTGGAACGGCAGTTGTTCTAAATGCACCGGAAGTTTGGTAATGTGCCGCAAGTATTCTTACACCAAAATTTGCATTATTATTAGCACCTAAAATAGATGATAGATTTACAGATATTCTTCTATAGGCTTCAGCAGTAGAATTTTGAAACCGTCCATCGTTTAATTCACCAAGACAAAATGTAGTATTATTAACGGTCATTGTGAAATTAGTCCACGTGGTTCCGTCAAGTGTATATTGTAAACGAACAGTATTTACAGCAGTGTTAGAACTTCTTTGATCCCAAGTGAATACAATATTTGAATATCCAACAGTTGAAGCATTGTATTGTACACCACTACTTTCATTGGTTAAACCGGGAGTAGCTGTGAATGCCCAAGCTCCAGGGTTTAAACCATTTTGAGAACCACAACCATCATTTATTAAAGGATCCATTCCTGTGGCGGCTGCAGCAACAACAAAAGATCCGATTTTTAATGAGGTACCACTACCAACATTAGCTATTGGAGTAGCTGGAGTTCCTGTTATGTTATCATAATTCCAAAGAGCAATAGTGCTTTGTGACCATGCATTTGTTGCTATTAAAAGTAATAAAATGATTGTAAATAAATTTTTCATTAGTTTAGTTTTTTTAGATTTATAAATCACGTTTTTTAGTATAAAATTTTTCTTTGCAAAACTATTTTTTTTAAGTTGTGTGTCCGATTACGCTTGTATTATAAAATAATTATCAAATAATTAAGAAATTAAGTAGTAATTAATTTATTTATTGTTAATTAGTGCACCTTGAATATACACATCTCCCTTTTTTAGAACAAATTAACGTCTCTTTTTATATATCTAATTATGTTGCTTTTCTATAACAGGTTTATAGCATTTAACCTTAATTAAATAATAATTTCATAATTTGTTAACCTACTTTTAACTTAATTTAAAGGCTTTAGTTTTAAAATTGCATCAGATTTTTAAGACATATGAAATCAACGCTAATTAGCTTTTTTTTAATTTTTTGTTTGTTCAACTCCTCTTATAAATTTGTATACGCTCAAGATGGATTAGAAGGAATTATTCTAGAGAAATATTACATATCAACCAAAGATGACAATAGTAAACCAGAATTAAGTGGATATTTAGCACCCGGATCAGTTACATATCGTATTTATGTTGATTTAAAACCTGGTTATACCTTTCAAGCTGCATATGGAACCCCAAATCACGAACTCTATATAAAGTCTACTAATTTATTTTATAATCATGTAGAATATGGAGCAGAATATCCAAATCGAATTCCCCTGCGCACTTATTCAAGAAATACTAGCAGATTAGATTCTTGGTTGTCTTCTGGTGGTGCAGGTGAGAATCAAATTGGAGTATTAAAAACAGAAGATGACACTTTGAATATTTTTAAAACCTCAGGTGCCTATCTTAAAAATCATTCCAAAAAAATGGGTATTTCATTGGAAGTTGTTGATGGAATGAAAGAACAATACAATCTTACTTTTCCTACATTTTATCAAATGGATAGCACAATTAAAGGTTTGGGAACTATAACCAATACAAATACAATAAGTACCAATAACGGAGCTTGGGCTTCCATGGGAAAGGGTTCTCAAGGAGCAGATTCTCTCAGTAATAAGGTATTGATTGCCCAACTTACCACCGATGGAAAATTATCATACCAATTAAATTTATTAATCGGAACTCCTGATGGGAAATCTGAAAAGTATGTAGCACACAATCCAATTGAAGGAGAGTTTACACATCCTGATTTATATTTTGTTGCCAAAAAAATCAAGAAAAGAATATTTTAACATTTATGCATTTAATTAAAATTATGAAAACAAAAAAAATAATTATCGGACTTGGAATTTTGTGTCTTAATGCAGTAGCTTATGCTCAAGGTTTAGAAGGAATAGTAGTTGAAAAATACTACTTAACAAATGATGCTGACGGAGCAAATGCTTTGGAAAATGAAGCAATAACTACATTAAATACTGGTACAACAGTATATAGAGTTTATGTAGATATGGCTGCAGGGTATAAATACTCACAAATTTTTGGTTCTAATGCAAATAATTTAAAAGTTAATACTACTACTAACTTTTTTAATGATCCAAATTATGGTGTATCTATTAATCCTGGAACAGTATCTCTTACTAATATTAAGAAACATACAATGATGATTGATTCTTGGTTCACTACGGGTGGAACTGCGGTTGGTAAAGTTGGTGTATTAAAATCAGAAGATACGGATGGTTCTCTTGGAAACACACAAGGTATTTTAGCAAATAATGCAGGAGGATGTTTTGGTTTACCTATTAATGGTTCAGGTGCTCAAGATGGTTTTGTTGCAAGTACTACTTCTACTTATTTAGTTCCAAATGCACTTGGCTTAGGTACTTCCCTTGACTGTTTAGAAGGTACAACCCCTGGAAATTCAATTACAATCACTAATGGTGCAATAGCTGCATTAGGAGGTATTGTTGGCGCTACGAGTTCTAACATGGTACTTATAGGTCAATTTACAACTGATGGTGTTTTCACTTTTGAATTAAATCTTCAATTGGTAAATATTGCAACCGGATTAGCTGAAAATTATGTTGCGTCTAACCCAACTGGAAGTCAATTAACTCACCCATCTCTAACTCGTGGATTAAATCTTGCTCCAGTTGTGTTGTGTTATCAAACTGCAACATATAATAATCAGACTTGTACTTACGATATTACAGGCACACAGCCAGTACAACCAATAACTGCTTGTTATCAAACTGCAACTTTTAATTCAACAACATGTGCATGGGTTCTTACTGGAACACAAGCTGAAGCTCCAACAGGTCTTTCATGTTGGCAAACAGCAACTTTCAATTCCTCAACATGTTCTTGGGTAACAAGTGGTTCACAGCCAGTGCAACCAACCTTAGCGTGTTATGAGACCGGTGCAACTTTCAATACAACATCATGTCAATGGGATATAACAGGTTCACAGCCAGTGCAACCAACGCTTGCCTGTTACGAGACAGCAGCCTTCAACACAACGAATTGTGCTTGGGATGTAAGTGGAACTCAAGAAGCACAACCAACAGGACTTTCTTGTTGGCAAACTGCATCTTTTAATACAATTAGCTGTGCGTGGGATGTAAGTGGAACACAAGCAGTACAACCAATATTAGCTTGTTACCAAACAGCAGCCTTCAACACATCGAGCTGTGCTTGGGATGTAAGTGGAACTCAAGCAGCTGAACCTACAGGACTTGCCTGTTATCAATCAGCAACTTTTGATACAACATCATGTTCTTGGGTTGTAAGTGGCACACAGCAAATTAATGCTACTACAATTTCTGCATGTGGTTCTTATACTTGGCTTAATAACGGGCAAATATATACTGCATCTGGAATATATTTTGGAGATACAGTTAATTGCATTATTCAAAAATTGAATTTAACTATTACTGCAGTTTCTTCAGCAGAAATTAGTTATTTAAATTCTACTTTTTGTAATGCTGAAACAAATTTACAGTTAGTTTCTCTTGTTGGTTCTTCTGGAGGGATATATGCAGCTATTCCAGCAGGATTGGGTCTTGATTTAAATTCAGGCTCAATAACTCCAAGTGCAAGTTCACCGGGGAACTATATTGTAACATATACCACTCAAGCTTCTGGATCATGCAATTCCGTTTCAGATTCAGCATATATAATAATTTCTGAAGTTCCTGCAGAACCAACAGGGTTAGCATGTTGGCAGTCCGCAGATTTAATTTCTTCATCTTGTTCATGGTCTATTAGTGGAACACAACCCGTACAACCAATCTTAGCATGTTATGAGGAAGCAGTCTTTAGCACAGCAACTTGTTCTTGGGTTGTAAGTGGAACACAAGCACCAGAACCAACAAATCTTTCATGTTGGCAAACAGCAGCCTTTAACACAACTTCTTGTTCTTGGGATGTAACAGGAACACAAGAACCAGAACCAACAAATCTTTTATGTTGGCAAACAGCAGCCTTTAACACAACTTCTTGTTCTTGGGATGTAAGTGGAACACAAGCACCAGAACCAACAAATCTTTCATGTTGGCAAACAGCAGCCTTTAACACAACTTCATGTTCTTGGGATGTAAGTGGAACTCAAGAACCAGAACCAACAAATCTTTCATGTTGGCAATCAGCAGTGTTTAACACAAGTTCATGTTCTTGGGATGTAAGTGGAGAACCACAAGAAAATATAGTAAATATAGAAGCTTCCGTTTCATATACATGGATTGTAAATGGTCAAACTTATACTTCTTCTGGAACATATGAATTTTTCGACACTATCAATTGCGTTCTTGAAATTTTAAATTTAGCATTGACAAATAGTATATCTGAAGAATTAACTAATAACCTTTCAATATATCCAAATCCAACTAATGGAACTATTGTGATCTCATTACCTAAAAATGATCAATATACATTAAATGTATATGATTCTCAGGGGAAATTAGTTTTTGAAGATACTGCATTATCAAATTCAATAGTACATGACCTTAGCTCTTATAGACCAGGGTTATATATTTTTAAAGTCGCTTTATCTGATGTTATTTATTTCGAAAGAGTGATTAAAAACTAATATTTTTTATTTCTATAATGTATAAAAATGAATTTTAAACAATAGCATATAAAATAGACATTTCATTTCTTTTTTAATCATTTATTAATATCTAATTAATACCAAAGTTTTTTATATTGATTTATTTTGAACATAATTCTTAAAACGAATTAAAATAGTCACTACAAAATGCTGATGAAATAATTTAAACAAAAAGGATTCAATTTTATAAAGACCTGTTAAATTTTAAAATAATTATAAAGCGCATGAGATTAATCACCTGTATATTTTTATTATTCTTCACGCACAACTATTCGTTTGCACAAGGTTCATTACAAGGAAAAATAACTGACAAAAATGGAGAAGTTATCATTGGAGTAAAGGTCGCTACTTTCGAAGATAAAAGTATAATAACCAGAACTGATCTAGATGGATTATTCACTTTAAAATTTCCCTCAAGTGGTAATTATACTATTTCCATCACGTACATAGGATATGACACTATTACTGAATCTATCAAATTAATAAACAATCAAGTAATCACTAAAAACTATAATTTAATTGAATACAACAGCATTAAGAATTTAGCTGAGGTGAAAATTGTAGCTAAACAAAAGAAATCCAACGATTATTTCATGGATAAACTTAAAGTTAACTCAGCTACAACAATCGATTTTATATCTTCTGAAACAATGAAAAAAACGGGAGATCAAAATGTTACCGCAGCTATCACAAGAGTTTCGGGAGTATCTACAAATGGAGGTTTAATTACAGTTCGAGGAATTGGAGACCGTTATGTGAAAACTACTTTGAATGGTTCTCGAATTCCAACCTTAGACCCTCTAACAAACAATATTAAATTAGATATATTTCCAACAAGTTTAATTGATAATATTGTAATTACCAAAACTGCAAGCCCTGAACTTCCTGGTGATTGGGCGGGTGCATATATTTCAGTTGAAACTAAAGATTATCCCGGAAAATTTACCTTAACTGCAGAATCTCAGGTTGGTTATAATTCTCAAAATACTTTTAAGGATTTCATAACTTCTGATAGGAGTTCAACAGATTGGTTGGGTTTTGATGATGGATTTAGACGACACAATATTGGTAGCTTAAATGCTCCAAATCTTGCACCATCTCAATACCAAGAATTATCAGCACTAGGTTTAGGAGATTATTATGCTAATTTAGGAATCAATAGTTGGTTGGATGGAAATCCAAATGGTGAATTGTATTTTAAAATGGGTCTTGTTCAGTTAGGTCTCTTATCTTCTGGTCAAATCAATGATAATGCAAGCTACCAGCAAGCTCTTCAGTTATACAATTCTTCATACAAACCGCAGGCGTTTTCGATATTAAATCCAAGTGGTACTGATTACAATAATGGTTTTAATAATAATTGGTCAACTAAGATTAGAAAAGCACCTTTGAATTTTTCGAATAGTTTTAGTATTGGAGATCAAAAATTATTTTTTGGAAAGGAACTTGGCTATATTGTTGGATTAAGATATGGTTCATCAATTAGATATGATCCAAATGGAATATCACAACGTATTGGGTTTGAATCACAAGGTTTTCCATTTGAAAATCAAGATTATGCAGAAATAAGTAGAGAAACAAATTCATGGAGCGCTCTTTGTAATTTAGCTTTAAAAATCAATGAAAATAATAAGTTGTCATTTTTGTTTATGCCAAATTTTACTGGAACTAACGATGTTGTTAAATTTCAAACCATACCTGATGACGGGACTTTAGATATTGTTGTTCGTCAAAATATTTTTTACGAACAGCGTAAACAAATGGTCTATCAAATAGCATCTCAAAATTATCTTCCTAAATCAAAAGTAAAAATTGATTTTAATTCTTCATTTACAAGTGGAAATAGTATCGCGCCAGATTTCAAAGCAACTGAGTATTCTTATGATGCCGTAAATGACTCTGTCTCATCTTACCAGTTTTCACCTACAGCTGGAGATGGAATTAGAAGATTTGATCGTTTTTTAATTGAAAATATTTTAGACACAAGACTTTCTGCAGAATTACCAATTCTTAACAATGCATCTAAATTAGCAAGGAAAATTAAATTTGGTATTGCATCACAACGAAATTTTAAGAAAACAGATAATTACGAAACGCGAGTTGCTAAAGGAAATAACCTGCAGGATCCAATTCTTACTAGTAGTGATTTAAGTTCTTTTCTTTCCCAAGATAGATTTGTTATGCAAAATGGCACTATTGACTTTGTATATCAAAATTTTGATTTTCCGTTCTTACATTCTTTTGGAAATTGTAATATTAATGCAGCATTTGCTTTAATCGATTACGAATTTTTTAAATCATTTCGTTTTTCAGGAGGACTTCGAGTGGAACAAACTGATATTTTTACAGATATTGACAAATACAACGAACTTGGTTACGGGAGAAATGATATTAGACGAGAAAATGTTGGTGGATATCCTTTAATAAATGCAACTTCTATCAAGCAAGTCGATTTTCTTCCAAGTACAAGTTTTATCTATAAAATAAAGTCAGAAAAGTTTGGTGAAACCAATTTTAGATTTAATTACAGTAAAACAATTGCTAGACCTTCACTAAGGGAACTAAATGATGCTGCTTTCTACGATAACGAATTCAGAAATAATATTTATGGTAATTCAGATTTGAAAATAGTACAAATAGCAAATTATGATTTTAGAATAGAAACTTTTTTTAATAACGGTGACAACGTTTCATTGAGTTTATTTTATAAGGACTTAAAAAATCATATAGAGGCTGGTTTTGGAAGTGCTGGAGTTACTTGGAATAATGTTGAATCCTCGTCAGTAAGGGGTTTAGAAATTGAGGCAAAGAAAAAGATTACCAAAAACTTTGAGATCAAATTAAATTACACTTACGTTAAATCAATTTCAGAATTTGTTAGAAAAGATTTCTTTATAACACCAGAAGGTTTTAAGGAGTATACTATCGTTGATACCGTTTACAGACCAATGTTCGGACAAGCACCTTACCTTATCAATTCAATCGTAAGCTATACATCTGATTCATTGGGATTTACAGCAACGTTAAGTTATAATATTCAAGGGCCGCGTCTTGTTATTGGTGGTTTGGTAAAAGAAAATGCAGATGTATATGAATTACCTCGAAATATTATAGATTTTAAAATTACAAAAACTTTAGGAAAACATTTTTCTACGAGTCTTACAGTTCGCGATATTCTTAATACTCCTTTTAGACGATCTTATTTGGTAAATCTGCCAAATAATAAATGGGTAGATTTTGATAATTTTCGATATGGGACTAACTTCGTCCTTGGAATATCCTATAAACTTTAAATAATGAAAAAAGCAATCATATCTTGTATTTTACATCTGTGTATACTTCTTAATTCTACTATTTTATTCTCACAACTAGAGAATGTTATTGTAGAGAAATATTATGTTAGTGACGCAAATGATTTCACTGATACCTCAGGTGGAATTGTTTCAATGGGGTCTACTACTTATCGAATTTATATTGACTTAGCACCAGGTTCAATTTTGAAGAAAATATACGGAGATCCAAATCATCCCTTTGAAATTACAAGTACGGAAGTTTTTTTTAATAATATTTTAGATGGGAAGTCTTTTGCGAAAGATTTAACAAAAGTGAGCTTGTCTGAAAATACTGTTGCGCTCGATTCGTGGCTAACACTTGGACAAGTTGTAAAAAAACAAGGTGCTAAAACGTATTATGGCGTAATAAAAAATCAAGATGATGATGGAAGTTTTATAGGTGGAATTAATAATGATGGGGGAAGTGCGCTAATTCCAACCGGACTATTAGTTAATAATGATCCTTCATGTGGAATTCCATTAACAGTTGCTGATGGAATTGATACCATGACTGTAACACCACTTAGTTGGTTTGATGCTGGAGTAGTTGATTTTACTTCTGGAGATGATTCAACAATTTTTGGTTCGCTTGTTCCCAAAAAAGAATTTATCAGCACTGAATTTACTTTAAGTAATTCAGGTGTGACAGGTGTAAATCTAGATAGCAATCAAATAATAATCGCACAATTAACCACAAAAGGAGATTTAAGTTTTAAAATAAACCTGGAGCTTGAAGAATTAGTAAATGGTGTGCCGACACTAGTTAAATATGTTGCCAAAGATACTTTATTGGTAGCTGGAGAGATTTTTAGTCCCTTTTTATCCTATCCTCAATCTTGTGGATGTGATGACCCAGATTTTTTAGAGTACAGTTCAAGTTATGTTTGTTATTTGGAAGGTTCTTGCCAAACTCCTATTAAAATTGGATGCATGGATTCAATGGCCTGTAATTATGACCCGGAAGTTAATCTTAATATCGAAAATTTATGTTGCTATCCTGGAAAATGCAATAACCGTGATATCGCAGTTGTTTGCCCTGAACTCCGTGGTGATAGTTTTGAGTTTCTTTTGCATCCAAATCCTGTAAATGGCACACTTTATTTGGATGTATACAGCGGTTTCCTTGCCCCAATTACCTATACGGTTTTTAATACTTTCGGTGTTAAAATTATAGAAAAAACACTGGATCCAGCTTTGGCTATAACTGGAGAAGCGATAGAAACTTCTACTCTGGATAATGGATTGTACCATATTCAAGTTGAAATTGGGAATATCGTTTTAACGCAATTATTTATAAAAAATTAATTCCATGAGTCTTTGTAAAAAAATTATTAATGGCGCCCTTGTAATTCTGCTATTGTTACTTGTTCAAGCTTGTAAGAAAGATACCAATAAAGAAATCATCATTGAGAGAGGAACAATGACAGATATTGATGGTAACCTATATCAGACTGTAAAGATTGGCGATCAATGGTGGATGGCTGAAAATTTAAAAGTGGAGCATTATAGAGATGGGTCGCTAATTACTGAAATTGCAACCACTGAAGCAGACTCAGTTTGGTCACAAAGTTTAGGAGCCTACTGTTCATTCGAAGACTCAACTTATGGACACCTTTACAATCATTTTGCGATAGAAGATATAAATCAATTGGCTCCTGAAGGCTGGCACATTCCTTCTGACGAAGAGTGGAAAACTCTTGAAAAGACTATAGGTATGTCTAGCCAACAAGCAGATGCATTAGCTTGGAGAGGAACAAACGAAGGAGAAATTTTAATGAATAAAGCACTCGCTGGATGGCCTCAAGCTAGTCTTGCATTTGGCTCTGATCTCTATGGCTTTGCCGCTTTGCCTGGTGGCTGTCGTTTACAAAATGGTTTTACCAATACAGAAAAAAATACCGCTTTTTTCTGGTCGAGTAGTGCAGATGGAAATCAAGCATGGTATCGCTATTTAGACGCTCAGAAAAAAACAATTTTTAGACAACAAACGTATAGATCGTATGGAATGAGTATTCGATGCATCAAAGATTAAATTAGAAAGTATGAAATTGAATCGCATCTTATTATCCTCAAGTATATTACTAAACACACTATTTAGTAATGCGCAAACGAATATTCAAGAAAATCAGTCTAAAATTAGTATTGGCTTAACCCAATCTATTGATTTAGGGTATAGATTTTCTAGTGCTAATTCAGCTAGTTTTTGGATGAAAAACATAAGTGATTCGATTGAAAGACCAATACTGGCAAATTCAAGTGCTGTAAAATTTCAATTTGATTTAAATAAAAAAATTACCTTAAGAACTGGTATTGTATATGCCCAAAAAGGATATCAATATAAAAGTGGTTCTTTAACTGGTTTTGATCTTTATAAAGAGCAATTTTCTCTAATTGAAGTTCCTGTTCAAGTACTTTATAAATTCGGTCAAAAGAAAAATATTCCCTATATCTCTATAGGAACAAGCGCCGGATATTTAATTAAAAGTCAAGCTTTTTATACGCTTGAAAACAGCACCAACGAAGTTAAAATGGATTTAACTACCGACTTATCTAAGTTTCAAATTAATGGTATCTTAGGTCTAGGAATGTCATTTAGTTTAAATCAAAAATGGAATTTAATCAGCGAATTAAATTATTCTCAAGCGCTCTACTCCATCTCTAGTGGGCCTCTTAAAAAACAGCTTTTTACAGCAGGAATTAACATTGGATTATTCCGTTATTTTTAATTTTCTCTGTCAAGAAAATCATTTTTTTTTAGCCCCCTCTTATTTTTTAGAATTAGTATTTGAATTTGTTAATATTTAGGAAACATTAATTTGTTAAAATCTAAATAATAATTTCAACTAATAATAATACAGCCTTAAAATAAAAGCCAAATTCTATACGGAAATTTGTATCGAAAAACTAAATATAAACTTTTAAAATTAAAAAAAATGAAAAAAATTAATCTATCAAAACTTTTTGCGGCAGCTTCTTTGTCGTTGATTGCTGCGAGTCCAATTTTGGCGCAGTCTAATTTGGGTGCTTCATGTGGTTGTCCTGCTGTAAGTACAAGACCTGAAGTAATTGTGTCTTCAATGGCTGGTTACACTGCAATTGCTGGAACTTACGGAGGAGAATTAACTGCAGGTGCAGCTTTTACTTGTGACAAAACTTACATCTTAGACAAGAAAATTTATATTCCTGGTGGTCAAGTATTAACAATAGAGCCAGGTACTGTTGTAAAAGGTGCTGCGAATGCAGTTCCTGCTGAAGCAACAGCCTTAGTTATCATGCGAGGTGGAAAAATAATTGCTTCAGGAACAGAATCTTGTCCAATTGTTTTTACTGCTTATGCTGACCCAATGAATGGAACTTATGCTATCTCAAATAAAGGAAACTGGGGTGGTCTAGTAATGTTAGGTATTGCAAGTAATAACATTTCATACGCTGAAAACGGACCTTATGTTGCTGGCGGAGCTGGAAAGCTTGGTGTTGCTGATGGTTTAGGTGTACTAGAAGGATTTGCTACTAATAACAAACAAGATCGTTATGGCGTTATGTTAAACAATAATGTTGCGGTTGCTGGTGAAACAGTTGGCGTTTTTGACGACAATGATAATTCTGGTATTCTAAAATATGTTTCAATAAGACACTCAGGTGCAATTTTGTCAGTTGGAGCTGAAATTAACGGTCTGACAATGGGTTCTGTTGGTCGTGGTACTACAATTGAACACATAGAAATTATATCTTGCGCTGACGATAACATTGAATTTTTCGGTGGTACTGTTAATGTGAAATATATTTCCACAATGTTTGGAAATGATGACATGTATGATTGGGACATGGGATGGTCAGGTAAAGCTCAGTTTTTATTTGGAATTAAATCTGATTTAACTTCTAGTCTTGATAATGATAACGGTTTTGAAAGTGATGGTGATGATCAAAAATCATATAACACTCCTTATTCTGATCCTTTAATCTACAATGTAACTTTAGTAGGAAATGCAAAGACTACTGGAAATACAGACAACTCTGCTTTAGCAGCGATTAACGCAAAAGAATTCACGAGAGGAAGCATATATAATTCAGTTTTCGCAAACTTTAGAAATGGATTAAACCTTGTAAAGAGTGTAAATACTACCGTTACGGTTCCTACTGCTGGTCAAAGAACATACTTTGAAGGTGGAGAATCTTGGCATAATTGGTTTAATAATCCTGCAGCTCCTGCAACTCCAACATCTTCACTTGGAAATGGAACTAATTCTTTAAAAATTAAGTGTAATACATTTGTTGGAATTACAAATCCTCTAACAACTGGTGCAAGTTTAACATCAATAGGATCAGTTCTTTCAACAACTTCAGCAGACTACATTCAATTTACACAAACAGACAAAAATGATGTGGTTGCTGGGAACACACTTCCAGGTTTTAATTACAACTTTACTGTAAATACAGCAACAAATGTATTTTCTGTTAAAAGTGACGTTGTACCTAATCCAGCATTATCTACAGTTGGTTGCCCTTCAACTCCAGTTGATGGTTTCTTTGAGCCAGCTAACTACAGAGGTGCTTTCTCTTCAACTGGTGATAATTGGTTGTCAGATTGGTCATATTCAGCATTAATTAACGCTACTTCAGGTGTTGTTGCTTGTCCTACAGACTTAAATGCTGATGGCGTAACAGATGTACTTGATTTCATAATTTTCGCTCCAGCATTTGATACATCTTGTAATTAATAATTAAATAATTCTAATATCCATGCATGTTCGCATGCATGGATTCATTTAAAATAAAATAAAATTTATGAAAACAAAAAATTTAATAATCGGTCTTGGAATTTTGTGTCTTAACGCAGTAGCGTATGCTCAAGGTTTACAAGGAATAGTAGTTGAAAAATACTACTTAACAAATGATGCTGACGGAGCAAATGCTTTGGCTAATGAAGCAATAACTACATTAAATACTGGTACAACAGTATATAGAGTTTATGTAGATATGGCTGCAGGCTACAAATACTCTCAAATTTTTGGTTCTAATGCAAATAATTTAAAAGTTAATACTACTACTAACTTTTATAATGATCCAAGTTATGGTGTAACTATTAACCCTGCAACAGTATCAGTTACTAATATTAGGAAAAATACAATGATGATCGATTCTTGGTTCACTACAGGTGGAACTGCGGTTGGTAAAGTTGGTGTATTAAAATCAGAAGATACGGATGGTGCTCTAGTAAACGCACAAGGTATTTTAGCAAATAATGCAGGAGGATGTTTTGGCTTACCTATTAATGGTTCAGGTGCTCAAGATGGTTTTGTTGCAAGTACTTCTTCTACTTATTTAGTTCCAAATGCACTTGGCTTAGGTTCTTCCCTTGCATGTTTAGAAGGTACAACCCCAGGAAATTCAATTTTAATCACTAATGGTGCAATAGCTGCATTAGGAGGTATTGTTGGTGCTACGAGTTCTAACATGGTACTTATCGGTCAATTTACAACTGATGGTGTTTTCACTTTTGAATTAAATCTTCAATTGGTAAATATTGCAACCGGATTAGCTGAAAATTATGTTGCCTCTAACCCAACTGGAAGTCAATTAACTCACCCATCTCTAACTCGTGGATCAAATCTTGCTCCAGCTGTATTGTGTTATCAAACTGCAACATTTAATGAGCAGACTTGTACTTATGACATTACTGGAACACAACCAGTACAACCAACTCTTGCATGTTATGAAACAGCAGCTTTTAACACAGGAACATGTACTTGGGTTGTTACTGGAACACAGCCAGTACAACCAACTCTTGCTTGTTACGAAACAGCAGCCTTTACAAATTGTGCTTGGGTAATAAGTGGAACACAACCAGTACAACCAACAACTGCTTGTTACCAAATAGCAACCTTCACAAATTGTGCTTGGGTTCTTTCTGGAACGCAGCCAGTACAGCCAACTCTTGCATGTTACGAAACAGCAGCGTTTAACACAGGTACATGTGCTTGGGTAGTTAGTGGAACACAAGAATCTAATACTACAACTCAATCTGTATATAATTCATTTACTTGGTCTAACAATGGTCAAACATATACAGCTTCTGGAACCTATACTGGAAACGAAGTTAACTGCGTAGCTCAAGTTTTGAATTTAACAATTCTTGCACCGGAGTATAAAGTACTTCCTTATTCTGCAATATGTAGCGAAACACTTTACCGTGCTGAAGTTGCTACATCTTCTCCTTATTCAGTAAATGATGTTAAGGGTTATGATGTTGTTATAAACTATGATGCTACAAAGCTAGTTCCAACAGGAAATGTTACAATTACAAATGAATTGATAAATTCAACGTATGTTGAATCAAGTTCTTCAATTCCAAGTCCTGGTGTATTAAACTTAACTATAAATTTAAATGGATCTGCTCCAGCAAGTGCTGAATTTAATGGCTCTGGCATTATTTTTTGGGTAGACTTTTCTAAATTACCAGGCTTTCAAGTAATTGATTCATCTATTGTTTCAGTTCCATTTATGCAAGAAAGTTATATAACTGGAGTACAGGCTAAGTCTGTTAAATCAGCTAAAATGTATTCAACAGCGGTACAAAGTTATACTGGAAACCTAGTTTTTTGGTCAGACTCAAGTCCTATCACATACAATTCAGCTTCTCCATCTAGTGCTTTGATAACAAATATCTATGGTTCAACTGGTTCTCCTGTAACTCCAAATCAAAATGGACAGTTTACAAGTAACCTTTCTTCAGGACTTGATCTTTCTATACAAAGAGATATTATTAACGAAAATAGTGTTCAAGCAATAGTTAACGCTGCTGATGCTGTTTTGGGTAAAACGTTATTGATAGACGGAGCTTTTACTCCTTCAGTATATCAAATCATTGCTTTAGATGTTAATTTAGATGGCGTTGTTAGTGCAGGTGATATTTCTCAAATGAAACAAAGAACTACATTATCTATCCCTGAATATATGCAATCTTGGAACTATAATAACCAAGGTGTATCAAATGGTTCTCCATCTAAAGATTGGATATTTGTTGATAATGCTAGAATTGCAACACCTGCTTATCTTATTTCAGGTACATTTCCAGCAAACGATAACATAGGTTTCTCAAAAGCAAGAGTTCCTCAGGTTCCTTTTATTCTTCCTATGGTTGTTTCTAATTATACTTCTAATAATTCAACTTGTCCAACAGTAGGAACGGAAACATACAAAGGAATTATGTTAGGTGATGTAAATGGAAGTTATGCTTCTTATACTGCTGATGGATTGTTAAAATCTGAAGATGCTTTAATTACTATTGATTTAAGTCAAGCTGTAATTAATGGTAATAAGGTTACTGTTCCAGTAGTAATTACTTCAGACGAACCTGTTAATGCATTAGACTTAGCATTTGAATTTAATGAAAGTAAGTTATCTTTTGACAATGTTTCTGAGTTAGCTCAAAATATAGAAGCTGAAAGTTTTTTCAATCAAAATGATAGAACTTTCCGATATTCAGCTTATACATTAGAAAACTTCAAATTAAATCAATCAGTTGCTTTAATTTCTTTTGAATCAACGGATGGTACAATTAACAAAAAAGATTTCCATTCATTAATGGGACTTTTAAATGGTAAGCCAGTTGATGTTTCTTTTGAAAAAGCAGGAATTACTTCATCTATTCTTGATAGAATTTCTATCTATCCTAATCCATCAAACGGAAACTTTACTGTAGTTTCTTCTGAGGATGTAAACATAGAAATTTTGGAAATGAGTGGTAAATTATTAAAAGAAGTTTCTATAAAATCAAATCAAGAGCAAGCAATTAATCTTGATAATGTTAGTGCAGGAGTTTACTTAATTCGTGTTTTTAATCAGAATTCAAGTTCAACTCAAAGAATCGTTATTGCAAAATAACAACCTTTTTTTTAGTTAAGGAGAGTCGTGGCAGTATTGTCACGGCTTTCTTTAATTAATAGTGTTTTTTAATTATTAGGATGAAAAAAATTGTTTTATTATTTTTTTGTACTCAATTAATTAGTTTTACTTCTTTTTCTAGTTTATCTGATACAATTGTCTTTGATATCAGTCAAGCAACATATTCAAGCTTCAACAATGTTAATTTTATTGAGATTCCAGTTCAATTATCAGCTGGTAATAATCCTGTAAATTCTTTTGATTTTTGGTTTCAATTTGACCTATCAAAACTTTCATATATTTCTACAACTTCTTTAATGAGTGGTTTAGATGCATTTTCTAATTTCAATAGCACAAATCTCTATTTAAGTAATACAACATCTGGAACATCAATAAATTATTTAATACCTTCGAATACAAATTTGATTATTTTAAAATTTGTTGTTTTAGGATCTTGTACAGAAATAAATTCAAACGATTTCTATACTTCAACAGCATTAATTAACGGTGATGTAAGTAGTTCTATTTTTATCAATGGCGAAAATAATTTTGAGCTTACTGCAAGTGCTAGTTCTTCCTCTATTTGTATTGGTGATAGTGTAACTCTTTTTGGTGGTGGTGCCACAACTTATACTTGGTCGAATGGTGTTACAAATGGCTTAGCATTTAATCCTGTTGAAACAACATCTTATTCTTTAGTTGGAAGTGATCCAAACGGCTGTCAAGATTCTACAAGTATTAGTATAAGCGTATTTCCATTGCCAGATGTTACAGCAAATTCCAGTGCATCAATAGTTTGTTTGGGGCAAACTGTTACTTTAAGTGGGAGTGGGGCAGTATCTTATTCTTGGTCTAATAGTGTTGTAAATGCAGAAAGTTTTGTTCCAACAATGACTACAACATATTTTCTTACAGGAACGGATTTAAATAATTGTTCTAACACTGATAGTATCATCATTACAATAGACTTGTGTAACGGTATTTCAGATATAAATGATAATTTATTTTTAGTCTATCCAAATCCCTCTGATGATTTTGTAACTATTCAAATAGGTAGCAATTTGCTAAATTCTAACTATAGAATTTCAAATAATGAAGGAAAAATAATGTTGAATGGCTATTTAAATTTAATGGAGACCAAAATTGATTTATCTGGTCTTAAGCCTGGAGTTTACCTATTTGTTTTTGGCGAGGATTATTATGAAAAAATTAAATTATTAGTTAATTAGAGAATAAAAATAAAAAAATCTACTTGAACAATAAACCTGATAAATCTAAACCCTATAATTTATTATGAATATAATAAACAGAGAGCTAAGTTGGCTTTCCTTTAATGAAAGAGTTCTTCAGGAAGCTTTAGATCCAATTGTACCACTAACTGAGCGCATGCGGTTTTTAGGAATCTACTCGAATAACATGGATGAATTTTATAGAGTTAGAGTTGCAAATTTAAAACGGTTAGAGCATTTAAAAAAACAAAAAATTGATGGTTTTAATGGCAATGCTGAGCAACTTTATCAAGAGATTCGAAAAGTTGTAATGAAACAACAAAAGCAATTTGAAAATGCATTCATATTAATAAAAGATGATTTTGAGAAGGAAAATATATTTATGCTGAATGAAAGTAAAGTGAGTAATGAACAATCAATAATTATAAAAGATTATTTCAATGAAAACTTAAAGCACGTTATTTTCCCAATTATTTTAGAAAAAAAAAATAACTTTCCAAGACTTCGAGATTATGCTATTTATTTAGCTGTTAAAATTGTAGAATCAAAGAATAAAATTCGCTTTGCATTAATTCAAATTCCAAGTGAATACAGTAGGTTTTTCGTTTTAAATGAGGAAAATAGAATTGATTTTATTTTAATTGATGATATTATTCGTCTTCAACTTAAAGAAATTTTCTCAATCTTTAATCCGATTGAGATTATGGCATATACTTTTAAGTTTACAAGGGATGCTGAATTAGACATTGATGATGATTTATCTTTGTCTTTTTTTGATAAAATAGAAAAAAGTTTGAAGCAAAGAAAGAAAGGAGATCCTGTTCGTTTTGTTTATGACTCTAAAATGCCAAGCGATTTATTAAAATTCCTTATAAAATCTCTAGGTATAAATAGTACAAACAATAAAATTCCAGGTGGTCGATACCACAATTTTAAAGACTTTATGTCCTTTCCTGACTTTAACATCAAAAAGTTTAGATATCAACCAGAACCAAAACAAGCACATCCTCTTTTTTTAAGTGAAAAAAGCCACATAGATATAATTTTAGAACAAGATGTATTATTACATTTTCCATATCAAAAATTTGATCACGTAGTAGATTTACTTCGTGAAGCGGCTTTAGATCCAAAGGTGAAAGATATTAAAATTAATATTTACAGAATTGCTAAGAATTCAGATGTGATGAATGCTCTGTTAGCATGTATTTTTAATGGAAAGGAAGTTACTGTAGTTTTTGAATTACAAGCTCGTTTTGACGAAGAAAACAATCTTTGGTGGAGTAATAGACTTAAAGAATTTGGTGTAAATGTGATTTATGGCTCACCAAACTTAAAAATTCATTCTAAACTGCTACAAATTAGAAAAATTATAGATGGAAAAGATCAATATGTCACGTTTGTAGGTACTGGAAATTTTAATGAAAAAACTGCAAGTATTTATTCAGATTTGGCACTTCTAACTTCAGATCGAGAAATTTCTTTGGAAGTGAATAAAGTATTTAAATTATTGGAGAACAATCTAGAAAGATATCAATTTCGTAATCTATTGGTTTCTCCTTTTAATACAAGAAGAAAATTAATTTCTTATATAGATAATGAAATAGCAAATGCTAAAGCAAAAAAAAGTGCAAGCATTAAAATCAAAATTAATAATATTACAGATATTAAAATTATTGAAAAACTCTATTATGCAAGTCAATGCGGAGTAAAGATTCAAATGATTATTCGTGGAATTTGCTGTATGAAGCCTGGCGTAAAAGGATTAAGCGATAACATTGAAGCTATTAGTCTTGTTGATCGTTATTTAGAACACTCCCGTTTTTTTATTTTTGAAAACAATGGTCAAGCTGTCTATATTATATCAAGTGCAGATTTGATGCAGCGAAATTTAGATCAGCGTATTGAAGTAGGCGTGGTCATTAAGGATATTAAAATCCAAGCTGAAATTCAACGTATTTTTGATTTTCAGTGGAGAGGGAGTATAAAGGCAAGAAGTATTCTCGCTGACATGAAAAATACTTACTCTAAAAGAGATTTACCTCCATTTCATGCTCAAGGTGAGTTGTATAAAAGTTATATTCTTGAGAATAAAGATTAAAACAAATATTTAAGTACTGATAGCTTTTCAAAGGTTGTTTTATCTAAATTAAAAGTCTCTCTTTTAGATTGAATATAGTTTTGCTCAAATTCAGTCAGTATGTTCTGAATAATACTATCAGTTTGATCTAAATAAGTTACTTTATTACATGGACCTTGATTTAACCATAAATTAATTGTTCTGTAATTAATTAAATCGAGGTTTTCTATCATGCTTACACCTAAATTCTGCGCAGCAATGGCATTGCAATGTTGCTCATATTGTCCTTTTAATGGAATAACCATTATTTTTTTTTCCAGGAAAAGTGCCTCAGCAGGTAGTTCAAAACCAGCTCCGCAAAGAACACCTGTAGAATTCGTGAAGCTATTATTAAAACAAGTGTTATCAATTGGAAAAAAATGAACATTATCTTCTTGCCATTTATTTTTTGAATATTTTGAGAAAACCTCCCACTTTACTGGAAATTGTTTTAAAAATTGAAGTAAAATATCATCGTGATAAGCAGGTAGATAAACCGTGTAATGCCCCATGTTTTTTGGTTCTGACTCTCGAATGCTACTTCTTATAACTGGTGTAAAAATAGTATTGTCATATGACTCAAAGTGAAAACCTATTTTTTCTTTAGTAGGACAGTAGTGGTTTAGAATGTATTTCCCAATGCGATTTTCAATTTTTGACTTTGGTGCTTTTGAATTTATCACCGCCGCTTGGTGACTCATTTCAATACATGGAACTCCATGCATAAGAGCTGACCAAGCAGAAACTGGTTCAAAGTCAGTAATGACTAAGTCAAAATTGGAAATCGGAAATTGCCTTATCTCATTTATGAAATCTATAGGGTGGGACTTGAAAACTGTCCGTAAGAGATCAATTTTTCCAGTTTTTCCGCTTAAGAATGTCAGACCTGTTTTTTTATAATTAATTTCAAAATTTGATTGAATTTGAGATTGGTTTCCACTCACAAGAACTGTGGTATCAACGTATTTATTTAAAATAGGGACAATTTCTTCAGCTCTACTTAAGTGGCCATTCCCAGTGCCTTGTATTGCATATAGTACTTTCATTCTCTCTGAAAATTTAAATTAGAAACTACTTCTTTTATGATCTGATCGTAGCTTAATGCATCTTTGAAATAATCGCTTTTATCATAAGCTTCTGACTTTTTGGGGTTTGAAATATGTTGATATAAGGTCCATTCTCCTTTATTGTATTCTAATGAAGTTGAATTTTCAACCCAATCTCCAGAATTTAGGTAAGTAACAGATTCCCCTTTGGAATTAGTAAATTTTTTAATTTTAGGTTGATGAATATGCCCACAAACAACAAACGAATAATTATTCTTTATAGCGATTTCTGCAACTGTCTCCTCAAAATTATTAACAAATTTAATTACACCTTTTACACTATCTTTCACTTTTTTAGACAAGGATATTCTTCCTCTACCAAGTTTTTCACTAACCCAATTAACAATTGTATTAATCATAATTAGTAGGTCATAACCTTTTCCACCTAGTTTGGCAAGCCATTTCGAGTTTTTCATTGCCGTATCGAAGACATCACCATGGAAAATCCATGCTTTTCCGGTTTTAAGATTTAAAATCAGCTTATTTTGGATTTCAAATAATCCAATATTGAACCCTTTAAATTTGCGAAGCATTTCATCGTGGTTTCCAGTTATGTAATACACCTTTGTTCCATTAGATAATAAGGAAGTTATTTCTTTAATAACTTGCATATGCTCTGTTGGGAAATAATGCTTTCTAAATTGCCAAATATCAATGATGTCACCATTTAACACCAATGTTTCTGGTTGAATAGAACGAAGGTAGACGATTAATTCTCTTGCCCTAGATCCGAAGGTGCCTAAATGAATGTCAGATATTACGACTAATTCAACTTGTCTTTTTTTATCCATTATTATTTTTTAGTAAAATTATCCATGTAGAACAACACTTATATTAAGCCATTTTTAAGGAATTAAAAGTTATAACATCAAAAATGTTGATAGTATCAGTAGGATAATATTGTGTTAACAAAAAGAAAATAGTACTTAAGACTATATTTATGAGGGAGGGTAAAAATTAATTTTTAAGTGAATTAGTTTTTCAGCACATTTAATGTTGAAGATATAAAATCAATCAGGGTGTTTAAATCCTTATAAAATTTTGATTTTTAGACTTTTTGGTCCGTGTTTAGCATTTTTATATATAGTTTTTTTCTATACCCTAAATTTTAGAGTAGAACGATTCAGTCTGTCGTTCATCGTTTTTCCAAGTCCGAAGTCAGGTAATCTCTCAATAAATAGAGCCGTAAATTCTCTCTTATCCATTTCTATAATCGCGTCGTATAAATTAGCTGCAGCTTCCTTTAAATCTCCGGATTTACTTAAAATTATCTTATTACTATCATCGATAGAGGGATGTTTATCTTTAAAAAATATGAAACCATTATTTTTCTCTGAATAATCAATACTAGTTTCATCAAAGAAAAAAAACGGGGTTTTAGGCGCATAGTGATGTTCTACCATTCCGCTTGTTATAACTTGTTTTTCACTCGTATTTTTTAATTCTGGAGTATAAGAAAGTTCTGCTTTTAAATCCTCAAGAGAAATACTTCCTAAGCGATAAACAACAACTTTCATTTCATGAAGGCCAATAATTGTTGATTCCAATCCATTTTCACAGGATCCACCATCTAAAATATACGGAATCTTACCATTGAGATCTTGCATAACATGCTCAGCTTTTGTTGGACTTACCATTCCGTATAGGTTTGCGCTAGGTGCAGCAAGTGGAAAATCTAATTCACGGAGAATAGCATTTAACAAGGGGTGATTTGGAACACGAACTGCTACTAATTCTTGATTTGCTGTTATTTCATTAGGCACAAGTTCACTTTTCTTCAAAAGAATTGTTAAGGGGCCTGGCCAAAATGTATTGGCTAAATTTAAGAGCTCTTGTGGGAAATCAAGCACATAAGGATGAATTTTCTCACTACTTGCAAAATGAAGAATGAGAGGATTTGAATTCGGTCGATTTTTTGCTTCATAAATTTTCTTGACAGCTGCTGTATTGCATCCGTTTGCTGCAAGTCCATATACCGTTTCCGAAGGAATAGCTACTAATTCTCCAGATTTTAATAAGTGAATGGCCTCTTGAATAGTTGTTCCAATTATTGTCTTCATCTTACCAATTACTTTTTTGCAAATATACAGATTTGTTGCTCTTGTTTAGGACGCACCTTTTTTTCTATTATCTTGCTTAGGTCGAATTTCAGTAGTATATTTGCCTTGTTTAAAACTATTCTAAATAAGATGAATTTAATTCTTGCAGATAGTAATGATTTAATTCGAATTGGTTTACGCGCAATTTTATCCAGTGAACGAGCTATTACAATTGTTAGTGAAGCTCATAATGGGGAAGAACTTCTTGCGCAAGTTAAATCGTTTGATACTTCATTGGTCTTGATAGATTATACCTCTAGTGGTTTTAATATCGATATTATCCCAAAGGTTTTAAGTATAAATAAGCGTATTCGTTTTGTAGCGATTACTGCAGAACAAAGTCCTCAAACGCTTGTAGACGCTCTCCGTTCTGGAATAAGTAGCTATATAAAAAAAGACTGTGATGTTAATGAGATTTTAATGGCAGTGAAAGAAACCGGAAATGGCAACAAATTTTTTTGTGGTCAGATTTTAGAAAGTATTCAGCGCGCAAATATTGATGTAAACGACTTAGATTTTGATTCTTTTTCATGTGAAGCTGTTGTTGTTTCAGAAAGAGAAAATGAAATAATAATCTTGATTGCTGAGGGTTTAACGAACGAACAAATTGCTATTCACTTATTTTTAAGCAAGCATACTGTTAATACGCACCGAAAAAATATTATGGCAAAATTAGGTGTTAAGAACACTGCAGGAATTGTAATGTATGCAGTAAAAACAAATTTAGTTTCTCCGAATAAATTTCTATTTGCACCTGTTGCTTAGAGTCGGACGATAAATTTTAAATTATATCTTCTAGAAGTCAAATAATTTGGAATGGAATAATATTTTCCTTCCACGTCTTGAATCCATTGTTTAGAGAGAACATTGTTTATTCCCAAAAGGTTAAAAACTTCAAATGATATTTCTGCCTCAGAAAAATTCTTGTTCCAGAAATTTTGTTTTTTTTGTTTTTTTGAAATTAAAGCATAAGACATACCAAGATCGACTCTGAAATAGGATTTCATTCTCAATGTATCTTTGTAACGCGAATGATCAGGCGGACCATAAGGAAGTCGAGAGCCAAATTGCATGCCCATTTGAACAGTAAAATTTTCAAGACCTGGCATTTGATCTTGGACTAAAGCGCCAAATGTGAAAAACTGGTCTGTTGGTCGTGGAATATATCCAGGATAGATTGTCGCACTATCAATAATTTCTTGATCTTCGCTGAAACCAAATATAATTCTTTCCCCAGCTGCATTATAATATTCTTTGTATGAATCATTTTTTATATCCTCCTTGGTTGAAAGAAGTCCAAGTTTAAAAAAAGTTTCTATGCCTTCCACAAATTCTCCATGAAGATTAGCGTCTATTCCATATGCGTATGCTACAGCATTATTTTCAGCAAAATAGCGGGTTCGCACATTATCAATTTCATATGGATTCACATCCCATAGATATTTATAGAAAATCTCAGAAGTCAATTTAAATGGCACTTCTCTTCCCCACATGTTGAAGTAAATATCTGTGCCTGCAACAAAATGAAATGATTTTTGGGATTTAACATTCAAGTTTAAGTTTCCATCAAAAGTTCTAAATTCTCTGTAAAATGGCGGTTGATAATAAAGTCCTGTGGCAAAACGATAACTTATATTTCTTCTAGCAATTTTATTGTCTTTTACCATGTATGTATTTGGAAAAAAAGTACAAGAAATTCTTGGTGTAAAAAATAATTCTTGATTGATACTTGTATATCCTGCTCTAATTCCAAGTGCTAAAGCAAACTTACTTGAAGCTTCCCTAATTATTTCTGTAAATAATTGTTCTTGTTTCGAACCATTGACTTTTACCTTTTTACTAATCTCAACAAGTTGATTTTTCTTTAGAGTTGACCAAGTTGAATTAAATTGCATAAATCCCGTAATTCTGTATGTCTGAAGTTGTAATTTCCCTTTTATAGTCTCAAATAATTCAACTTCTGATGAATTTAATTGTGGTAAGCTATAACCTGCAGAATCTACCATTTTCCATTCACTTAAAACGTCATTAAAAACATCTTTTTGAATTTGTGTTCCCCATTTCAGTATTTTACTGACATATTTACTTCCCTCATTGTTTTTGAATCCTGAGAAAAACTTATGTTCTCCAGAATGGTAAACACTCAAAATAGTTGCATTTAATCTATTTCTCGCATGGTTTAAAAAAGTGCCAATTCCCAAAACTGCGATTGAATCTCCATACGCTTCTTGAGATGGATCGGTTTCTAAGAGGTTGATGTAATATTGACCTTGGATATCAAAATATTCTCTTTCGTCGGAATTAAAAATAGAAGTGTAAAAATCTAGTTTTGTCTTAGGGCTTGCCTGCCATTTGAGTGAAGCTCCTGCCATCATAGTTTGGAATCTTGTTTGTTCTTGCCCATCAAAATATATTCTAAAAGAATAAGCTTCATTGGCAGTTCCAAAATCAGTTTCTGAAGTTTGTGGGGTAAAACGAAAATTATTCGAGGAATAATGTCCAAGTAATGAAAAAGTTAAGTTTTCTGTAATATTATAGTTACAAAGAAATTGCGCATCCATAAAGACCGGATTATAGGCACCTTTTGTAGGTAAAGAATTTAAAAAATAACCATTTGAACGATAGCGTGCGCCGACGAGATAATTAAATCGATGATTTACTTCCTGTTCAAGGTGTGATTCTACTCCTAAAAGGGATAGTAATCCAGAAGTTTTAAATTTTTGTGGAGTTTTGTAGGTAATGTCTAATACAGAACTTAAGCGATCACCATATTGTGCGTCAAAACCACCAGCTGAAAAACGAACATCTTCAACCAATGCTGAGTGAATAAAACTCATGCCTTCTTGTTGCCCACTTCTGGTAAGAAAAGGACGAAATACTTGAAATCCATTTACATAAACTAAATTTTCATCATAATTACCTCCACGAACATTATAATTTGTAGTTAGCTCGTTATTTGATGTTGCAGCAGTTGTTAATGCCAGAGTTCTTTCCACACTTCCTGTTATCTTCTGAGCATCAATTGTTGGCATTTTTTCAATTTCAAATGGGTTTTGTTTTGTTTTGATTATTGAAACACCAACTTGTTGTAGAATTGGAAAGTAAATCGTTTCTATTTGGACTGTTTTTTCTAATTTTAAAAGGATACGACGCGTTTCTTTAAATTCTCCAATTGAATAAACTAAATCTAATGTATCTACATTATTTATTAAAAAGAAATAGGAACCTAGTGAATCTGTAAATGTCGATTGAACTATAGTTTCTTTTGTTTTAACCAATACATTTTCCAGCGGCACATTGTTTTTACCCACACATTTTCCTTCCACACGAATGCCTTGAGCTAATGAATAAGAACTTAAGGAACAAAATAAAAGCAAGTAAAAATAATTCATTGTGGCAAAGTTATTAATCTAACGATGAAGAGTATCTATTATTTTGAAAAATAGCTGGCTGTGCAGTATTTTATGAATTATACTTTAACTTTGTTCAATGCTTGAGAAAAAAGAAAAAATTCTTATTGGAAGAAGAGAAACTGCTCGATTGCCAGATTTTGGCTTGGAAAATGTTCAAGTTAAAATAGATACTGGCGCTTATACTTCTAGTATTCATGTTTCTTATTGTAAAGAAAATAATGGTCGCTTAGAAGTTGTTTTTTTAGATGATAAGCATTCGGGATTTAACCCTGAACACTTATTTTTTGATGATTTTCGTATTCGAAAAGTGAAAAGTTCTACAGGAGTTGTTCAAAGTCGCTATTTTATTTTTGGCCAGATTTTTATTGCTGGACTGTTAATTCAAACTGAATTTTCTCTAACAGAAAGGAAAGACATGCGATTTCCAATTTTAATTGGAAGAAAATTATTAAACAAGCATTTCATCGTTGAAACAAGCAAAAAATATACTTATCCAAAAAAAATAAAATGAAAATTGCAATTTTATCTAGAAATCCAAATTTATATTCAACAAAAAGATTGGTTGAGGCTGCTGAAGGCCTTGGTCATGTCGCACACGTCATAGATCATTTAAAGTGCAATATAGAAATAGAACAGAAAGGTCCAGCTTTGTATTATGACAATAAATATCTAGTTGGTTATGATGCAGTAATTCCAAGAATTGGTGCTTCTGTTACTTTTTTTGGTACGGCTGTCGTTCGACAATTTGAAATGATGAATGTCTTTACTGCCGTTAATTCTCGTGGTATTATCCATTCTAGGGATAAACTGCGCTGTCTTCAGGTTTTATCTAAAGAAGGAATTGGTCTTCCAAAAACAGTTTTTACAAATTATTCTAAAGATGTTAAACATGTTGTGGATTCAGCAGGTGGAGCACCTGTTGTATTAAAATTATTGGAAGGAACACAAGGTTTAGGTGTTGTACTAGCTGAAAACATGAACGCTGCTCAATCAGTTTTAGAAGCATTTAATGGCTTAAAAGCACGAGTAATCGTTCAAGAATTTATTCGTGAAGCAAAGGGAGCTGATATTCGTGCTTTTGTTGTTGACGGCGAAGTTGTTGGAGCAATGCGAAGACAAGGAAAACCTGGGGAGTTTCGATCAAATCTTCACCGAGGAGGAACTTCGTCAATAATTGAGTTGTCAACTGAGGAAAAATACACAGCTGTTTTAGCGGCTAAAGCTGTTGGTTTAGGAATTGCAGGAGTTGATTTACTTCAATCTGCTCGTGGGCCTTTGGTTTTAGAAGTAAATTCTTCACCGGGCTTACAGGGAATCGAGAAAACAAATAAAACAGATATTGCATCCAAAATAATTCAATACATTGAGAGAAATGTCAATCGCTAAAAAGAAAGCAACTTCATTAATTATTCTTGGTGAGGAAATTAGACCTGGAAAATCGTATCAGCTGAATTTAGATGTTGCAAAATTACACACACGAACTCCAATCCTTGTTCCTGTTATTGTAAATAGAGCTAAAGAAGATGGCCCGACAGTCTTATTAATGGCTGGAATGCATGGAGATGAGATTAATGGAATTGAAATAGTACGAAGATTTATCTATAAAAAATTAAATATTCCTACAAAAGGAACAATTATTTGCTTGCCAGTTTTTAATATTTTTGGTTTTCTAAATGTTAGGCGTGAATTACCCGATGGTCGCGACTTAAATCGAAGTTTTCCTGGCTCTTCAAAGGGGTCTTTGGCAGCTCAATTTGCCTACCATTTCATGAAAGAAATTGCTCCTCATTGCGATTATATAATTGATTTTCATACGGGTGCAAGTCAACGAAATAATTTCCCGCAAATTCGCTGTGTTTTTTCTGATGAGACGAGTAAAGAATTAGCAAAGGTTTTTAATCCACCGTTCATTCTGCACTCTAATTTAATTGCAAAAACCTTACGCGAGTCAGTTTCAAAAAAGCAGAATAAAATTCTTCTATTTGAAGGAGGAAAGTCTAATGATATTGAAGAAAACATCATTGAAGAAGGATTAAATGGCGCCAAAAATATTATTTCTTCTCTTGGTATGCGAAATTATAAATACGATATTTCAAAAGATCGAACGCCTATTTTACTTTCCAAGTCTAAGTGGTTAAGGTCTCCTATTTCAGGGATGTTCCATATTTTAATTAATAATGGAGTACATGTACAGAAAGGGCAATTAATTGGACATGTGACGGATCCTTTTGGAAAAGCAGAGCGAAAAGTTATCGCCAATTTATCTGGTTATATTATTTGTGTTAATGAATCACCAGTAGTGTACAAAGGGGATGCAATAGTTCATATTGGAAATGAATAGCTTTTTCTAGTAAAATAAAAATGCCTGTATCTCAAGTTTTATAATGAGTAATCCTATTTATTTTTCTATAATGTTTTTAATATCTTTTTCAATTATCTGACATATTTGGTCAAGTGGAAGGTCGTTATCATCGTATCCGAAAGGGTCTTCAATTTCTTCTGCTAGGACTTCCATACTAACTAATGCATAAAAAACAAAGGTGGTAATAAGAACAGCCCAATAGTCAAAATGAAAGAAAACAATTGGAAGCGTTATCACATATAAAAAAATAAATTTTTTAATAAACAAGCTATAAGAATAGGGAATTGGTGTATTTTTAATTCGTTGACAACCTCCTAACGAAGCTATTAATCCATTTAAATTGACATCTATTTGAATCAAATCTCCTTGGTTTAAATCCCCTTTTTTTTCTAATTCCTTTAATTTAGTGTAAATTAATTTCATGACTTGAACTGGACTGTTGTCTTTGGTTGAATCTTCGTACTTTTCGAATACTAAATTCTTTTTGTTTGCTCTTAAATTATTTTTTGCATTGTGAATATAAAGTCGAAATAATTCAGCTAATTCCTTTTTATCTTCTTCGTTGCTTATTCGGCATGAAATTTTTAAGAAGGCACTTCGGCAGTCATTAACGATAGCACCCCAAAGCTTTCTTCCTTCCCACCATCTATCGTAGGCACCATTTGTTCGAAAAAGTAGCAGTAAAGACATTACAAATCCGATTAAAGAATAGATAGCCGTTAATTCCTTGGTGTAGCTGCTTAATAAATCTTGATGTGTTTTAGTAAGTAGGTGTAATAACGAAATAATTATAGTCGCAAGAATTGAAATAAAAATTAATTGTTTCCAAAGAATTCGAATTGTATCGCTTTTATTTAGAGAAAAAATTAGACTGAGCCAACTTTTAGGATTGTAATTTATCATGAAGTGTAAATTTGTGAATTCAAAAGTAATTTTTTTTAGCTAACTATTTTGAGTAATTTCGGAAGGTAAATTTACAAAACAAAATATGAGAAATTCTTTACTTATACTTTTTTTTATTGCTCAATCACAACTTCTATTTTCGCAAACTAATTTTACTCCTAAAACTTTTTTAGGATATTCTATTGGTCAGCAATTTACAAGGCACTATCGTGTTGTCGACTATTTTTCAGCTTTGCAAGCAGCATTTCCTCAAAATATCAAAGTTGAAAAATATGGTGAAACATATGAAAAACGTGATTTGCTTTTGGCATTTATTGGTTCTGAGGAAAATATTAATAGACTTGAGGCTATTCGTTTAGCGCATTTAAACAACGATGTTTCTGAAAAAGTATCAATTGTTTGGCTAAGTTATAATGTTCATGGAAATGAAAGTTCAGGAACTGAAGCGGCTATGCAAACTGCCTATTTATTAGTAGCAAAAAATAAGGAGTATTTAAAAAATACAATTGTAATAATCGACCCATGTTTAAATCCAGATGGCCGCGATCGCTATGTTAATTTTTACTACCAAAAGGGTAATTTCCCGCCTGATATAAAACGTTTTAGTGCTGAACACAATGAAACATGGCCAGGAGGAAGGTCAAATCATTATTTCTTTGATTTAAATAGAGATTGGGCATGGATTACACAAATAGAATCCCAACAACGTATGAAGCGCTATAATCAATGGTTACCGCATGTTCATGTAGATTTTCATGAACAGGGAATAAATGAACCTTATTATTTTCCTCCAGCTGCAGAACCTTATCACGAGGTAATAACTGATTGGCAAAGAAAGTTTCAAAAGGATATTGGAAAAAATAACGCTGATTATTTTGACAAAGAAGGATGGATGTATTTTTCCAAAGAAATATTTGACTTGCTTTATCCAAGCTATGGAGACACTTATCCAACTTACAGCGGATCAATTGGAATGACATTTGAGCAGGGTGGGAGTGGAAGAGCAGGCTTAGCTGTAATTACGCAAGTAGGAGATACTTTAACTTTGCAAAATAGAGTAGATCATCATGTTACAACAGGATTATCCACAGTTGAGATGAGTTCAAAAAATAACGATAAGCTCATCAAAGAATACCAATCTTTTTGTGCGAATAAAAATTATAAGTATAAATCCTATGTGATTTCAGGTCCACAAAATAAATTACAGCCTTTGTTGGAATTGATGAAAAAAAATGAAATCAAGGTTAGCTTTTCTAAACCTACAAAGTTTAAGGGCTATAATTTTAAAACTGGTAACATAGAGTACATAACAAGTAGTCAAAATGATTTAATTATTTCCACAAACCAAATTAAAGGAACGCTTGTCTCTGTGCTCTTTGAACCTCAGACTAAATTAACAGATTCATTGACCTATGACATTACAGCTTGGGCCTTGCCTTATGCCTATGGATTAGAAGCTTGGGCGAGTGAAGTTTTGCTTGAAGGAAATGGTACTGCTGTTATTTCACATGCTAAAAATATTCCTAATTCTGAATGCTATGCTTATGTGTGTGAATGGAATTCTATGAAATCAAGTCGATTTTTAGCTGCTTTACAGCAAAAAGGGATCAAGGTTTATTTCACAGAGAAACAATTTATTATTGAAGGGAAAAAGTATGCTCCAGGAACTTTAATATTATTGCGTGGAGAAAATAAAGCAAAATCATTCGATGAAACAATTATTACTCTTTCTAATCAATTAGAAATCTCTTTAACAGCACTTAAGTCTGGATTCGTAGATGAAGGAAATGATTTTGGTGCCAGTAGCGTGAAGCATATTTCAAAGAAATCAATAGGTGTTTTAACAGGAGAAAATACATCTTCTTTAAGTTCTGGAGAGCTTTGGTATTTTTTCGAACAAGAATTAAAACATCCTGCTCACATGCTTTTAATTGAAGATTTGGAAAGCGCTTTGCCGAGCTTGAGCACTTTAATTGTACCAGAAGGTCAATATCAATTTTCAGAAAATAAAGCGGTCTTGGATTGGATTGAAAAAGGCGGGAATTTAATTGTCATTGGATCCGCGGCTGAAAGTTTTGCTGGAAATGAAGTTTTTGGACTAAAAGTAAAAGATAAAGATTCAGCTAGTTCAGAGAAGGAAATACCTTACGGAGATGTTGAACGTCAACAATTAAGTAGTATTGTAAATGGTGCAATTTATCCTTGTAATTTAGATTTTTCTCATCCACTTAGTTTTGGGTATACTGACTATTTTACGCTAAGAATGAATTCAAATGTTTATGAACTTAAAGAGGGCGGGGTATTTAAACTAAAAAAAGGTGCAATTCCCGTAAGTGGATTTGTAGGCTCTAATGTTGCAAAAAAACAAACAGAAGCTTTAATTGCAGGTGTCCATTCTATTGGTTCTGGAACTGTAACTTATTTTCTAGAAAATCCATTATTTCGAGGGTTTTGGGAGAATGGAAAGTTAATGCTCGTAAATTCTATATTCATGCTAAAATAGTGACACTTAATTAGTAATAGTTTTATAGTTATAATCTAAAATTTTGAGGTTTGAACAATTTAATTGTTAATAACTATTTGATTTAAAAAATTATTATATTTCACAAAGTAACTAAATTTAGTCTTACTAACTTTTTAAATTATTTTATTATGGAAAAAAATTTACCGTTTATTACTATTGGAATTGCTGATAGCAATTACAATAATCGTGTTTTGCCATTCCTTACTGGAGTTGATGATGGAAAAGTATTCAAGTGGTATTTAACTACTTTTTGGCGCCTTGCAGCCTTCGCTCTACTATTAGGTGGGCTAGCAATAAGTTTCATGGAATTATTTGGAGATAGCGGCTTCATTAAGAAGGCTTTTGATAACGAATTATTCACTGGTGGAAAGAAAGCTGGCGCTGCAGTTGGTTTAGTACTTGGTTTAGTTCTTAGTATTGTTACGGCCTGGTTTCTTTATAGCGTAACCAAAAAAAGAGCAGAGCAATTAAATGATCAAGAATACAAAGGTTTACTGCACTTTGTTTTTGTCACCATGATTCCTCGCTTAATTACTTTAATTGGAGAATTGTCTTTCACATTTGTAATGTATATTGGTTTATTGCAATTAGTTGCGACTTTGGTAGGATCTATTGCATATGCTCCACTTTTAACGTATGGACAAGTTTTAACAACTGTTCCTGGGGTTGATATGATTGCGAATATGCTGCCAAATACAATTAGTGGTGATTATGACAATTTTTCTGGTGGTATACAATCAGCATTGGCAGGTATTGTTGGATCAGTTCTAATTTTAATAGCTTATTACATTTATAGAGAAATTTACAATTATGCCTTGAAATTAGTTATGGCATTAATCTCATTTTTACCAAAATTTGCTATTCCTTTAGCAATTCGAAATAAATCTGAAAATTAAGAGATAGTTCACTTGTTTTTTATTACAACCTCCTTCGGGAGGTTTTTTTTTTGCTTTCACTTCAAGTATTCCAATGCTAATCTTATTCTTTACCTTGATATTTTTTTAAGTTGAATAATTTCATAAATTACTTATTGGATTACTATTTTTATTGCTTTTGGGGATTAAAACACCTTTAATTTTAGCTTTTGGACTTTATTTTATATTTCAACATAGTCTAAACGCATGGGGGCATTTACAGCAAGGTCTAAAAATAGATGGCTTTTCATTGTATAAAAAGGCTTTACCATTTACACTCTCCGCCATTTTTTTTCTCTGTGCTATGCTATTTTATAATTCAGTTGCTGTTTTAAATCTAAATGAATTTATTGCTACACTTTTTATTTTTTTATCCTGTATTAGTTTGCCACATTTTTTACTTATGCATCTTTTTTATAAGGTTAAACAGTAGAAATAAATAGCTTAGTAGGTTTTTATTTTAGCTTCACTAATTTATTTCGAGACAATATTTAGCTATATTGGTTTTAAAAACTCTTTTCATGTTTTTTTGTAATCTCTTTGTGTATTTCAAAAGAATATCTATCTTTGCACCCGCTATTCCTATGAGTGGAATTGCTACATAATAATCATTTAACTAAATATTGGCATGTACTTAAACACAGAAGTTAAAAAAGAAATCTTCGCTAAACACGGAGGTTCGGAGACAAACACAGGGTCTACAGAAGGTCAAGTTGCTTTGTTCACGTATCGTATTAGTCATTTGACAGAGCACTTGAAGAAAAATCGTAAGGATTTTGGAACGCAACGCTCTCTTCAATTATTAGTAGGAAAAAGAAGAAGTTTATTGGATTACTTAAAAAGTAAAGACATAGAAAAATACCGTGCTTTAGTTAAAGAATTAGGATTACGTCGTTAATTCTAAGCACAAATTTATTGATTGGGGGGACATTCGATTCAATTCGACTGTCCCTTTTTTGTTTAAAAGAAGATAGAATTTAATAATATAATATAAATAAAAAGAAGTATGAATTTAGGAATTAAAAGGTCAATCATCACCGGTGGGAAAGAAATCTCAGTGGAGACAGGCAAATTGGCAAAACAAGCAGATGGATCTGTGGTAGTTAGAATGGGTGATACAATGCTGTTAGCAACTATTGTATCTTCTCAAGATGCAAAAGAAGGGGTAGATTTTTTACCATTAACGGTTGATTACCGAGAAAAATATTCCGCAGCTGGTAGATTTCCGGGCGGATTTTTTAGACGTGAAGCAAGACCTTCTGAAACAGAGATTTTAGTGATGCGTTTAGTCGATCGTGCATTAAGACCTTTATTTCCAGATGATTATCATGCTGAGGTTCAATTAATGATTCAATTGATGTCGTATGACGGCATTCATAATCCTGACGCTTTGTGTGGTTTTGCTGCATCAGCTGCAATTGCTGTTTCTGATATTCCATTTAATGGTCCAATGTCTGAAGTTCGTGTTGGCCGAGTTGATGGTGAATATATTTTAAATCCAACTATGGCTGAAATGGCTGTTTCTGATATCGATATTGTGATTGCAGGAACAATGAAGGACATCAACATGTTGGAAGGTGAAATGCAAGAGATTTCTGAAGAAGACTTAATCGAAGTTTTTAAAATTGCACACGTTGCTATTAAGGAACAATGTCAATTTCAATTAGATTTAGCTGCAGAAATTCCAAGTTCTCAACCAAAGCGCACATATTCGCATGAATCTCACGACGAAGCGGTTAAAGCTAGAGTTTTTGAATTAGCCATGGAAAAATGTAAAGATGTAGCTCGAATGGGCTTAGCAAATAAAGCAAAACGAACAGAATTGTTTGATGAAATCAAAGCGGAAGTTAAAGCAAGTTATTCTGATGAAGAATTAGCAGAAGTCGGGAAATTTATTTCTCCCTACTTTTCTGAAGTTAAAAAGAAAGCAGTTCGCTGGGTAATGTTAAATGATCGCAAGCGTTTGGATGGTCGTCAATTTGATGAAATTCGTCCTATCTGGTCTGAAGTTGATTATTTACCAATGGTTCACGGTTCTGCAGTATTTACAAGAGGTGAAACGCAATCATTAACAACATTAACCCTTGGTGGTAAAATGGATGAGCAATTAATTGACGGCGCGACATTTAAAGGAACTGAACGTTTTATGTTACATTATAATTTCCCTCCATTTTCTACAGGTGAAGCAAAGCCTTTACGTGGAACTTCTCGAAGAGAAATTGGTCATGGAAACTTGGCTCTAAGAGCATTAAAGCCGGTTCTACCAGAGGATAATCCTTACACGATAAGAATTGTTTCTGATATTCTAGAATCCAATGGTTCTTCTTCTATGGCAACTGTTTGTGCAGGAACATTAGCATTAATGGATGGCGGAATTCAAATCAAGGCGCCTGTTTCGGGAATTGCTATGGGTTTAGTTGCTGATGAGGGTAAATTTGCTATTCTTTCTGACATCTTAGGGGATGAAGATCATTTAGGTGATATGGATTTCAAAGTTACAGGAACTGCGAAAGGAATTACTGCTTGCCAAATGGATATAAAAGTAGATGGTTTACCATACGAAGTTCTTATTCAGGCCTTAGAGCAAGCAAAAGCTGGACGTATTCATATTTTAGGAAAAATTACGGAAACAATGGCTGCGCCAAGAGCTGAGTTGAAACCTCAAACTCCACGTGTAGAAATGTTTGTTGTTCCAAATGATATGATTGGTGCTATTATCGGACCTGGAGGAAAAATTATTCAGGGACTTCAAAAAGAAACAAAAACAATTATTACGATTGAGGAATTACCTTCAACTGAAGGGCGTGTTCAAATATTATCTAGCAATGCAGATGATATGAATGAGGCAATTCGAAGAATCCGCTTAATTGCATTTCCTCCTTTAGTGGAAGATGGCGCTACGTATCATGGAAAAATTAAATCAGTGAAGGACTTCGGTTGCTTCGTAGAAATACTTCCAGGAACAGATGGCTTAATTCATATTTCTGAATTCTCTTGGGAGAAAGTAGCTAAAATGGAAGATGTTTGTAAAGAGGGAGAGATGCTTGATTTTAAAGTTATTGGAAAAGATCCAAAAACTAAGAAATGGAAATTATCTCGAAAGGTTTTGTTGCCAAGACCAGAAAGAGAGACTGAAGCATCAAATTCATAAAAAAGAATACTATTTAGATTGAAAAAGGGCGATTAAATTCGCCTTTTTTATTTACTATAGTTCTCACTTTAATCAGATTTCTTAATTTTAAAAAAAATAAATATGCGAAAAATCTACCTTAGTTCTCTTGCAATTCTTGCTTGTACTTTTTTATTTGCTCAAACCTTTGAATCATTCAACTTTGATGGCGCATTAAATGCCAATGGTTGGACAACCCACAGTGGTGCAGTGCCAGGGCAATTCCAAGTTCTAACAACACCTTCTAATTCAGGAAGCAGTTTGTCATATAGCGGCTTGCAAAATTCAATTGGAAATAGAGCAATATTTATAGCCGGAAATACTGAAGACGTAAACAAAGCAATTTCTGGAATTTCTGGAGTAGGATATTTATCGTTCTTAATGAATGTCACAAATGCAGATACGCTATCGACTACTGGTGTTCATTTTATTGGATTTGGTGGCTCAGCAGGAACTTCTTTAACTAGTTTTGCTGGTCGTGTTTATGTTAAAAAAGGTCTTTCTCCAAATACTTTTCAATTAGGAATCCTTAATTATACAGGAGGAACGCCTTCTCCTACGCCAAATTATCTGTTAACAGAATTTCCTGCGGGAATGACATTGTTAGTCGTTATTAAACTTAATAATACAACTTCTCCAATACAAGCATCACTTTTTGTGAATCCAGTTCCAGGAAGTGCTGAACCTATTCCTACTATAGAAAGTTCTTTGGGAACTTCTATTTTCAATTCTTTTGCTTCAGTTTATTTGCGTCATGGAACAGGAATAAGAAATGTAGAAATAGATGAAATAAGAGTAGGATCAAGCTGGGAGTCTGTTACTCCAGTTCCTTGCGATTTACCAGCCCCTAACTTTCAAGATATAGATGCTGATGGATTTGGAAATCCAGACGTAGTTCAGTTTTCGTGTATTCCTATTTTAGGTTTCGTATCAAATAATACTGACTGTAACGATAATAATAATCAGGTCTATCCAAATGCAACAGAAATATTAGGTAATGGTATTGACGAAAACTGCGATGGTGTTGATGGCATTTTAAACTTGGTGGATATTTTAAATTTTGAGTACGATATTATACCAAATCCAAGTAATGGAGCATTTATAATTCGTTTTAATACTTCAGTAAACGAGGGAGATTTAATCTTTACAGATATTAATGGGAAGATAGTGCTTTCTGGAAAAATAGCTGGTTCAATCTTTGAATTCAATGATGTAAACTTGAAAAAAGGTGTTTACTTCCTTTCAATCAAATCAAGTATTGGTTCTGTAAACAAACGAGTAATAATCAATTAAGAATTAAACAAGTTTAATTATAAACTTTAGAATTACTCAAGCTCTTAGACAGTGAACTTATTAATTGCAGGGAAAAGTTTACTAGTTGGTAATCCCATGACATTTGTGTATGATCCATTTATTTTTTGGACTCCAATCATACCAATCCAATCTTGAATTCCATATGCACCAGCTTTGTCCATTGCATCATTTGTTTTAAGATAAGAATCAATTTCAGAATCACTTAATTTATGAAAAGTTACTTCAGTTTTATCTTGAAAAGTTATGTGTTTTTCTTTATTACGAATTGTTACGCCTGTAATTACAACATGAGTTTTGCCAGAAAGTTTAAGCAGAATATTTTTAGCATCTTTTTTATCTTTTGGCTTTCCAATAATTTCATCTTCTAATAGCACTATTGTATCAGAACAGATTAGAATTTCATCAGCACCTATCTTGTGAATGAGCGCATCTGATTTTTTAAAAGAAAGAAATTCTGCAACATTTTCTAATTTTAAGGAACTATCAAAGGATTCATCAATTTCAGGTTTTAGGGTCCTAAATTCAAATCCCATAGAACTTAGTAATTCTCTTCTTCTCGGAGATTCAGAACCTAATACTATTTTCATTTGTAGTTGAATAAAAAAGACAAGAGTGGAAGAAACATGCTAATTTTGATTAGCATGTTAATTGTCTTGAAATTTAAAGGTTTAATAAAGCCGTAATAAATAAAAATAAATAAGTTGATTAATCCTGCACCTATCAAAAATAAAAGAGATAGGTTAGTAACTTCTATTTTCGCTGTCATATAAAAGAGTATGCCAATTATTAAGGGGATTTGTAAAAGAATCATTGCAATCCAAGCTGCTTTTTGAACACCATATTTCATAGGGATAGTAATTACGTTCATTACTTTATCACCAATCATGTCGTCAATATCTTTTGTAATTTCTAGCGCAAAAATTTGGAGAAACCCACAAAAAGATATAAAATAAATAAAAGAATAATCGAGATTTGTAGACCAGCTTTCTGAATTATATGAAGAAAAAGTATTCGTGCTTTCATTTGCAATTCTAAAGTACCAAACTGCTATAAGTGGAATACATGATGCAAGTATCGCAACGATAAAATTTCCAATAATAACTTTCCGCTTTAAATAAACGCTATAAAACCAAAGTAAATTTATAGAGCCAAGATGAATAAATACAAATAGAAAGCTGTTGTATTTAAAAGATAAGTAAATTGAGATAAGTACTGCAATACTATTTAAAATCCAATGAATTAAAATTACCCATCTTTTTTTTAAATATTTAGATACAATTACTCGCTCTGGTTTATTTATTCTATCTGCTTTAATGTCAAAATAATCATTTATCATATTTCCAGCTGCAGCTATTATTACTGTTGAAAAAATAAGAAGTGAATAATCGAAAATTGAAAAATCAACTTTTTGAAATGAATTATTTTTTAAAATAAAATAGGCGATTCCCATCATTGAAGAAAAAATAAATAAAAGATTTGATAGTCTTATTAAGCGAAAAATAGATATCATAAGATTATTTTATAAACTGTTCGACGATTTTTTTGATGTGCTTTCTCTTTTTCTTCATCAGATTGCATTTTTTCAATTTCAATATCTGAAATAATAGTCTGTGTTGAGCCATATCCTTTATATGAAAGACGATTTGCATCTATTCCGTTGGAAACTAAAAATTCATAAACTGATTTCGCTCTTTCGCTCGATAAAATTAAATTATCCGTGCTATTTCCTCTTGAATCTGTATGCCCACCCAATTCTATTTTATGTTGTGGATTTTCTTTTAAGTATGCAACAAATTCAAGCAATTCAATTTTTGACGTTTCACGAATTTTTGATTGATTTACATCAAAAAAGACATTTGAAAGCACATTTTCTACCTCACTTGTTTCGGGATTTAGCGGAATATCTAGATGATAATTTTCCTGTCCATCTGGCATACTTAAATTAAAGTTTAAGGAGTAGGGGAAATAACCCGGGTAAGAAACACTAATTGCATAATCCCGATTTATAGGAAGTGCAACCATAAAAGAACCATCTATTTTATCTGCATCGGAAATAATTACTACTTGCCCACTTTCTATGTCAATAAGTTGAAAATGCCCTGCTAGTGCTTTTCTGGTTTTTAAATCAAAAACTAATCCATCAAAATAAAAAGTTTTTGTTGGTTTTATTTCATCTGGTAGATTAAAATAATAAATATCTAAATCACCATAACCTCCGGGCCTATTGGAAGCTAAAAACGCAATATCACCTTTTGCTGATACCATTAATGAATTTTCATCAAATAATGTATTGATTGGGTATCCGAGATTAACTGCTTTTGACCAATTACCTTTTTTATCCATGCGACTTACGAATAAGTCAGATCCACCCATTCCTACGTGTCCTCTTGATGCAAAGTAAAGTGTTTTTCCATCCGGATGAATGTGAACAGATTCCTCAGCATAAGGAGTATTTATTGTGTTTGGAAGTCGTTCAGCAGCACTCCACTTTCCATCATTTTGAAGTTTAGAAAAATAAATATCTGATTCTTTTTTTCCATTTTTATTTCGAACACCTCTTATGAAATAAAGGGTGTTTCCGTCTGCAGAAATTGAAGGTTGTGTTTCCCAATTATATGAGTTTACATTTCCAGGAAGATTAATTGGATTTAACCATTTATTTCCTAATTTCTTTGAATAAAATAAATCACAGCTCCCATAACCGAATCTATCGAATCCATAATCTCCTGTTTCATCAGAACAAGCAACAAAAATTAAACTTTTACCATCAGAAGAAATTGTTGGAGCACCTTCATTGTTTATTGTGTTAACATTTGAAGGCATTGGAATCGCTTTTTTCCAATTTTCATCTTCATTACTTTCAGAGACAAAAAAATCCTCCTGAAATTGAGAGGCGTTATTTATAGGCAAACGTCTTGTGAAAAGCATTGTTTTTCCGTCAACTGTTATACTCGGATAGTATTCCGGATAAATTGAATTTATTCCTTCTCCCAGATTAATCGGATCGAAAGGTATTGGATTTTTTAATGCAATAATTGCAAAGCGTGCATTTGCCTCCATTTCTCGCGCCTTAGACATCCATTCTTCAACTGCATTTGGATTGCGAATAAATAGCTCAATATTTTTTAAAGCATCTGTGTAAAGTCCGATTTTTAACTCACAAGTTGCTAAGAAAAAATTTGTTTTACTACTAATACTATGAGTGGGATGAATAATTAATGCTTTTTTGTAATGGAAAATTGCTTTTTCAAGGTCTCTATTTTTTTCATTTAATTCAGCAGCTAAAACATGAGCCTCCCAAAAATTCGGGTCTTTTTCAATAGCTTTATTCGCAAATTCAATCCCTAATTTGAAATCAGGAATATTTGATTCTGGATTGATGTTTTCCATTGGTGCCGACCGCGCTTTTTCAAATAGTTTTATTGCTTTTTTGCTTTTACTTGAATATGGAAATTGCGAAAATGAGAAGTTTTCGTATAAAAAAAATATTAAAAATAAAACTAGGGATTTTATCATTGCAATTAGGGAATGTGCATGAATTTATGAGTCTGTAACGAAATTCGCCACTTATTATTGCTTTTTACAAACTCAATAATTAGGGGCAATAAGCTATCACTTTTAGACCATTCTGGTTGTAAATAAAGTTTGCAACTAGGCTTAACTTTTTCTGCATGTTTTTCGGCCCAAGCTATATCTGAAGCATGATTTATAACAATTTTAAGCTCATTAGCAAGTTGATAAGCTTCTTTGCAAGGTGCTTTAAATTTCTTTGGAGAAAAACAATACCAATCTACAATGCCTTTTAATTCATAACAACCTGAAGTTTCAATTGCAACATCTATTTTGAGTATTTTTAATTTTTTAATTAAATAAGTTAAATCATAGAGCGCTGGTTCTCCACCTGTTATAACAACAAAATCGACAGTTGTTTTTTCTATTTCAGAAACTAAATAATCAATACCAAGAATTGGATGCAATTCACTATCCCAACTTTCTTTTACATCGCACCAAACACAACCAATATCACAACCTGCCAATCTAACGAAATAAGCTGCTCTTCCTGAATAGGTGCCTTCACCTTGTATTGTGAAAAAATGCTCCATAATGGGAAGTCCTTGATCTGCATTAACTTCCTTAATTTTCATATGCAAAGTTAATAATTACTATGTTTATCTTCACCCTATTTTTATAGGACTTAAAATTTTTTTTAAATGAAAAATACAACTTTATTTTAAATTTGTATTTCATTAAATAATTAATGTAATTTTACACTAAGTTTTTAGATTTGAAAAAACAATATTTCTTTTCATTTGTACTCGCTACGCTATCATTTATAGCTGCAAAATCACTTCAAAAGGTTGGTGTAGAAAATTACTATTACGAAAAGGCAACAACGTTTTTAAAAGAAGATGGGTATTTAAATTTAACTCAGCCAAATCGTATCTCCTTGCTTCCAATGGGAATACAATCTTTTTCTGATATTGCTTTTCTCGATTCTACTGTTTTAATTTGTCTTCAGGAGGATAAACAATCTTTGGTTTTATTGGATTTATATTCGAATCAAGTTTCTAGTCCATTAAACATTAATTTACCAAATAAAATCAATGATTTTTCAAGAATTGATTCTACAATTATTTTACTTGATGATGAATCTAGGGTTCACTTTCTATTGCCTCCTTATGATTCAACCTCACTTGTTACAGAAAGTGATGTCTTAGGTTCTTGGAAATCTTCTGCTACCTGCATTCATGAATCGACTAGGCGAATGTTTATTTTAACTCAAAATAACTTTGATGTTGATAATCCTGTAAGTAATTCAATCTATACATATAATATTTCTAAACGTAAATTGAATGAAAAGGTGCTTTTTGATATTTTGATTAGTGATATAGAATTATTTGCACTAGAAAATAATATCACTATCCCGAAAAATAAATCTATGGATTTGAATGATACTGTTTCTCAGTTTATGTTTAATCCCATTGCAATGTCAGTTCATCCAAAAACAAATGAAATTTATATTCTTTCATCAGAAAACAGAAGTATTGTCGTTTTTAATCAATTTGGAGAGGTAATTGACATCAAAATTTTAGACGAAAAATTAGTTTCAAATCCAAGAGCAATTACTTTTCATCCTTCTGGAGATTTATTAATCTCAAATTCTGATTTAATGTCGCCAGCAATCGTTCGTGTAAAGTGGAATAAAATATTTCATTCAAATACTACATACGGATTAGTTCCTGTTCGATAAAATCCAATTTCTAATAAAGGGTCCCTCATTCATGAGTAAGTCAATCATTGATAAATTCGAATAAAATCCCTTTCCGTATGAAAAAACTTGCTGGTATTCTTTGATTTCAAATGAATTCTTCATAAAATCAAGAGTTCTAAAATCTCTTTCAGTTTGTTCAGTATATATTTTCGTATAAATAATTGTTTTATTTATTTCAAGAATAGAAAATAAGAATTCAAAAATACGTTGATTTTTATCCAAAAGAAATTCATCTTTAGCAAGTAAAATTTGATTTATTTGCTGCTCATAATCCTCAAAATAGGGAGCAGAGGCATAAGCACTTTTTATGGCTTTCCAATGATTTGTTTGCCACGATTTTCCAAAATCAATGCGAATATCTTTTGTTTTTATTTTTATACCGTTAGAATGATTTAATGGGATACTCAAGCGTAAAACACCATTTCCTGATAGAATTTCACAGCGATTTCGAATGGTTTGCTTAACAAAATTCTCGTGAATTTCAAGATTTGTATTTATTTCCGAAAAATACTCCTTCAAATAATGAATGGAAGGAAAATAAGCAATCGGAAGAATCGTCATTAATGAATAAATTTGAAAATTCGATCTACACGAATACCCAAATAAGAACTTTTAGAGAACCATACAAGTGATGCGCGACCTACAACATGATCTTCTGGGACAAAGCCCCAAATTCGAGAATCTGCTGAATTGTAACGGTTGTCTCCCATTAACCAATAGTAATTCATAGAAAATGTGTAGGCAGTCACTTTTTTTCCGTCTATCAAGATGCTTCCATCTTTACGTTCTTCAAGTTTGTGACCTTCATACGCTGTGATTATTCTTCTATACCAAGCAATATTACCTTTTGATATTTTTATTGTTTGACCTTTTGCTGGAACTTGAAATTCCTGAAAATCTGTAGTTGTATTATTTATAAAGAAATCTTTTGGAAAAACACTTGCGTTTTCAATTAATTCCATAGCATTTGGGATATATTCGGGACTTTCGCTATAGCGAGGTGTCCTATATATTTCCATTTTAATTTTAAAGTCTTTTTCAATTAATCTTTTTTCAGATTTTGTTAGCGTTAATAAATAAAATTCGGGATTTTCTTCGTTAAAATCTGTTCTAGATCCATTTGGGTCGTTTTCTAATTTATACCTTTCATACATTTCTGTTGCAGTAGGAAAAAGAACACTTTTTTTGGGGACTTTGTATTGCAAACATTGATTTTCAGAGACAAAAGCTTTTTTTTCATTCACATAAAGTACAGAGGCTTCCACTTTCATTTTATCTCCTGGAATTCCAACACAACGCTTAATATAATTTTCTCGCTTATCTACCGGTCTAAAAACCAATCCCCCGTGTTTTTCAGGAAGTGTACCAGTCATATCGGGATCACCAGGAAATTCTCCACGCGCTAATTTTTGGCGTGCTAGTTGCTTCCATTTTGAATTCGATTCAATATAATACTTTAGTAACTCACTATTTGCGATACTATCAGCACGCTGTTCAGTTTCTCCCCTTTTCTTAAGCTCAGCAAGTAAATTTTGGAATTTATTTCCTATTTCGGGAGAGTTTCTGAATTGATAAAATGCTTCATTGTTGATTATTCCATGATAATCATGCCCCATCAAGCCATCTGGCATTCTTGGGTCAAAAACCGCAGTATCTCCTGAAGGATAATTAAATACTACAACATCATTTCGATTTACTTTTCCAAAACCTGGTAAGCGAGTGTATGTTCCTTTTTCTAATGTAGTGTAGGATTTTATATTAATCCAAGGAATTGTGTTATGAACCAAGGGGTAGGAGAGAGGAGTTACAGGCACTTTTGAGCCATAAGCTAATTTATTTACAAAGAGAAAATCCCCTACTAAAAGTGTTTTTTCCATTGATCCAGTTGGAATTTGGAAAGGTTCAAAGACATAAGTTCTAATAATACTTGCAGCAACAAGTGCAAATAAAATTGAATCGCCCCATTCCTTTATTCTTGATTTTACGCCAGGCTTTTCTCGTGAAAACATTCCAAAAGCAAGAGCAATAAGATGTCCAAGAACAGGGACAGAAAGAAATAATACGATATGATCTCCCCATTTACGCATTTCAATTTCCCGGGAATTAGACCAATTAGTTTCATTTAGAAATGGAAGTTCAGAATTAGCAATTTTAGCAAAAATAAGGTAAGGAAAGAAAATCCCTTGTAGCGTATCTGTAAAGGAAAAGAAGCCAAATCTTCTTATATAACTTACATTAATCGAAGCAAGCATGACTAAATGAACTCCGGGGAATAATAACAACAAGGACCAAAAAGGTTTATCAATCGTGATTTTGAAAGCGACATAATAATTATAACCAGGAATTAAGGCTTCCCAACTTTTTCGTCCAGCTTTTGTGAAACTTTTTGGCCATAGTGCAATGTAAGGATGCAAAAGAATCAATAAATAAAAATAAATAAAACTCATGATTTAAAATTTTAAAATGTCAGACATGGTATAAACCCCTTGTTTTTTATGAATAAATTCTGCCGCTATTACTGCACCTAGTGCAAAACCTTTGCGATTGTGAGCTTGGTGTTCAATCGTTAATGTGTCAATTTCAGATGTATAGGAAATTAAGTGCGTGCCTGGAACGTTTTCCTCTCGGATAGCGCTTATTGGTAAATCAGTTTTTTCCATATTTTCAGATTGCCCTGTTAATTTCCAAGATGAATAAGTTGGATGATTAGAAATCAAATCTTTTGCTAAGGTTACTGCAGTTCCGCTTGGCGCGTCAATTTTTTGTGTGTGATGTATTTCTGTTATAGAAGCTACATAGTCTGTTTTATCATTCATTAATCTCGCTAAATGCTTGTTCAATTCAAAAAATAAATTTACACCAATCGAAAAATTACTTGAATAAATTAAACTTGCCTCACGCTTATCAATATGATTTATAATTTCTGGTAAGTGTTCTTCCCAAGCTGTCGTTCCAACAACTATTGGAATTTGCCCATCCGCGCATAATTTGATATGCTTAAGAGCTAAATCAGGTTGTGAAAATTCTATTGCAACATCTGTCGTTCTCAATTGACTGCTTTCCAATGGATTTTGACTATTAAATTTTACAACAACACTGTGGCCTCTAGAAATAGCAATTTCTTCTATTGCTTTCCCCATTTTGCCATAACCAATTAGTGCGATATTCATTGTAACAAAAATACGGTTTTAAATCAATGAAAAGTAAGGTTTAAACGAATTCCAGGAGAATTAAACGACATTAATGTAGCATCAAATTTTAAAGTAAGATTTGGACTAACATCAAATTTCAAAAAATGTGCTTCAACTCCTGCGTCTATTATTTGGATAAAATAAACAGCTGCAAGTCCAAGAATACTTAAATCTCGATTATTTAGATAGGAATTATAAAGTGCTAATACAGAATAATCATCGTATTGAATCCATTCTTGGTTCAGTGCACCTCCGTTTTGTCTGTTTGAATATTCTGTTTTTAAACTAGTCGCAGTAATTTGATTTACAGCCAAACGATACCCGATAAATCCCAAGCCTGTGTAAATAAGAGGAACTTTCCAAAAAGCATTTTTAAATTTCTTTTCGCTTTTAAAAGAAGTATAAATTTGACCTCCACCGGGAACAATTGCAGAATAGAGCATTGCTTTTTTATACGGATGGACAATGGAATCTTTTTCCTTGATTGCTTGACTAAAGACAAATGGAAGTAAAAAAAAACTAAAAAAAACTAGCAATAATCTCATTAATCTTTGAAAAGTCCAATTAATCTTTGTAAATCTGCTTCTGAATTAAATTGAATAATTATTTTACCCTTACCTAACTCTGATTTTTGTATTGTAATTTTAGAACCTAAGCGATCAGCAAGAAAAGACTCATGAGTTGTATCAGCTTTGCTTAAAAAATTAGTTTTTGTTGCTCCTTTCTTTTTATTGGGTAACTTCATTAAGTTCTCAACATCTCTTACTGATAATTTTTCAGTAATAATTTGATGAAAGGCAGTCATTTGTTCCTCTAAATCACCTATAGAAACTAGCGCTCTAGCGTGCCCCATAGAAATTAAATTGTCTCTAACCGCAGATTGTATTTCAATAGGAAGTTTGAGTAGGCGAATGTGATTTGCAATATTTGAGCGAGACTTTGCGATTTTCTCACTCAATTGTTCTTGTGTAAAATTACATTCTTCTAGAAGTCGTTCATATGAAACAGCAATTTCAATAGCATTTAAGTTTTCCCTTTGAATGTTTTCGACTAATGCCATTTCTAACATTTCTTGATCATTTGCGATTCGAATGTAACAAGGGACTTCACGAATACCGATAAGTTGAGATGCTCGAAAACGGCGTTCTCCAGAAATTAATTGGTATTTATCTCTTCCAAGTTTGCGAACAGTTAGCGGCTGAATTATTCCGTATGTTTCAATTGATTTGCACAATTCGTTCAATGCTTCTTTCTCAAAATGTGTTCTCGGATTGAAAGGATTGGCCTCAATAAATTCAATAGACACTATTGCTACTGAGCTAGTTGTAACATTTGATATTGAGGTGATATCAGTATTAGAGTTTTCTAATAAAGCGCCTAGTCCTCTTCCAAGAGCAGGTTGTTTTGTTGATTTAGAGCTCATTGTTTATATCAATAATTTTATCGTCGTTTCCAATTTTTGTTAAATTGTTTTTTTGCAAAATTTCTCTCGCAAAATTAAGGTAATTTATTGCTCCTTTGGATGCTGCATCATGCATTATCACTGAAGTGCCATGACTTGATGCCTCACTAAGAGTTGTATTTCTGTGAATTACAGTATCAAAGACAAGTTCTTGAAAATGTGTTTTTACCTCTTCTACAACTTGATTTGCTAGGCGTAAGCGTGTATCATACATCGTTAATAGCATCCCTTCAATTTCCAAATCAGGATTTAAACGACCTTGAACAATTTTTATGGTGTTAAGCAATTTACTTAAGCCTTCTAATGCAAAATATTCACACTGAACTGGAATCATAATTGAGTCTGCAGCTACTAGAGCATTTACTGTAATTAAACCAAGAGAGGGTGAGCAATCGATTAGTATGAAATCGTAGTCATTTTTTATTGTTGATAAAGCTTGCCGAAGTAAATATTCTCTATTCGGTAAATTTATCATTTCTAATTCTGCACCTACAAGATCAATGTGTGATGGTAAAATATCTAAATTCGGACTCTCTGTTTTAATAATTAATTCATTGATTGCTACATTATTTACCAAGCAATCATAAATGTTTCTGGTTGTTTTAGGGTCAAAACCCATACCAGAAGTTGTGTTTGCCTGTGGATCTGAATCTACAATGAGTGTTTTATATTCTAATACGCCAAGACAAGCACCTAAATTAATTGTAGTAGTAGTTTTCCCAACGCCACCTTTTTGATTCGCTATTGCGATTATTTTCCCCATGAACTTATTTTGAAGTATAAAGTTAAGTTTTGTTGAGCATGTAATTAGTAAAAATAACAGGAACTTATTAACTGATTTGATAATGAACTTGTTTATATCTTGAATCACCAAAAAACTCTTTTAGTCTGAAAAAAGAAAAACTACTTTATTTTTTTGTAAATTTGATAAAGTAGAATTATGAAGTTTAATTTATTTTTATTCTTATTTGCCCCAATATTCTTATTTGCCCAGCAAAGTGCCGGAATATATTCAATTTATTTCCCTATTTCTAAAAATTTATTGCAAGCAACAAGGGTTCAATCTTCACAAAGTGGAGTAGGCGGCATAGGTGTTATTAACACAGGGAACTTAGGCACTAACAGAAATTTAATTCCACAATTCGCCCCTTTTCTTCACGACTCAGTTAGAATAACACTTGAAAAGTTTGTTGAAGAAGTGCTAAGCTCGGAGGCAGTCTGTATCTATAAAATGAATCAAAAAAATGAAGCGATATCGTCTTCAGGATTTTCAGGAAGTATTAGAGGTCTTCCGAGAAACTGCCTTAGAAATGCAATTAAATTTTATGACAAAGATTACTATGTTCGAGTTAAAGTGCGTTTTGGTGGATATTCTGTTACTTCTCCTTCTCTTTTTGGTTTTCAGAAAGGATATATTCAGCCTACAGTAAGCATTCGAATTAGGGCATACGACGTTGAACGAAAGAAAATCTACAATCGGAAAATTAGGCACACTAATTTCCCAAAATTAAAGAATACTCAATTTTCTATTGGTTTTGGAACAAACACAAAAGTAATTCAACAAGAAATTTTAAGCTCAGATATGATATTTTCAATGCTTAAAGAAACAATTTTTGCTTACAAAAAAAAATACCTTAATCAAGAATAATTTAAAATGAATAAACTCCATCTTAAAATTGGAAAATTTTCAAATAATGAACTAGTTGTTGATGAGGCAGGGATTGATCCCCATCATTTGGAATTATTCTGTGATGAATATGGTAACGTTTTTATTACTGATCTTAAATCAACAAATGGCACTTTTGTTAATGATAAAGCGTTAGATGGCTTTAAATTATTAGTAGCTGGAGATAAGGTTCGCTTGGGAAAAACCTATTTTTTTGATTGGGAAAATCTTATTTTGAGTTCTAATTCTGTTGCAAAACAGGTTGATGTTGTTGCGTCAGTTGAAAGTGACGAAACACCAATACCAACAATATCAGCAATTCCAGCAGAAACACCAATTGCAAATTATAAGGAATCATCAAAAATCAACAAAGAATTATTGATTATTTATGGGGTAATTATTGTCCTAGTTATTTTTTTGTATACCTTTTTATAATTCTATGATCAAGTACATAGGATCTTTAAAATTTAATTCTCTCTAATTTTTATTCCTTTTTTATTAAATATTTCTAATCTCTTTTTAAACTTTGAGAAATTATTTGTAATATTGCACCCGCATTAGTTAGAATGCTTTTAAATATAGAAGATGAATATAATTAGAGAAATTCAAAAAGACTTAATAGCAGTAAAAGATTTACCTGTGTTTGGCGCGGGAGATACAATATCTGTTTCATATAAAATTATTGAAGGAGTAAAGGAGCGTATCCAACAATTTCAAGGTGTAGTTTTACAGCGAAGAGGAAATGGTGCAACTGAAACTTTTACAGTTCGTAAAATGTCTGGAAATATTGGTGTTGAGCGTATTTTTCCGATAACATCGCCTTTTCTTGATTCAATTTCAATCATTAAGCGTGGCGCAGTTCGAAGGGCGCGTATTTTCTATTTTAGAGAACGCACTGGTAAGTCAGCTCGTATTCGTGAGAAAAAGAATTTTACAAAAGCTTAATCACTTAAATATTTGATATCTTAAGGAAGCTTCGGTTTCCTTTTTTTTTGAATTATTTTTTTATCTCAAGAATTTCAAATTCAGTCCTGCGATTTTTTGCGCGATTTAACTCATTCAAATTTGGCACACTGGGTTTCTTTTCGCCATAACCAATGCTCTTTAATCTGCTTGCATTAATTCCTTTATCTATTAAGTAATTTCTAACTGCATCAGCTCTATTTTGAGATAGAATAAGGTTTTTATCTTCTTCTCCTATATCGTCTGTATGTCCATTTATTGAAATTGATATTTTTGTATTTTGAAGCAAATAATTTGAAAAACCTAGTAAAAGAGCAAGAGATTTTTTGTTTAATTCATAAGATTCAGATTCGAAAAAAATATCAGAGAGATTGTATGTTTTTCCTTCAAGCAGAGTGTCCATTTTTAGATTTTCAGTTTGTATAATAGTATTTGAGTTGTTTTCCAATACCTCCTTCTCAATTACAAGTCCATTGTAAGCAAAACCCTCTTTATTTACAATAATTGTAATATCTTCTTTCTCAGAAACTTCAATTACTGCAGTATATTTACCATCGTCACCATTCACTTGAAATGTATTGCTTTTTCCAGATTCATTATAGTTAATTGTTATAGAGGCATTTTTAATCCCGTTACCATTTTCATCAAGTAATTGCCCTTTCACTAAAATAATTTCTTGAGGGCGCGCTTCCTGGTATAGATCAAATCCATAAATATTCCAATCTCCTTCATTTGAACTAGAAAAATAGGCGGTTTTTCCATCTGTTGAAATGAAAAGTCCTAATTCATCATTTTCTGAATTTATTGGAAATCCGATGTTTTTTGGTTCCGACCACTTATCTCCCTCTTTTCTTATATAGAAAATATCTAAGCCGCCAAGTCCTTTTCTTTCATTTGAGTTTGAAGAAACAAAATACAATGTTTTACCGTCTTGGTGAAAGAATGGACTTTTATCTTTACCAACTGTATTGATTATATCAAAAGGTTTAGCGCTGCTCCAACTTCCATCCTCTTGTCTTTGTGAATAGTAAATATCATTATCTCTTGAGCCAATTCTTACACTAGTGAAAAAAAGTTCTTTGCCATCTGCTGAGAGCGAAGGTTGTGCTTCCCAGCCATCACCAGTATTAATATTAGGACCTAGATTCTCCAAGGTAGTCCATTGAAAATCATTACCTCCTTTTCCTGTTCGTTTAAATTTTGTAGAATATAAATCACAATTTAAATAGTCTTTATTATAAACCTTTTCATTCCTACAAGCACAAATTATCATTTCCTTGTTATCGAGAGATAGGGTAGCGGAGCCATAGTTTTTAAAGTAGCCGTCGTTAAATGGTCTATTTAATGGATTCCCATAATTAAATACATTATTCTCTTTATTGAATATAGAAATAGTAAACTCTTCTTGTATATTTTTTCCAATATCACCTAAGTTTGCTCGGTCTACTTTTCGAGTAAAAAACAACAATTCATTATCAGGTGAAATCATGGGGAAATACTCGTCTAAATTTGAACTTACATTTTGTATTTTCTTAGGTGAGAAAGGCACTGGTTCGCTAATAAGTTTATCTTCAAATTCAATTCTATTTATGAAATCGCTCACCTCTTTTTTTTTCTTGGCAAAATCTTTAGGAATTGATGGAAAATCATCTTCTTTAAATTCTATAAATTTTTTGAAGTAAGTGGTTCCATTTTTATAATCACCGTCCTCAATTAATGATAAGCCAATTATATAATAACACTCTGCGTTATACTTTGGACATTTATTGATAGTAAGTTTATAATAAATAAGAGCTGTTTTTTTTAGTTCTTTGCTTTTTTGAAATGTTTGCTCGTTTGTTGATTTTATTTCACTTTCGCGCATTGTCAAGCGAGCATATGTAAAATATGTCTCAGCATAATTAGGGTACTTAGAAATAAGCGCGCTTAATTTCTTGGTTTGATTTTCATAATTTTCTTGTGAAATTGCTTTAGTAAGTAATTTTTTGTATTTCAAATCACTACTTAAACAGGGGTCTTTTTGCCCTAAGCTAGGAAATGAAAAAGCTAGAAAAGCTAGAACTAAAAATTTTAACATTTGATTTCCAAATAAGACAACTACTTATAGTGAAAACGAGCTAAAAGGTTACATTTAAAAATTAGTTCAATCTTTTTAAATTGCTGCAAAATGATTCTATATCTTCAAAAGAAATATCTAAGTGAGTAACCATTCGTAACATTCCTGGTCCAAAAGCCATAATTAAGCAATTTTTATTTTTCAGTTTTTCAATGAATTCATCTCGCTTGTTATGATCTTTTAAGATGGCTACAACGATATTCGTTTCAACAGGAACAACGGATTCAACCCAAGAACATTGTTTTAGTTCTAGTTCTATAATTTTAGCCTTTTGATGATCTTCTTTTAGTCTTTCTATGTTGTTCCTAAGTGCAAAAAGTCCACCTGCAGCAATAATTCCAGCTTGTCGCATTCCTCCTCCAAATACTTTTCGAACTCTTCTTGCTTTGTGAATAAATTCCTTTGATCCAAGCAAAAGAGAACCAACTGGAGCACCTAAACCTTTTGATAAACAAATTGACATTGAATCAAAGTTAGCTGCATAATTTTTATAGTCGATTCTAGTTTCTACCAATGAGTTAAACAAGCGCGCTCCGTCTAAGTGAAGGGGTAAATTATTTTTGAGACAAAAAGCTCTGATTTTAATAATTTCATCAAAATCATAGATTGAACCTCCACCGCGATTTGCAGTATCTTCAAGAGAAATTAATTGTGTTAGTGGATAATGTACATCCATTTTAGGATTAATCCATTTTTCAATTTCATCAAGTGTTAGTCTTCCTCTATTTCCATCTAATAAACGAACGGAAGCTCCTGAATTCTTGGCAATTCCACCACCTTCATATTTATAGATATGACTTTCTTTATGACAAATAACTTCACTTCCAGGTTGAACATGAACATTAATAGCAATTTGATTTGTTTGCGTTCCTGAACTGCAAAACAAGCTATCTTCCATTCCAAATAATTTAGAGGCATAGTTTTGTAACTCATTAATTGTAGGGTCTTCATTAAAAACATCATCTCCCACAGGCGCTTTTATCATTGCCTCAAGCATTTCTTTACTTGGTTTTGTTACAGTATCGCTTCTTAAGTCAATCATCTTGTTTATTTTTGTAAAAATACTATTTTCATGTTAGACTTACTGCCTTATTTGATACTTGCACTAGTAGCCATGCTTGCTTCTTTTGCAACTTTCTTTTCAGGTTTTGGTTTAGGTACACTTTTATTGCCTGTTTTTGCACTTTTTTTTGAAATAGAAATCGCCATTTTAGCTACTGCTCTAGTTCATTTTACAACAGGTATTTTTAAGTTCCTACTTACAATGAAATCAATCGATTTTTCAATTTTACTTCGTTTTGGAATAACTGCTGGAGTTGGTTCTTATATTGGCAGTTTGATAATTAGTTATTTAGGGCAAGATGTAATTTTTTATGATTATACGGTTTTTAATCAAATATTTAAAGTCGAATTCTTTAACTTTATTATAGGAATTCTCATGATTATTTTTGCGTTAATTGAGCTTATCCCTTCATTTAAATCGAAATCATTTGATGAAAAATACTTGCCTTTAGGTGGCTTTATAAGTGGTTTCTTTGGAGGTCTTTCTGGTCATCAAGGGGCGCTTCGATCTGCTTTTTTATCTAAAACTGAGATTGAAAAACATGTTTTTATTGCAACTTCTGTTTCGATTGCAATGATAATAGATTTAGTTCGTGTTAGTAGCTATTTTCAACTATCAAATTTTCAAAATCTTCCATGGAAAATGATTTTATTCGGTGTCTTTTTTGCTCTTTCTGGAGCTTTTCTTGGTAAACGGTACTTTGATAAAAAGCAAAATGTAAACATTCGATTGCTTGTATCAGTATTCTTGTTTTTAATTGGGGGAGCAATGATTTTAGGTTTTATCTAAACATCAATTTTTTTTGTTCTTTATTATTTCTGTTTTCACTCCAGATTCATCAAATGAAGTTTCCTCAATTACATTTCCTTTTTTATCAAAAATGGTAATATATTTAGGTTTTCCATCGGGATAATTTTGAATATGTTTTTCAATTGGAATATTATTCTTGTAAAATTCCTGAGTTAGAATTAAGCCCTTTTCGTCAAGTTCTTTAAATTCGCCATTCATTAGCCCTTCAGACCAGTTTTCAATTTTTGCTTTTAAACCAGAGTCAAAATAATAGTGCCAAGCACCATGTTTTTTTCCATTCTTGAAGGATAGTTCCGATTCTAATTTACCCTTATTGCTATAAGTCTTTTGACTGCCATTTTGCAAACCAGTTGTATATTCAGCAATACGATAGATTTTATTATTTGGATAAAATTCTTTCTTTAGCCCATCTAATAGATTGTTTTTGTAGTTTGCATAAGCTATGGTATCATTTGATGGATTATTAAAAAACTGTATCTTAATACCATTTCTTATTCCGCTTTTAAAAAATTCTGTTTCCGCTTTATTATTCGTGCTATCAAAGTAAATGGTAATTTCTCTATCAAGTTTTCCCCCTACATAGAACATCTCAGATTGTAAACAACCAGACTCATAGTATTCTAAGCCTACACTATCTTGTTTCCCATTTACAATAGATATTTGTGATTTTAATTGACCATTTCGATAACATGTAACGCACTTTCCTGAGTAAAGTGATCTGGAATCTTTTTTTGCATAATAGGTATCTGTATCTTCGTCAAATGAGACTAGGTTATAGCAATTAGCAATTTTAGTATTATCACAAATTCTTTTTTCTAGATAGCATGGTTTTGTTTGTGAGACACAAAATATTTTTGTTAAAATAAAAAATATAACTGCAATTATTTTCATATTTGATTAGTCTTAAAACAATCAATCTAAATCTTCATAAATTGAATTGTTGCTTATATATTCCTCAACAATTTCCTTCATTTTTTTTACAATTTTTTGATTGTCTTGAAGATGAATTAGTGTGATTAGTTCTTCAATATAAATTATTTGTTCAGATGTAGTATGTCTATTTTTCGCAATCAGAATTTTAGAATGATGCGTTGGAAGCGTGTTTTCTTCATTAGCTAGTAATTCTTCATGTAATTTTTCACCTGGTCTTAATCCTGTAATTTTGATATCAATATCGCGACCAATTTCAAGTCCACTCAAAGCAATCATCTTTTTTGCAAGCTCAATTATCTTTAAACTCTCTCCCATATCAAAAATAAATATTTCGCCCCCTTTGCCCATTACTCCTGCCTCCAAAACCAATTGAGATGCTTCGGATATAGTCATGAAGTAACGTGTGATTCGTTCATCTGTTATTGTAATTGGTCCACCTTTTTCTATTTGTTTTTGAAAAAGAGGAATTACAGACCCATTAGATCCAAGGACATTTCCGAATCTGGTGGTAATATAGTTTGTTTCAGATGCTTTGTTTTTATTTTCTACATACATTTCAGCAATACGCTTTGATGCACCCATTACATTTGTTGGATTAACAGCTTTGTCTGTTGAGATCATCACAAATTTTTCCACTTTGAAGCTGTCAGAAAGATCTGCAATAATTTTTGTTCCTAGAATGTTTGTTGCAACAGCCTCGGATGGATTCATTTCCATCATTGGAACATGTTTATATGCTGCAGCGTGAAATACAAGTTGAGGTTTAAAAGTTTTAAAAAGATTGAGCATGCGTATTTCGTTACATACATCTCCAATTACAAGCTCAAATTTCAGTTCAGGGAAATCATTCAGTAAAGTAAATTGTAAATCAAAAAGCGGTGATTCTGCCTGATCAAGTAAAATAAGTAATTTGGGATTAAATAAAGCAATTTGCTCAGCAATACCAGAACCAATTGAGCCTGCAGCACCTGTTATTAAAATAATTTTTTGGTTTAATTCCTTTTCAACTTTATCTATTTCTAAAAGAATTGAATTCCTTCCTAATAGTTCTTCAATTTTGATTTTAGTGAATTGTTTTGTGCTAAATTCACCATTTATCCAACTTCTAGGATCTGGTACTTTTTGAACTTGAATATTATTCTCTAGACATAAGTCAATTATTTTTTTTTGATTGGAAAGAATCGGATTTTGAATTGCAATTATAAGAGTTTTAATATTAAAAGTGTTGCAAAGCCTGGTAAATTCTGTTGAAGAGAACACATAAATTCCTCCAATTCTAGCTCCTGCTAATTTAGGATTGTCATCAATGAAACCCACGATATTTTGATTGTTTTTTGGGTCGTTTTCAATAGTATTTTTTGTTATTATTGCCGAAACCCCTGCACCATAAACAAGTATATTTTGAGGATCTACTTTTATTTTAATTGTCTCATTATATGCTATTTTGATTAAATAGCGACTTCCAAATAAAATAATTAAACTAACAAAGAATTCTATGATTAAAATTGATGTAGGAAAGATATATGCACGGTCAATATAATGAAATTTAAGCTTCCCAAGTAGTATCATTAATATAGTAAATACAGCTAGTGCGAAAAAAAGTCTTTTTAAATCTTGATTTGATGTATGCCTAATAAGCCCTTTATGAATTTTAAAAGCGTAGAAGACTAAAAACTTGAGAATAAAAAAGATAAGAATAAATTCTGATATTTTGTTCCACTCAGCTTTAAAAATATTTATGTCTGCATTAAGATCAAAGCGAATTAAGTAAGCAAATATAAGTGCAACAAAGGAAATACATAAATCGAAAATAATAATAAACCATCCGGGTGTTCTAGTTCCAAATTTTAAATTTTTAATCATTTTTAACAGATGTAACAAACAATTATTTTGTTTTCTAAAATTGTTTTTATCAAATTTAATAAAATCTTTTGAATTAATTAAACGAATCTAATTTGATATCCACAGATGTTAAAATTATTGATTATGTCATATATTATTTGATATTTATAGATTTCATAAATATAGTTCTTACAAATGGATGATGAGGAAAAACATTTGAAGGAAAAATTGTCCTAGCTTTTGGAAAAGTTAAAAAGTTTGTTTGGATTTACTCGCTTTAGTCAATGTTTTCATCAATATTGTAAAAATTGCTATTAAAACTACTTTCGAAATCTTAATCTTTTAGTAGTGCAGTTCGGACAAATTCAATATGAAGTTTTAGCGGGTTAATTAAATGCTTATTAATGGAAAAAGTTAATCGTAAAATAATCTTATCTATAAAAATAAAAAAAACATAAAAATCATTTTTTTTACGAAACTTATTTAACATTATTTCGTTTTAATAAATGCAATGATTTTGGGCTTTAATGCAATGAAATTAGAACGTTTAAAAAAGTAGATAATATTTCAAGTGGTTTTGCTCCACGAAAAAAATAAAATGAGAACAAAATACATTGATTTAATTGACCAAACTTTTGATTTCCCTCAAAATGAATTTAATTTACGGGAAGACCGCCTTTTCTTTCATGGAATTGATCTGATGCGTTTAATCAACGAATATGGAACGCCATTAAAATTTAATTATTTACCACAAATTTCAAATAATATTCAGCGTGCCAAGGGTTGGTTTCGCGAAGCTATCAATAACCTAGGTTATTCAGGAAATTACTATTATTCCTATTGCACAAAAAGCAGTCATTTTTCTTTCGTTTTAGATGAAGTGCTGAAAAATGATGTCCATATTGAAACATCCTCAGCTTTTGATATTGATATTGTAATGAACTTATATAATTCTGGAAAATTAGAGAAAGGAAAATATGTTATTTGTAATGGCTACAAACCCGAGGCATATCTTAAAAATATTGTTCAATTAATCGAAGAAGACAATCTAAAGATTATTCCTGTTGTTGATAATACTGACGAATTACAACGCTTAATCGACTCTACGACAAAGGAGTTAAACATCGGAATTAGAATTGCGGCAGAGGAAGAGCCAAAATTTGAATTTTATACCTCACGACTCGGAATTCGTTACCGTGAAATTGTGCCTTTTTATCAGAAAATCCTGAAGGAAAATCCCAGAGTGCGTGTAAAAATGCTGCATTTCTTTATTAATACGGGAATAAACGATACAGCATATTATTGGAATGAACTTACAAAATGCCTTCGAATTTATAGTGATCTCAAGAAAATGTGTCCCGAATTGGATTCATTGAACATTGGCGGTGGTTTCCCAATTAAAAAATCCTTGGCTTTTGATTTTGATTATGCCTACATGGTGCGCGAAATTCTTACGCAGGTAAAACGTGTTTGCACGGATAATGATATTCCTGAACCTGATATTTTTACAGAATTTGGTTCTTTTACAGTTGGAGAGAGTGGAGGTGCACTCTTTAGTATTTTGCACCAAAAGCAACAAAATGACCGTGAAAAATGGAATATGATTGACAGTTCATTCATGACAAATTTACCGGATACTTGGGCAATAAATCAGCGTTTTATTATGCTGCCAATTAATCGTTGGAACGAGGATTACGAGCGTGTTTTACTTGGTGGTTTGACCTGTGATAGCGATGATTACTATAATTCTGAACAGCATTCTAATGCGATCTACTTACCTAAATTTAACAAGAATCATCAATTATTTATTGGGTTCTTTAATACTGGGGCCTATCAAGAAACGCTCGGAGGATTTGGAGGTCTAAAACATTGTTTAATTCCAGAGCCAAAGCACATCTTAATCAAACGAGATGAAACCGGAAAAATCCAAACTGAAGTTTTCAGTGAAGAACAAACAGCGGCAGATTACTTGCGAATTTTGGGTTATTGATTTGCTAAGTGCTTAGCTTCTTAAAACTGCGCCCAAGTTCTTTTCAAAATCACCTTTGATTGTTGACATTACTTTATCAATTTCTTCATCCGTTAAGGTTTTTTCATCGTCTTGAAATGTAAAGGATAAAGCATACGATTTTTTACCTTCCTCAATTTTATCTCCTTCGTAGACATCAAAAAGTCCAACCGATTTCAATATATTTTTATTAGAAAGTTTGGCAATCTTTTCCAATTCTTTGAATTGTATATTTTTATTTAATAAAAGCGAAAAATCTCTTCTTACAGAAAATGTCTTGGGAAGTTCTTTGAACTGAGTTTTGACAGTTTGAAGGTTTTTAAGTACTAAATCCCAATCGATTACAGCACAAAAAACAGGGTTTTTTAGATCGAAATGGCTTAAAATTTCATCTTTAACAAAACCCAATTGACAACTCGATTTTTTAAATATATCTAGTTCTTGCCCTTGACTAAATAGGTTGTTTTGAAGTTCTTTTTCTTGTAAATGTGGAGTTAAACCAAGTCGATCAAACAAAGCTGTCACAAGACCTTTTAAGGTGAAATAAGAAACTAGTACTTTGTCGCTATTCCATCGTTCATTGTATTTTTCGCCCGTAATGCAGAGAATCAACTCTTGTTTCTCTTTGTATTCTGTAGAAAATTTAAAGTAGGTCTTTCCAAATTCAAAGAATTTTAAGTTTGGATTTTGCCGATTCTGATTGCGTTGCATATTTTCAAGAACTCCAAACATCAAAGTTTGACGCATAACATTTAAATCTTGACTCAAGGGATTCAGCATTGTAACGTTGTGTTCCGCTTTAAAGCTTTCACCTCCGAATTTTTCAATGTAGGCACTTTTCGTTAATGAATTATTCATTACTTCGTTAAAACCCTTTGAAACTAAGGCTTCAGAAATTGCTCCTTGTATTTTATCTGTCTTATTTTGTGACTCATTACTCAGCGCTAAATTCCATTTTTCTGGAATTGGAATTTGATTAAAGCCAAAAATCCGAAGAATTTCTTCCGTAACATCTGCTTCTCGTGTAACATCAATTCTGTATCCTGGAATACTGATTTCTAGTAGGTTTTCGTTGTCCTTCAGAATTGTAAAATCTAAATCTTTTAAAATTTCCAAGTGACTTTTTTTAGGAATTTCGAAACCAATTAAACTGTTAATTCTACTTAAATCAATACTTATTTCCTTAGATTTATAAGCTCCAGAATTCCAAGAAAACTCATTCATTGCAATTTTTCCTCCAGCAATTTCTTGAATAATCCCAGCTGTTCTTCTCAAAGCATAAAGTGTTAATTCAGGATCAACACCTCTTTCAAACCTGAAACTTGCATCGGTATTTAAAGAATGTGCTCGGGCAGTTTTACGAACTGAAACAGCATCAAAAACAGCAGATTCTAGAAAAATACTTGTTGTTTCTGCACTAACACTTGAATGAGCTCCACCTAAAACTCCTGCAATACATAAATTTTCTTTTCCATTTGAAATCATTAACTCTTCTCCAGATAATTTTCGTTCGATGCCGTCTAAGGTTTTAAAATTCTGTCCTTTTGCTGCTTTTTTAACACTTATTCTCCCATTTAAAAACGCAGTGTCGAAAGCATGAATAGGTGTGCCTAATTCCCGCATCACAAAGTTTGTGGCGTCCACAACATTATTTATGGGATTTAATCCAATAGCACGCAGTTTTTTCTGCAACCATTCTGGTGAAGGTGCAATTTTAATATTTGAAAGAGAAATTCCGCAGTAAGCACTACAAAGTGTTTTTTCTTCAAATTCAATTGCTATTTTATGATTTTCAGTAGAAGTTTTTAATTCTTTTACTTCAGGCCACTGAATTTTGAGTTTTTTCTTCTCATGAAAGTTCAAATAAGCCATTAAATCTCGAGCAACACCAATATGACCCATAGCATCAGCTCGATTGGGAGTAAGACCAATTTCAAAAATATAATCATCTTCAAGATCAAAATATTTTGCTGCTTTTGTGCCGATTGCTACGTCATTTGGTAAAACCATTATTCCAGAGTGTGAATTTCCAAGTCCAAGTTCATCTTCCGCGCAAATCATTCCAAAGGAATCGACACCTCTTATTTTTGCCGCTTTAATTTTAAATGGTTCATCTGGATTGGGGTAGAGTGTACAGCCAACAGTTGCCACAACAACTTTTTGTCCTTTTCCGACATTTGAAGCACCGCAAACTATTTGCAATTTCTGACTGCCAATATCAACGAGTGTTAATTTTAATTTATCGGCGTCTGGATGTTGCTCACACGAAACAACTTGCCCAATTATTACTCCTTCTAATCCGCCTTTTACGGCTTCTAACTTTTCAATACTTTCAACTTCAAGGCCGGTATCCGTTAAAATACGACTAATTTCTTCGGGTGTTTTATCCGTAGAAATATAGTTTTTAAGCCAGTTGTATGAAATTTTCATGCTTCAATAGTATTCTGCCGTGAAATTAGTAAATACTTACTATTATTTGGAATTTTTTACGCGATTTCTCTTTCAAGCATCTAATAAATTGATTAGGAGTCATAAAAATCAACTTTTTTCTCTAATCTTGTATAACAAACATTCTTCCTCAAATGAAAAAACATTTAAAAAATTTTCCGATACTATTTTTCCTATTCCTTTTTCAACTTCAAGGCATGGGACAAAGTGCTGAATGTGCAACTGATTACATTCATAATAACCTTATGCAAACTGATTCTGATTATCAAAAGCAAATACATCTGCTTGAAGCGCAAGTTGAAGCGAGTATTCAAAATCACGGACATAGTAAATCAAAATCTACCATTTACACCATCCCCGTTGTTGTTCATGTTCTTCATTTAGGCGAGTCTATTGGTACAGGCTCCAATATTTCGGATATTCAAATACAACAAGCTATTATAGGACTTAATAACCGATTTAGAAATATAAATGGTTTAGGAGCTGATGTAGAAATGGAATTTTGCCTTGCTAGTAAAGACCCAAACGGTAATTCAACAAATGGCATTAACAGGGTAAATAGTTCAAGTGTTCCAAATTATTCAACAAATGGGATCACACCTACGGGAAATACATGTAGCGGAGCAGTTGAAACTGCCATAAAAGACATAAGTAGATGGCCTGTATCTGACTATTATAATATTTGGTTAGTTACCGAAATATGTAATGGTTCATTTGTTGGATATGCATCGTATCCCGTCGGTGGACTTTATGATGGATTGGTTATTGTATCGACTTCTATGACAAGTAACAGTGGGACATTACCTCATGAAATTGGTCACGGTTTTTTTCTTTATCACACCTTCAATGGTGACGGTGGGAATGTTTCATGTCCCGTAGATCTTGATTGTCAGGTAAATGGAGATTATGTGTGTGATACACCGCCTCACAAACAAGGCGATTGCGGTACCGTTAATCCATGTACTTCAGCAGGTGTGTGGGATAATAGTAGATATAATTATATGGCTTATAGCCCTTTAGTTAACAGATTTACACAGGGGCAGAAAGATAGAATGAGAGCAACGGCCGTTACTGCACCAAGAGCAAGCTTACTCACCTCCGAAGGTTGTGGTAGTGCGTCCATAAATTCATCATCTGAATTAGGTCATTTTATCATTTTTCCAAACCCTTCAGAAAGCATATTTACAATTAAACTGCCAATAGAATCTGGAGAATTATTAGTTGCAGATATGTTGGGTAGAGTTATTTTACAATCAAAGATAGAACTCGGGACAAGTAGTTTTTCGTTGGATATTCCAGGTATCTATATCGTCAATGTATCGACAAAAGGAGGTGGCTCGTCACAAAAGATAATTGTAACTGAATAAACTACGCAACATTTATTTTATTTGTGTTTTATTTTAGAATTTAGTTTTATAATAAATGCATCTTCATTTTCAGGAGAAATAAGTAGTTCATCGTAGCTGTTGTAGTGTATTATGAGTCCTTTTGCTGCAGTTGACATTTTCCAACCTCCATAAAGAACACTTTCTTGGCGTTCAATTTTTTTGATAGTTGCAAATGGAATTTTATGCTTCCAAAAAGAATATTTACAGAGTAGGTGATCACTTTCAAAAGTAAAATGAGTTGTGAAGATAGCCGCTATTAAAAAGCTAATGATTAAAAGAAAAATAAGTCCGAACATTACTGCTTCAAAAGTATTTTCATTTTGATAAATTGAGACTTCACCAACTATAAAAACTGCAAGTAAAAAAAGGATTATTGACTTGTAAAACCAATCAACTTTTGTTTTAAAGCGCATCTATTCCCATGTAAAAAGTGGGCGGCTTCCCATTAGTTCCTTTACTTCTTTTCGTAGCGCACTAATTTCTGAGGCTTGCTCTCTGTTCATCAATGCACGATCAATTAGTTCAACAATTTTAGGGATTTCAGCTTCCTTAACACCTCTTGAGGTAATTGCAGGAGTCCCAACGCGAATTCCAGAAGTAATAAATGGCGACTCTGTATCAAAAGGTACCATGTTTTTATTGACAGTGATATCCGCTAAAACCAAGGAGTTTTCAGCATCTTTCCCACTTATACCTTTGGATCTAAGGTCAATTAACATGCTGTGATTATCAGTTCCACCAGAAACGATATTATAACCCAATTTCATAAATTCACTCGCCATAACGCTTGCATTCTTTTGCGTTTGTTGCATGTAGGTTTTATATCCAGGACTTAATGCTTCAGCGAATGCTACAGCTTTTGAAGCAATAACGTTCTCGAGAGGTCCACCTTGAGTTCCCGGAAAAACAGCAGCGTCTAGTATGGCCGCCATTGATTTCGGATTACCATTGTTCCACAATAAACCAAAAGGATTATCAAAATTATGACGCATCATAATAATTCCACCACGAGGTCCACGAAGTGTTTTGTGCGTAGTACTCGTAATGATATGACAATGATCTAAGGGGTCGTTTAAGAGTTTTGTAGCAATCAATCCTGCAGGATGAGAAATGTCAGCTAAAACAAGTGCACCAATTTCATCTGCAACTTTTCTTATTCTTGCATAATCCCAATCCCTAGAATATGCAGATGCGCCACAAATAATCATTTTTGGACGCTCACGAAGAGCTGTTTCCTCCATTATATCGTAATCGATGCGACCAGTTTCTTTATTTACGCCGTAAAAAAATGGTTTGTATAATTTTCCGGAGAAATTTACGGGTGAACCATGCGTTAAATGTCCGCCGTGTGATAAATCAAATCCTAAGATTTTATCGCCTGGATTTAAGCACGCTAAAAAAACAGCTGCGTTTGCTTGAGCACCAGAATGAGGTTGAACATTCGCCCAAGTCGCTCCAAATAATTCACACAAACGATCAATTGCTATTTGCTCTACTTGATCGACAATTTCGCAACCGCCATAATATCTTTTTCCGGGAAGTCCCTCAGCATATTTGTTGGTTAAAACACTTCCCATAGCGCGCATAACTTGTTCGCTAACAAAATTTTCGGAAGCAATTAATTCAATACCATTTAGTTGTCTATTATTTTCTTCTTGAATGAGCTTAAAGATTTGTTCGTCTTGCATAATTTTGTAACTATTTCGGTGAAATAAAAAATTAAAATTGTTAGTAGTCCCTCGGTTTTTCTCGCAAACTTTTTATGGTGCAAATATCTAAAAAACTATTGATTTAATTGAGAAAAAAAATCAAATTTTAAAAGTATTGAGCTCTAAAATATTCGTTTAACATCACATAAAATATGTGTTTGGATACTGAGATCATTGTTCCAAATGCCATTCTTTTTTAAAATATCTATTCTAACTCTTCCTGAAGCATGAATAATTTCATTGTTTGAGCCAATAATACCCACATGAATAACTTTGCCATCTGTGTTTGTGAAAAAGGCAAGGTCTCCGCTTGCTATTTGTTCAAATTCGATAGATGAACCACATTTTATCTGCTGCGATGCATTGCGCGGTAAATTAAAACCAAAGTGTCTAAAAACAAGTTGCGTAAACCCTGAGCAGTCAATTCCAAACATACTTTTACCACCCCATAGATACGGTGTATTGAGGTATTCATTCGCATAATGAAAAATTGAATTATTTGGAGTAGATGGAGCACTTTGTTGTTGAAAATGAAAACTACCAATCTGAAATTGTTCGCTAAGTCCAACTAAACTTCCTCGAGAGAGTAGCACTGGTCCCCAAGGACTTTGTATAGTTTGGAATTTAAGATCTTGATTCGTGGAATTATCCAGCCAAGTTTTTAATTCTTTATTTGAAAAAGCAAGTGCTTGTTTTATGTCGATATATCCTTCATAGCCATCCAATAGACTTCTAATTTTTATCCAGGGATTTCCAAATTCAAGAATTTCAATGGGTTCACCAAATAGTAGCTGAGAACTTATCTCGGATATATCTGTTTTTTCAGAACGAATTGGAGATATTGCAACACTGCAAAATGCAAGTTTTTGATCTTCGCTTATGAGTTTAAAATTGTTCATATTTCATTTCAAAGGTAAACAATTCTTCTTCCATATTTCTTTATTTTTACAAATTAATAAGCTCAGGTATGAATTCAGAAAAATTAATTTTAGTAACAAATGACGACAGTGTTTCCGCGAAAGGAATTCATTCGCTTGTAGAAGTCGCAACTCAATTTGGAAGGGTAGTGGTAGTCGCTCCTGATAAACCACAGTCTGGAATGGGTCATGCTATTACTATCGGTCATCCTTTACGTTTACAAAAAAATAATTTGTTTGGATCAATTGAAGCATATGCTTGTTCTGGAACCCCAGTTGATTGTGTAAAGCTTGCTATTTACGAATTATTTAAGGGTAAACCTGATTTAATTTTATCTGGAATTAATCACGGTGAAAATACCTCAACAAATGTTCTTTATTCCGGTACGATGTCTGCAGCAATAGAGGGCGCGATGGAGGGGATTCCATCAATTGGATTTTCGCTAGCTGATTACAGTGCCGATGCGGATTTTGAAGCCACTCAATATTTTTCAGAGAAGATTATTTCTGAAGCTTTTAAAAATGAATTCCCAAAACATGTTTGTCTTAACGTAAATGTTCCTAATTTGAAAAAGGAGGCGATAAAAGGAATAAAGATTACGCAACAGGCACATGCATTTTGGGCTGATAGCTTTTTAAAGAGAGAAGATCAGTTTGGAAAAAATTATTATTGGTTAACAGGAGAATTTTCTGATGTTGATCAACGAGAAAATACAGATTTGCAAGCAATGAAAGAAGGTTTTGTAAGTATTGTCCCTACTCAATTCGATTTAACAGCATATAATCTTATGAACGATTTTAAAAAATGGAAATTATGAAGATTAAGTGGACACAAAAAATTACTTTGGGATTACTAATTGGAATTAGTTCACCTTTTGTATTCATGCCTATCATTTTGTTTGTTTTGTCTCAATCTCAATATGCTACTTTTTCTTCCTATTGGGACTTAGCTTGGTCGGATCCAAAGTATACAAGTAAATATCTTTCTTTGGGATTGATTTCTAATTTACTTTGGTTTTATCTGTTCTTAAACCGCGAAAAATACGAATATACGAGAGGGATTATTTTAGGTATGCTGTGTTTTATCCCGTTTATGATTTATGTAAATTTGTTTTTGTAATTATAAGTATAGTTGAAGAAAATATACATAATTTCTGGTGAAGCTTCTGGTGATTTGCATGCAGCAAATTTAGTTACAGAATTAAAAAAACAAAATAATTCTTTGGAGTTTAGAGCTTGGGGTGGTGATAGACTAAGAAATGAGGGTATAATAATTGATAAAGACATCAAAGAGCTCGCTTTTATGGGGTTTTTAGAGGTTTTTCTTAACATCCGAACGATTTTTAAAAACATACGCTCGTGCAAGGAAAATCTTTTGAATTTCAAGCCCGATTTATTAATTTTAGTTGACTATCCAGGATTTAATTTACGTATTGCAAAATGGGCTAAAAGTCAAAACATCCCTGTCTATTATTACATTTCTCCACAGATTTGGGCTTGGAAAGAATCTCGAATTCATCTAATTAAAAAAACAGTTGAAAAGATGTATTGCATTTTACCATTTGAAAAAGATTTTTACTTGAAGCATTCGCTAAATGTATCGTATCTTGGACATCCACTTTTAGATGAAGTAAATAAATTCAAAATGCTCAATGACAATAGTTTAGAATTAGAAAATAAAAGACCTATACTTGCTATTTTACCTGGAAGTAGAAAACAAGAAATAGAACGGAAATTACCACTTATGATAGCGGCAAGTTCACAATTTCCTGAATATACAGTAATTGTAGCCTGTGCACCAAACCTTGATTTAGCATATTATGAAAAGTTTAAAACTCAAAAGGTGTTATTTATCAAAAATCAAACTTATAACTTACTTCAAAATGCAGAATTAGCAATTGTTACTTCTGGAACTGCTACCCTTGAAGCTGCTCTTTTTAAAGTTCCTCAAGTTGTTTGCTACAAGAGTTCTTTTATCTCCTTTTGGATAGCTAAAAAATTAATAAAGATTAAGTTTATTTCTTTGGTGAACTTAGTTGCAAACAAAGAAATTGTCAGAGAACTTATTCAACAAGATTGTACTGCAAGTAACATTGCTGGAGAGTTAATAAAAATAAAAAAAGGTGAGAAAAAAGCTTTTCAAATGAATAAAGATTACAACGATTTAATTGAACTATTAGGAAATGAAGGAGCAAGTGCAAGAGTTGCTGAGGACATGCTAAAGAATTTATATTTAGTAAAATGAAATTTTTTATCGCTTTTTGTTTTGCGTTTTTCTTTTTAGCTGCAAATTGCCAGACGATACGTGTTGGTTTATACACCGAAAAGTCTCTTGAATCAATAGAATTATCTGGTTTTTCAGGTCAGTACTTATTAATTTCAGATTCTATAGTTAAAGAAATATCGCCTAAAGATATTCTTGATGTAAAGATAATTGAAGGCAATCAAATGTCGCTTTTCTTGAATCAAAAATTTTATTCTTCACCATCTAAAATTTCATTGATACAACTACAGTGTATAAATACTTTGCTTATCCAGTCATCAAGTTCAAACTTAAAAAAAATAAGTTTTGAAGGGGATTTTGAAATCTCTTTAGTGGAAAAGCGCTTAAACATTATAAATTCACTGGATATCGAAGATTACATCAAAAGTGTAGTAGTTTCTGAATCCGGAATAAATTTGGATTTAGAGTATTATAAAGTTCAAGCTGTAATTAGTAGAACCTATGCCATGAAATATTGGCAGAGACATGAGAATCACTCATTTAACATGTGTAATACTACGCATTGTCAAGTTTACGGACTTCGAAATAATACAAATCTGTTAATTGATTCAGCAGTTAAATCAACTAGGTCTTTAGTTATGAAATATAAAGATGACAGCTATTATCCAACTTTTTTTCATGCAAATTGCGGCGGACAAACAAGTGAAACAGATTATATATGGAATGAGAAAATGGCTTGTTTTAAAAGTTTTCAAGATACATTTTGCAGAAAAACAAAGCAGGCAAACTGGGAAAAAGAAATCCCCTTGGAAAAATGGTCAAAATTTTTAACCGAAAAATATAATTTTCCTATTAATGATGAAAGTTCCATAGCTTTGATGTCAAATTTTATTCAAGAAAAAAGAATGGCTTTTTTTATTCATCCTCGTTATGGAATACCATTGAGAGATTTACGTGATGAATTTGATTTAAAATCTACTTTTTTTAACTGTCAAGTCAAAGATAATATTGTTTATTTGAAAGGAAAAGGAAATGGGCATGGTGTAGGATTATGTCAAGAAGGAGCAATTATTATGGCAAGTAAAGGGTATGATTTCAAGCAAATTTTAGCTTATTATTACACTGATATGAATTTTGATAAAATTGTAAAGCTAAGACTAATCAGGTAGTTTACAGATTAGAATTAATTACTAACAGCACTTATCGCTGCTCTTAAATCATCTGAAATAATTCCACTCGGTCTTTTTTGAAGTGCATTTTTTACACCTTTTGGAGAGCGAATTTCAAATAAGTATATTTCTTTATTTTGTGCTATTATTTCATTTGTTTGAAGTTTGTTTATGGCAGCACTTCGTATTATAAGCCCTTTTATCATTGGTTCTTCAGTAAGAATGATTTTTGCATTTTGAAAATCATCACTAGCAAAATAAACATTGAATTCATCTATGAAAAAGGGAATCCAACTTGGGTCAGAGAGAATTATATTACACTTGTTAGGTAAATTTATCGCTAATAAGGCAGCTTTGAAATCTTCTGCAGAAACAATACTTTCTGAGCATTTATTTGATGTTTTAAGATCTAAAAAAAAACTTTTATCTTCAAAATTGTTAAAAGGAATTTGATTTAATTCTGCAAGTTTTTCGTGCTTCAAACTACTATATCGTAAAGTTTTTAGGTATTCACTTGTATTGCTTGAAATACAATTTATTCCGTTCGTTTCTTCGTTCAATAGTTCATCGTGAAACAACCACAGACGACCATTTAAATCCATTTGAACATCAATTTCAACTCCATTTGATCCAGGAATAGTAAGCGTAAGCTGAATTGCTTCCAATGAATTGTCGTGAAAAATCGAATTTGGCATTTCAAGTCCCATTCCTGCGTGACCAATAACTTGTACTTCAGAAAAATCCTCTTTTTTTGAACAAGAAAGCAGCAGTAGAACAAGAAAATAGAGCAATCTAAAAGGCATAACTCATTCCGATTTTCAAGTTGAAATTAGTACTTCTAATAGAATATCTCTCATTTTTATCATACTTAAATGTTTCCCAAAATGGTCCAATACCTGCAGTATGAAAAAATTGTATGTGTTTCCCATAAAATAAGCTATATCCAAGAAGAAGTTCATTGTATAAATGCCAAACTTTTACTTTTTGGTTGCGCATGTTGTATTGAAGTGATGGCCCAAATTGAAATGTATGCTTATCTATTAAACGGTAGAAAAAAGAACTGTTCGTTTCTGGAAAAAACTTTTGAGCAGAATACAAGGTTTTAACAGCTGTCTGTAATCCGAAAGAAGCAGAAAATAGTGGGAAATGATGCGTATATGAAATCCCATGAAAAAGTTCGTAATTTAAATATGAGTAGGAGGTAGTTAGTGATAGAAGATTTAGACTTTTTTTTGCCTTGGTTTCTAAATTTTGAGAAAATGAATTGAAATAAATAAAAGTAAAAACTAGGATTATCGACCTCATGACAATTTTTTAGTCAAATTTCGGACAATTTTTGCAAGCATGATTTTTAGTTTTATATTTTTTACAACATTTCTTCTTTTTGGAGCAATCGCATATGCTACAATTAAGTATTAGTTGTCCTTCAGGAGAATGATTTTGTGCCTCTTTCATTATTTAGAATAATTCTAAACAAAGTTAAAAATTATTTTTGAAGTCAAGTAAAATTGTAAAAAAAAAAATGCCCTGAAAAGGGCATTAATTTATTTAAAGAGTTCTAAGAGCTTAAACCAAACCTTGATCAATCATAGAATCTGCAACTTTTACAAATCCTGCGATATTTGCACCTTTTACGTAATCGATAGTTCCATCTGCTTCTTTTCCATATTGAACGCAAGCAGTGTGAATGGAAACCATTATTCCGTGAAGTTTTGAATCAACTTCTTCCGCTGTCCAAGATAGACGCAATGAATTTTGTGACATTTCTAAACCAGAAGTTGCAACGCCTCCAGCATTGGATGCTTTTCCAGGAGCAAATTGAACTTTAGCAGCTTGAAATGCTGTAATTGCTTCTGGTGTTGAGGGCATATTTGCGCCTTCAGCTACACATTTCACACCATTTGCAATAAGTGCTTTTGCTTCAGCTTCATTTAATTCATTTTGAGTTGCACATGGTAAAGCAATATCAACTTTTACTTCCCAGGGTCTTTTTCCAGCTATAAATTTTGCAGATGGATATTTAGTAGCATATTCTGAAATTCTACCACGCTTCACATTTTTCAATTCCATTACAAAAGCTAATTTCTCAGCCGTAATTCCTTCAGAATCGTAAATGTATCCTTCAGAATCTGACAAAGTAACAACTTTAGCTCCTAATTGCGTTGCTTTTTCAGTTGCGTATTGTGCAACATTTCCTGAACCAGAAACAGCGACAATCTTTCCTGTAAAGGAGTCATTTTTTGTTGCTAACATCTCTTTTGCAAAATAAACTGTTCCATATCCTGTTGCTTCTGGGCGAATTAAAGATCCTCCCCAGTTTCTTCCTTTACCAGTTAAAACTCCAGTAAATTCGTTTCTTATTCTTTTATATTGACCAAACATATAACCAATTTCTCTTCCGCCTACACCAATATCTCCAGCAGGAACATCCGTGTCAGGACCGATGTGTCTGCATAATTCTGTCATAAAAGATTGACAAAATTTCATTACTTCATTGTCTGACTTTCCTTTTGGGTCAAAGTCAGAACCACCTTTTCCTCCGCCCATTGGCAAAGTTGTCAGTGAATTCTTAAATGTTTGTTCGAAACCTAAAAATTTTAAAATTGAAAGATTCACAGAAGGGTGGAAGCGAAGACCTCCTTTATATGGACCGATAGCAGAATTAAATTCTACTCGATAACCTCTGTTTACTTGAATCTCTCCTTTGTCGTCTAACCAAGGAACTCGAAACAAAATAGTTCTTTCTGGTTCAACGATTCTATCAAGAATTTTGAAAGATTTATATTTTGGGTGTTCTTCCATAAACGGAATTACAGCTTCTGCTACTTCCTGAACTGCTTGAAGAAACTCAGTTTCGTGTGAATTTTTTGATCGAACACTGTTCATAAATTGCTCGATTTCTGTATGATAATTTTTAGACATATATAATTTTTTTTTAAATTAATCGTCGCAAATGTAGATAAGATTTTTGATTCTCAATTCACTAAAATTGAATAATTTATTAGTGTCAAATTTACACTTAGATTGTACTTTATGTGTATTTACAAGTAAGATTCAAGTATATCTAATTTTAAATCTTTGTTTTAATTAAATTTGACTTAAATTTAAAATAAGGCAACCCATTAAAAAATTGGTCGTTATTCATTAAATTCACCTAAAATAAAATGATGAAAAAATTACTATTAGGAACTCTACTACTATTGAGTACAACTAACATATTCTCACAAAACAACACAATTGACGGCAAATGGAAAATGCTAAACTTCGACAATACGCTGTATATTTTTGAAAATGGTGAACGGTTCACCTATTATTGTATCGCAGGAAATTGCGATTCCTTATACAACACCTTTGAGGCTGGAGACGGCAATCATATTCCTGGAACAGAAGATTACTCCGTGTCTAACGATACAATTACTATGGATTACCATTTTGGAAATATCTTAGTTAGTCGAATGGTATTTAGTTGTGAAGGAAACATCGCCACATTCGTTGACCAGAATAATTTGAATTACGTTCGTTTAGGAACGAATATTAACGATTGTAATTCGGCATCTCTTACTGAACAAACTCAAAATTCGTCATTTATGAATGGTAAATACTATGATTTATTAGGTAGAGAAATTAAAGACATAGCAACATACTCAATTAATTCTCTTTACATCAAGAACGGTAAAAAATATGTCAAAACTCAGTAATAAAATATTGATTAGATTATTAGTTTGAAATTTACATTTTGAACCTTTGAAGTGAATTTATGTGGAAGAATGATGGACATCTAATTTTTTATAAATTTATTTTCAGTAAATTTGACATGTATTTTATAAAAAGGCAACCTCTAACAAAACATGTCGTTTATAAAAAGTAACAAAAAATAAAAATTAGCTTATGAAAAATTGGATACATTCAATTTCACTTTTATTCTTAGTGTTCTCTTTAAATTCATTTGAAATTTATAGTCAAGTAACACTTTGTTTAGGAGCAGATGCAACTATTTGTCCTGGTCAAGGTTTTACCATTAACGACTGTGCAAATGTTGGCGGCTCTATGGGGGGCGGTGGAGGTGCTGCATATAATATTAACACTACTCCTTTTGCTCCAGACCCATTGACAGCTGGTACCCAAGTTACTTTGACAGATGATGCTTTATCAGGTGTTTTAAATATCGGATTTTCTTTTTGCTATTATGGAAATACTTACACACAATTTAATATAGGTTCAAATAATTTCATTTCTTTCCCTCCAAATACTAATTCTCCATGGGCCACAACACCAATTCCTAATGCTGGTTTTGTTCCTCAGAATGCTATAATGGGGCCTTGGCAAGATATTAATCCTGGAGCTGGTGGAACGGTAAGATATCAACTTTATGGAACTGCTCCTTTCAGAAGAATGTCAGTTTCTTGGAATAATATTCCGATGTTTAGTTGTACGGGACAGTTGTATTCAAGTCAAATAATAATCTATGAGACAACAAATGTAATTGAAACACACATTGTAAATAAATCAGTTTGTGCCGGATGGAATAGTGGAAATGCTGTTCATGGTTTGCATAATATTGGAGGTACTGCTGCAATTGTTGTAAATAATAGAAACAATACACAATGGACAACAACAAATGAAGGCACTCGATTTATGCCTGGAGCTCTTGGAATCGAGTGGGCAAGTACTAATGGGGCAAATTATCCTTATAATAATGGTGTATTAACGATACCTGCTGCTCAAGTTATTGCAGGAACAACCGGATATTTTTTGCGTTCAACTTGCGGAGGAGGAAATGCAATCTCCGATACATCATGGATTACACAAGCAAGTCCGTCTGTTTCACTTGTTGCACAAACTGATATATGCTCTCAAGGAATTGGAAGTGTCACCGCAAATCCCGGGGCGGGCTCTCCCGGACCATACACATACACGTGGTCTCCATCTCCTACAATTCCTTTGGCAAATCCAGCAGCTAATATAAATTTATTTGGAGGGTCTTATACGCTAACTCAAGTTGATGGTAACAATTGCACTTCCACTTCTTCAGCTGTAGTTGGTGATAACCCAGCAGTATTTACTTCAACAATAGTTCCTGTATCTTGTCCAGGTGGTTCTGACGGTACTGCGACAGCTATTTCTACTCCACAAAGCGCAGCAACAACTTATTTATGGGGAGGCGGAGAAACTACACAAACAATAACTGGATTAACTGTTGGAACCTATACTTGTTTTATTCAAGCTGCTTCTGGCTGCTCACAAAATCTTGTTATAAATGTAACACAGATACCTTATTTAAATCTTGTGATATCAAACCAACAAGATATCACCTGTAATTCTGCTAATAATGGTATTGCTGCAATTACAGTAACACAAGGAACCTTACCCTATACTTATAGTTGGAATACTTCATCTTCAATATCTAACACTGCAAATAATCTTGTTCCAGGGACAAACACATTAACAGTTACAGACGCAAATGGTTGCATTAATGACATTTCTGTACTGATTAATGAACCACCGCCCTTAGCTATTACATTTGTTTCTCCAGATTCGATGATTTGTTCAGAGTCATCAATTGATTTAAGTGTAGTTGGATCCGGAGGTTCGACAGCTTACACATTCACTTGGACAGAAAATGGTGTTCCAATTGGAAATGGTTCAATGATTAATGTTGATCCGATAAATACTGGAAACATATATTGTGTAACATTATCGGAACTCTGCGGTTCGCCAATACCGCCACAAGAATGTTTAACTATTACCTTTCCAACTCCAATTACTCCAATTACAGTCCCTGATGATTCTAAAAAATGCTTACCAGGTGATTTTCTATTTTCAAATACTTCTATAAATGGCTCAGAAATTGCAACAATGGATTATTCTTTTTCTAATGGTTTCGCATACAGCACAACTGATTTAAATCCTTTGTCCGCAATCTTTCCATATGCTGGTGTTTACGGTGTTGATTTAACGGTAACCTCAATTTATGGCTGTATTTATACCTCACAAATTCCAAATATTATTGAAGTTACCCCTCTTCCAATTGCAGGTTTCACAATTTCAAAAAATCCTGCAACATGGTTTGAAACAACAATTCAAACAAATGATGTTTCTTTCGGTAATATTTCAAGTTATGTTTGGTCTAGTGTTGGTGCTTCTAATATCACAAGTAATGGAAATAGTGCTTTTATATCCTATCCAGAAGGCATTACTGGCAACTATGATATTATATTATTAGTTACAGATAGTGAGGGATGCATTGATTCTTCAATACTGACAATGGAAATTGTTCCTGATATTATTTTTTACACTCCAAACTCATTCACACCTGATGATGATGAACACAATCAATCTTGGATTTTTTATATTGAGGGGATTGATTTAGCAAATTTTGCCTTAGAAATTTATAACCGTTGGGGAGAAGTAATTTGGCAAACAAAAGATGCAAAAGCTTCATGGGATGGCTATTATAATGGATCAATAGTTCAAGCAGGTTCGTATGTTTGGAAAGCTTCTTATAAAGCCCTAGATAATGATGACAAGAAACAAAGAACAGGATTAATTAATGTGATTCGTTAAAAATGAAATTACTTGTTTGTTTATTTATAATCAGTTTGTTTTCATGTAGCATTATAGAAGATGCTTCAATAACTATTTTAAGTCCGACCAACAATTCTTCCTCTAAAATCGACTTAACAAATGAGGAAGTTATTTCAGGTTTAAAAGAAGCTCTGAATGTTGGTATTAAGAATGCAGTTAATTTAAGTTCAGTAACTGATGGATTTCTTAAGAATGATGTGATTCGCTTACCTTTTCCTCCAGATGCGATTAAAGTTCGTGAAAAAGCAATAAATTTTGGTCTTTCTAAACAAGTTACAACCTTTGAGGAAACATTGAATCGTGCTGCAGAAGAAGCTACAAAAAAAGCACTACCGATTTTTATTGATGCAATAAAAAATATGTCTGTTTCAGATGGCTTCTCAATTTTAAAAGGAGGAGATGGAGCAGCTACTAAATTTTTAAAAAGCCAAACTTCAAATCAATTAGTTATAGCTTTTGCTCCTGTTGTAAAAGAAGCGACTACTAAAGTGCAACTAACAGCATATTGGAATCCAATAATTACAAGATATAATTCTGCAATGACTTTATCCGGCGGTCAAAAATTAGATCCAGATTTAGATGCTTATATTACCCAAAAAGCAATAGATGGTTTATTTTATTTGGTAGAAACTGAAGAAAATAAAATTCGTAAAGACCCTTTAGCGCGTGTTTCAGATATTCTTGTAAAAGTATTTGGAAGTTTGTTTTAGCAGTATGAAATATTACGCTGAAACTGAATTGGTATTAAATTCCAAAAAACAAGTATATCATCTTGGATTATCCGCAAATAACTTAGCTCATAAAATAATTCTTGTTGGAGATCAAGATCGTGTTTCAATGGTTTCAGAATTCTTTGAAGAGATTGAACATAAGTCACAGCATAGAGAATTTGTTTGTCATACAGGAATATACAAAGGAAAACGAATTTCAGCTATATCAACGGGAATTGGAACTGATAATATTGACATTACTATTAATGAATTGGATGCACTAGTCAATATTGATTTAGAGAATCGAATAGAGCATGAAGAAAAAATTAGTTTAGAGATAATTCGTATTGGAACCTGTGGGATTTTACAAGAAAACATTCCAGTACATTCTTATATTTTATCTAGTCATGCTTGTGGTTTTGATAATGTAGCACATTTTTATAAAATAAACTTCAGTGCTTTTGAACTTGACTTAGCACAAAAAATTAATGGTTTTTTAGATTTTCCAAAATCAATTCAAACTTATTTTTCTAGTGCAAACGAAGATTTAGTCAGTCGTTTAAGTTCAAAAGATACCCATATTGGAATTACGGTAACAAGTTCTGGGTTTTATGGTCCACAAGGCAGAACTTTAAGGATTCCAACCCATACCCAAGATATTCATTTATTGCTTGCTAAATTTATCGAGAAAGACCTAAAAATTTTAAATTTTGAAATGGAAAGTTCAGCTCTTTTTGCTTTAGGAAAAGAACTCGGTCACAGATGCGCAACAATTTGTTTGGGGATTGCAAATAGACCAAACCTTGAATTTTCTAGTGATTCCAAAACTGAAATGCAAAATTTAATAGCGTATACGCTCGAAAGAATATAAACTGATTTTAATTCTTTATTAGCTTGTCGATAGCAATGTGTAAATTGATTCCTCTCAGCTCATTTCCTTGGGCAACAATTTTTCCTGTACCATCAACTAAAAAAGCTGAGGGGATTGAGCTAACGCCATAAAGAGTAGCGGCTTTCCCTTCTTTATCAATACCATGATTTTTCCATGAAAGAAGATCATTTTTTATAGCTTCCTTCCATGCTTTTTCATCACGATCTAGTGAAACACTAAATACCTCAAAACCCTTTGCATTTATAAAGGTTTCTTTTTTATACTTTTTATAAGCTTCCACAACTTTGGGGTTTTCCTGCCTGCAAGGTCCACACCAAGAAGCCCAAAAATCTATTAAGACAATTTTCCCTTTCAAATTTGAAAGTTTAATTTTTTTACCACTAGGGGAAAGTAATTCTATTTCTGGGGCACTTATTGCTGAGTTAACATCAGCTTTTTTTTTCATAGTTAGAGCAAAGCAAGCATAAACTGCAACTAAAATAGAACTTAAAATTATTTTATATTTCATTAGCTAATTCTTCTTATGTCAGCACCGATATTATTAAGTCTCAATTCGATATCTTGGTATCCACGATCAATTTGTTCAATATTATGTATAGTACTTTTTCCGGGTGCAGATAGAGCAGCAATTAAGAGGGAAACGCCAGCACGAATATCTGGTGAAGTCATGCTAATTGCTTTTAAATCATGTTCTCTTCCCAAGCCAATAACTGTGGCCCGATGTGGGTCACAGAGAATAATTTGTGCTCCCATATCAATCAATTTATCCACAAAAAACAAGCGAGATTCAAACATTTTTTGATGAATCAAAACTGATCCTTTTGCTTGTGTTGCAACAACTAATATGATTGAAAGTAAATCTGGTGTGAAGCCTGGCCATGGTGCATCATAAATAGTAAGAATTGACCCGTCGATAAAAGTATCAATTTCATAACTATCTTGAGCTGGCACAAAAATATCATCTCCACGTCGTTCTAGTTTTATTCCGAGTCTTCTAAATACATTTGGGATAATCCCTAGATTTTCATAACTCACATCTTTGATTGTAATTTCAGATTTTGTCATTGCTGCAAGGCCGATAAAACTTCCAATTTCAATCATGTCTGGAAGTATACGATGGTAACAACCTTTTAAAGATTTAACCCCTTCAATGTATAATAAATTCGAACCAATTCCAGTGATATTAGCTCCCATTGAATTTAACATGCGGCACATTTGTTGAATATATGGCTCACAAGCTGCATTATAAAAGGTTGTTTTTCCTTCAGCAAGAACAGCAGCCATCAATATATTTGCAGTTCCTGTAACGGAAGCTTCATCTAAATGAATGTATGCACCTTTTAACTTTTTTGCTTCTACAGAATAAAAATGTTCTCCAGCATCGTAATTAAATTTTGCTCCTAGAAGTGCAAAACCTTCAAAATGAGTATCTAGACGACGTCTTCCAATTTTATCTCCACCGGGCTTTGGAATAAAACCTCTTCCAAAGCGCGCTAATAACGGACCAACAATCATTATTGAACCACGAAGCGATGCAGCACGTATTTTAAAATCTTCCGATTCAAGGTATTTTAAATCGATTTCTTTTGCTTGAAAGCTATACGTTCCTTTTTCAATTTTCTCAATTTTCACACCCATAATTTGTAAGAGTGCAATTAATTTATTTACATCGACAATATCAGGAATATTAGATATTGTGACTTTTTCTTCCGTTAGAAGAGGAGCACACAATACTTGTAGCGCTTCATTTTTAGCACCTTGAGGAATTAATTCTCCCTTAAGTGGTTTTCCACCATAAATCTCAAATGAGGCCATTTTATTGCTTTTTGAATTTCTTTTTTTGCTTAAAATTGTTATTGGGTTTCGTAAATTTCTTATTCAGCCCCATTTCACGTAAAATAGTACTTGTATTAACCAAATCATCCGGGTTTTCCAAAATTAAGTCACCTTTTGATAATTCTTTTAAATTTTCAGCAATAACATTGTTTTCTACAGCATCGTTGTTATGAGAGAGATACTGTTTTTTCATGAAATTAGCCATTGAAGTCTTTAAATATTCTTTTTCTTTTGGATCAGTTGTTTCCCTTGAAGCTTCTAAAATTGCTTGCGTATATTTCCCATAATGGCCATATTTAATAGAACTTGAAGGATAATCCATAATGGATGGTTTTTCATTTAAAGCTTCAGGTTTTGGAATATCATAAGGTGAATCAACATCGAGCATAAAATCAGACATAACAAATAAGTGTGTCCATAATTTATGTCTGTAGTCATCAACATCTCTTAAATGCGGATTTAGTTGTCCCATAACTTCAATTATAGCTTGAGCTGCTCTATTTCTTTCAATGCGATCCTCAAGATCCATAGCGTGTGAGATCATATTTTGAACATTTCGACCATATTCAGGCAGAATTAGTTTTCCGCGTGTGGTATTGTATTCCATTTCTTCCATAATTAATTTTCTAATTTTTGTGCGAGTGCATTATCATAAATATTTTTTGCTTCGCTAATAAATCCAAAATGTTCCTCGTCAATTTGAAGCTTTCCTTTGGTGACATGGCCTAAAAGCGTAATGTTAACTTTAGTTTTAATCATGTATTCCAGAAAAGATTCAGCTTTTTCTTCACTTACAGTTACAACTACTCTTCCTTGTCCTTCTCCGAATAAAAAGGCATCTTCACGAATTTCAGAGTCGCTAACAATATCAAAACCAAGTTCTCTTGGAAGAGACATTTCAATCAAAGTTACATATAATCCTCCATCTGCAACATCGTGAACAGCATTTACAATGTTTTCTTCGATTAATCCTTTTACTGCCTCTTGCATTTGAAATTCTTTTTCAAGATCAAAATAAGGAGCTGGCGAGGCTTTTACACCCAAGTATGTTGCAAGGTATTCTGAAGACGAAATATCGTTTTTATATTCACCAATTAAAAAAATTAAATCTCCTTTTTGCTTGAAATCCAAGGTCATTACCATGTCTTTATCGGGAACAATGCCAATCATTCCAATAGTTGGAGTTGGGAAAACTGGAATTTCAACACCATTTTTAGATGTTTGGTTATAAAATGATACATTTCCACCAGTTACAGGTGTCTTAAATTTTAGACAGGCAGTAGACATTCCTTTAATTGCTCCAACAAATTGCCAATAGGATTCAGGATTATAAGGATTTCCAAAATTCAAGCAATTTGTAATTGCACTCGGAATTCCACCAGCACATACAATATTTCTAGCTGCTTCTGATACGGCAATCATCGTTCCTATTTCTGGATCTGCATTTACAAAGCGCGAATTACAATCAACTGTCATTGCTAAAGCTTTATTCGTTCCTTTTATATTTACAACTCCTGCATCTGAAGGGCGATTAGTCGTCATATTTCGTGTACCGACCATTGAGTCATATTGTTCGTAAACCCATCTTTTAGATGCGATATTTGGTAATCCAAGCATTGCAAAGCCAACTTCTTTTAAATTACTTGGCATTTCGATACTATCAATATTAAATTTCTTGAATTCTGAATAGTATGCTGGTTCAGAATATTCTCTTTTGTATTGCGGTGCTCCACCTCCTAAAACAAGTGATTCGGCAGGAACATCGCCAACTAATTCATCATTTGTGAAATAGCGAACACGACCTGTATCAGTAACAAAGCCAATTTCCTCGGCATGTAAATCCCATTTTGTAAATATATCTTTTACGATTTTCTCTTTACCTTTTTGAACAACTACAAGCATGCGTTCTTGAGATTCTGAAAGTAAAATTTCAAAGGGAAGCATATTTTCTTGTCTTGTTGGCACCTTATCTAAAAAAATATCCATTCCAACGTTTCCTGCGGCACTCATTTCGCAAGTTGAACAAGTTATTCCAGCGGCTCCCATATCTTGCATTCCGACAATAGCATCTGTTTCTGCTAATTCCATTGTAGCTTCAAGGAGTAATTTTTCCATAAAAGGATCACCAACTTGTACAGATGGCAAATCGTTTACGGAATCTTCTGTTATGTCTTTTGATGCAAATGCTGCACCTGCGATTCCGTCTTTTCCAGTAGCAGACCCAACAATAAAAACTGGGTTTCCGGGGCCTTTTGCAGTTGCTGAAATCATTTTTTTACTATCAATTATTCCCGCTGAAAAAGCATTAACTAGTGGATTTGTATTGTATGAATCATCAAAAAAGACCTCGCCACCAACGATTGGAATTCCAAATGCATTTCCATAATCTCCAATTCCTTTAACAACTCCTTTGACTAACCATTTTGTTCTGGCATTTTCAATATTTCCAAAACGCAAAGAATTTAATTGAGCAATTGGTCGCGCTCCCATGGTAAAAATATCCCGATTGATACCGCCAACTCCAGTTGCAGCTCCTTGGTATGGTTCTAAAGCACTTGGGTGATTGTGTGATTCAATTTTAAAAACGCAGCCTAAACCGTCCCCTATATCTACTAAGCCAGCATTTTCCTCTCCAGCTTTTACGAGCATATGTGGACCATCTTTCGGAAGTGTTTTGAGCCAAAGAATCGAATTCTTGTAAGAACAATGCTCCGACCACATAACAGAATAAACAGCAGTTTCAGTAAAATTTGGTGTTCGTCCTAAAATTTCTTTTATCTGATCAAATTCATCCGTTCTGAGACCTAAATCTATTGCTTGTTCTATGCTTGCTTCTTTTTGCAAATTACTTTCCATGCTTTAATTTTTCTCAACAAAAGTAAGTATATTCTGATGAAATCAATACTAAAAAAGTGCTTAATTCTTATTTTTTTACAAATCTCAAGTGAATTAAAAAAACACATAGAATCCGTATAATTTTATTAATTTTGCAAGATAAATTAGTCTATATGAATTACGATATTATTGTTTTGGGAAGTGGACCTGGTGGATATGTAACTGCTATTCGAGCTTCTCAGTTGGGGTTTAAAACTGCTATTATTGAGCGTGAAGCTTTAGGTGGTATTTGTTTGAATTGGGGTTGTATCCCAACAAAAGCTTTACTAAAGTCTGCGAATGTTTTTGAATATATTTCTCATGCATCCGATTATGGAATTACTGTAAATTCTGCTTCTGCCGATTTTAATGGGATGATTAAAAGAAGTAGAGATGTTGCTGATGGTATGAGTAATGGAATACAATTTTTAATGAAAAAAAATAAAATTGATGTTCTTAAAGGAAATGGCGTCTTAAAAGCAGGAAGAAAAGTTGCTGTAACTGATGAGAGCGGAAAGACAATTGAGTATACTGCGGATAAAGGATTAATTATTGCAACAGGGTCTCGCTCAAGAGAATTACCAAATTTACTTCAAGATGGAGAAAAAATAATCGGATACCGACAAGCAATGACTTTGAAGACTCAACCAAAAAAACTAGTTATTGTTGGCTCTGGTGCAATCGGTGTTGAATTTGCTTATTTTTATAATGCTATTGGAACAGAGGTTACCGTTGTTGAATACTTACCAAATATTGTCCCTGTTGAAGATGAAGATATTTCAAAGCAACTAGAAAAGTCCTTTAAAAAAGCTGGAATTAACATTATGACGAATGCTTCAGTTGAAGCAGTTGATACTAAGGGTAAAAATTGTATTGTATCAATAAAAACTGAAAAAGGCGAAGAAAAAATAGAATGTGATGTTGTTCTTTCTGCTGTCGGAATTCAAGCAAATATAGAGAATATTGGATTAGAAGAACTTGGAATTATAGTTGACAAGGGTCGAATTCTTGTAAACGATTATTACCAAACAAATTTACCAGGTTATTATGCAATTGGCGATATTGTTCCAGGACCTGCATTAGCGCATGTTGCTTCAGCGGAAGGAATTATTTGTGTTGAGAAATTAGCTGGACATCATCCTGAGCCATTAAATTATGGAAATATTCCAGGCTGTACTTATTGTTCTCCAGAAGTTGCTTCTGTTGGAATGACAGAGAAAGCAGCCAAAGAAGCAGGTTATGATGTAAAAATTGGAAAATTTCCATTCTCTGCCTCAGGAAAAGCAAGTGCGGCGGGAGCAAAAGATGGTTTTGTGAAATTAATTTTCGATGCGAAGTATGGCGAACTTTTAGGTGGACATATGATTGGTGCAAATGTTACAGAAATGGTTGCTGAATTAGTTGCTGTTCGTAAATTAGAAATAACAGGAGAAGCATTGATTAAAACTGTTCATCCACATCCAACAATGTCAGAAGCGATTATGGAAGCTGCAGCCCAGGCCTACGGAGAAGTGATTCATTTGTAATCCTTTTTTCTAAACTTAATTTAAAAGTTTTTCTTAGCCATAAGGAATTACATTTTAACAAAAGGCAAGGTAACACTTCTGTCTTTTTGTTTTACCTGAACATAATACATTCCTTGCTTAAAATCTTGAAGATTGATTTCAATATTTGAGATAAGTTCTTTCGAAGTTAAACTACATTTATCTAGAATACTTCCATTGAGATTGTAGAGAATAAATTCAGTTGTTTCATCAAGTGCTAAAGAGTTTTTTATAGACAATGTAAGAGAGGAAGTAGCAGGATTTGGAAATAAACTCACAAAGCGATCAGTATTATCATCATGATTTATAGAAGCAGTACATGAAATAAATTGAGTTCCAGGAGAACCTCCAGGGCACCCCACAAACCAAGAAAGACCACTGTTTTGATCTAAGTAACCATTATAGAAATTGTATTCATTTGTGAAGTTAAGTACTGAGGGGATAGCCGACCAAGGAGCAAGTGTGTCATAAGTAAAACTATTTATTAAGGTTCCGGTGTTGTCATAAATTCGAATACCATCATCTGAGGAAAGACCAAAATTAAATTGCCCAATAAAATTAGACACTAAAGGATGCTTTAGTGAGAACAATAAAATGTTGTTAGAAATGACGATAAATGAATCAGGAGGAATGCTTACAGATGGAAAAATGTATTCATTGTTATTTTTTGAATCTTTAAAAACATATGAATTCAGGTTGATTGTTGCAGTTGTATTATTGTACAATTCAATCCAATCGCCTGCATTATTGCCTGGAATGCTATTGTTGTAATTAAATTCACTTATAATGATAGGCTCTTCGCAAGGCGAATAGGCTTCTCCTGGCGATCCTCCAATACAACCGCAAAACCACGTTAGTGAATCTAAAGGAAGTAGTGAAATGTTTTTATTTTCTAAGGTTCTGCCCCAGCCATCAGCACATTTTGGATACGGTGATTCATCAGTGTACACCGCAGAAACTCGAATTTCTTCAAAGGGATTATACAATTTAACAGAATCCCATTTGTTACTCCATACGAAGCCCGTTCCTCCAACAAAATTAGTTACTTGTGGGTACATTTGACTAAAAAGATTTGTGTTTTCACAAACGACTAAATATGCTCCAGGATTCAGAATAGTCTGGTCTTCAAAGGTAAATTTATCCCAATAGTTTTTTGATTTTATTGACCAGGCTGTTAAATCAATTGGAGCAGTTCCAAAGTTGTGTAATTCTATCCAATTTCCTCCATCAATTGTTGGGTCGGGATTGTAATTTATTTCAGAAATTGTAATTTTTTCTTGTTTTGGAGAACCTGAAAAATGGGCTCTAAATAGATCGTTGTTTTCTATATTAATTGTTATGCTGGCATCAGTGTAATTAAAGAGTGAAAGTGTTAAGTTTTCGTCCCAATGTTGAAAGGTGTATCCGGGATTGGCAACTGCTGTAATTTTGACGGGATTCCCATTGAAATATACGCCTGTCCAAGGGAGGTTTTCAGGTACGATTGTGGAGATTTTTATATATCCTGCTCCAACTGGAAAAACATCCAATGTTACATCAACTTTGTTCACCAAATTATATTCACTAACTATTTGATCTCTCACAAAATTATTTCTATTGGCAAACTGATCTAAATGAATGTTGTGTATATTGTTGTAGTTGTCCATGCTGCTGTTTCCTGTCCAAAGCAGCAATGATCTTGGATAATCAGCTAATAACTCGTTATGCATGCTATCAACTATTGCTTGGTAATGATCAGCTTGAAATGTTGTGTTCATTAAATCTGCATACCGATTTATGAAGTAGTTTTTGAATTCTGGATTTTGAATAAGACCATTGTAAATATCCCAAAAGGCTGTTCCCTGACTTTGTCCTTCGAACCAATCAAACATATTTGATGTATAATTTGTCCAGCCACCAAGTCCCCATTCTAAGTCCTGAAGAAAAAATCGCCATTTATTGTCAAAGGTTCTAGTTCTGGCCATTTTCATATTATTGTATATCCAATCGGCATTGCCAAACCAATTTTCTCCAGCCATATAATCTGTAAAATTGTAAAGATCTAAGCGTTTATTGCATTCGGAAAAATAATTTGGTAGATAAGGATTTGTGTTTGCAATGTAATCGCGCATAGAATAAAAAGAAGTATCTGAGCCTTTTACAGTTCGAATAACTCCTGCGCCATAAAAATAACTTACTGATAGTAAATCAACACTGTCTCTGTCATTTCCATAGTTATTTTCGAAATAGCCCTCATTTGCCTTTTCTCTGATCTCATAAACGCCAAAATATTCACCATTTAGGAAAACTACTGCGGGTGTATAAGCTTGAGAATTTACATTTGTTTTGCTCATCATTCGATTAAACGTTGCGTCTCTTTGTGGGTATTGATTCCAAAAATTACTTCCATTTCGGATATACAAAGCGTAGTAATCAGTAATATATGGTTTGTTTGGGATAATAGGATAATGAATAGGTTCTCCTTCTCCAAAGATTGTATTTGCTGGCTCAATGGTAACACTGTGTTGTGGATTCGAACGACTGCCACCGGCTCCACCGTCAGGTTTTACAGATGATCGTGATTCAAATTTTTTGATTCCATCTTTATCAAAATATTCTACAATACAGGGTTTTTTCCAATCTGTCCACCAATTGTCAAAAATACCATTATCACCGTATAAATCTGCTGAATCAATTGTCAATAATAAGATTGGAAGTTCAAAATCCTCAGAAAATAAAAAAGTTTCACCTGCAATGATACTGGGTAACAAATTTGCACTTCCAGATGAAAAACAGGTGACTTTTAAAACAGTATTTACATTGATGCTAATTGGTCCAGTTACAAGTGGTGAATAAATTGTTGGATTTGAGCCGTTTGTTGTGTATCGTAAAATTCCATTTGAAATAGAATTATTAATAACCGAAACAGAAATCGGACCTTGAAAAACACCTCCTGTATTTACAATTGTTGGTTGTACTTCATATCCATTGTATGCTAAAGCATCATTATTTGATGCATTTGGTGTAGGCATTGGAAATGTAGAAATAGTATTGCTTCCATTTGGAAACTTTCCACAAGACATATTTGGTTCTAAATCTGAAACTACTAATGAATCTATTAAGACTCCAGCAGGATTTGATAAGTAGAGCGTTTCTCCAGCTGTGCTAATTGAGAAATTTGCTTCTAAATTCGTTCCGAAAGATGTTTCGAAATAGGGGTGAACAGTATTATTGTAGAATATATTTGCTTGATTAAATCCAAAAGTTAAGTAAGGTTTACAAGTCAGGTCGGACGAGTTTGCATTTACGTTATGTAATTCTATTGCCAAAACATTTGCGCCTATTACGAGTGCGGATTGAAGCACATTAATATCAATGTCAAAAGAGGAAATTGCTCCTCCTTGTGGAAGTGTTGCTTCATGGTCTGTTGAAAATTCATTCCATAAAGGCGGTGAGCCCATAAGTCCAGCTCGTGCTATTTCAACTCCATTAATATAGGCAACAAACCCATCATCATAATCAATGTCTAAAAGAGCTTCACTTATCGCTGTTATATTTGTGCATTGAAATGTAATAAGTGAGTAAATTGTCGTAATTGGAGCGTTTAATACTGTGGCGTCATCTCCATCTCCAAATCCGATACTTGCGGCACCAGTTAACCATGAGCTACTGTTAAATGAGTTACTTTTCCAATTAGGAATTTCTGCAGTAGGTATATTGTATTTCCATGTGCTTTCTGCAAAAACAGCTGTTTCATAATGATTAATTAGATTAATAGCATTATTTCCAGTGGCAAATACGGTTAAAAAATTCAGTGCTCCAATTGAAGTAGTAGGAAAAACCCATTTCATTAGATTGCTTGGATCATCGCTTAATCCAAACCCTGAAATATTTGCAGAGGAAGAACTTGCATTGTAAATCTCAATCCAATCTGGGCTATCTCCGTTTGGCAGTAGAATTGTATTACCATTGGAATTACTCGCCTCATTTATTTTAAATTGCCCAAAAATTGACAATGGAAAGAGTAAAAAAAGTAAAAAATATTTGGTCATATTTAGATTATATTCTCCCAAATTTAAACAAAAAAACGCAACAATTTGATGAATTTTTAAAGTGTTTCATTAATAAAATTCAAATAACTACCTTTACAATCAGTTTGAGAATGTATGGCACAGAAATTTATAAAAAGGGCAGAAGATTATTCGAAATGGTATAATGAATTGGTAAATCGTGCTGATTTAGCAGAGCACTCTGATGTTCGTGGTTGCATGGTTATTAAACCATATGGTTACGCAATTTGGGAGAAAATGCGAGATATTTTAGATGCAAAATTTAAGGAAACTGGACACCAGAATGCTTATTTCCCACTATTTATCCCAAAATCTTACTTGAGTAAAGAAGCGAGTCATGTTGATGGTTTTGCTAAAGAATGTGCTGTTGTAACTCATTACCGTTTAAAAAATGCCGAGGATGGAAGCGGATTAATTGTCGATCCAAGTGCTAAGCTAGAAGAAGAACTAATAGTTCGACCAACTTCCGAAACGATTATTTGGAATTCCTATAAAAAATGGATTCAGTCATACCGAGATTTACCAATATTAATAAATCAATGGGCAAATGTTGTTCGTTGGGAAATGAGAACACGTTTGTTTTTACGAACAACGGAATTTTTATGGCAAGAGGGACATACTGCACATGCAACTAGCAACGAAGCAATTTCTGAAGCAGAACAAATGTTAGATGTCTACGAAGATTTTGCTCAAAATTACATGTCAATGCCTGTAATTAAAGGACGTAAAACTGAAAGTGAACGTTTTGCTGGAGCTGAAGACACTTTGTGTATTGAAGCAATGATGCAAGACGGTAAAGCATTGCAAGCGGGAACATCTCATTTCTTAGGTCAAAATTTCGCAAAAGCATTCGAAGTAAAATTTGCTGATAAAGAAGGAAAATTAGAATATGTTTGGGCAACATCTTGGGGAGTATCAACGCGCTTAATGGGTGCTTTGATTATGACGCATTCGGATGATGAAGGTTTAGTTTTACCTCCTGCTTTAGCTCCAATACAAGTAGTTGCTATTCCAATTTACAGAACAGAGGAAGAACTGACTGCAATTTCAGAAAAAATGAAGGGATTAGCATTGAAATTAAAGTCCAAAAATATTTCTTTCAAATATGACGATGACGATCAACGACGACCAGGATGGAAATTTGCAGAATATGAATCGAAAGGCGTGCCTATTCGACTTGCAATGGGTCCTAGAGATTTAGAAAATGGAAAAGTTGAGATTGCAAGACGCGACACAAAAACAAAAGACATTATTGATTTTGATGGTTTAGATTCTTACATCGAAAAATTACTTTCAGAAATTCAGTTAAATTTATTTCAACGTGCAAGTGAATTTAGAAGTTTAAACACCAAAAAGATAGATTCTTATGCTGCGTTTAAAATAGAAATTGAAAAAGGTGGTTTCTTCTTAGCACATTGGGATGGAACTGCTGAAACTGAAGCCAAAATTAAAGAGGAAACTCAAGCAACGATTAGATGTATAGCGCTAGATCAAGAAGAGGAGGAAGGTCTATGTATGTTTTCTGGTAAACCATCTGTTGGCCGAGTTATTTTCGCAAAAGCTTATTAATTGTCAGTTTTTAAGTTCAAGGAATTTACGATAATCCAAAAAGTGAGTCCACTTAAGGTTGGAACGGATAGCATGCTATTGGGTTCTTTCATTTCCAGCGATTCAAAACTCCAAGGTTTAGATTTAGGAGCTGGCACTGGTGTTTTATCCTTAATGTTAGCTCAAAATAACCAAAAATTACAAATTTATGCAGTTGAAATTGATGCTAATGTTGCTAATGAGTGTGATCTTAATTTTCAGAATTCGAAATGGAGAAAAAATTTAAAGTGTATTACCGCTGATTATCTTCAGTTTCCATTCAAAAAAAAATACGATTTAATTTTTTCTAATCCTCCTTATCATTTTGAAAATATA